>ERZ795054.1879-NODE-1879-length-18555-cov-35.266108_pt1 | contig 18555 bp, 15 predicted proteins | sample MGYA00375138_ERZ795054 | MGnify/ENA primary metagenome ERZ795054 (study PRJEB30183, sample SAMN05720215) | anaerobic digester metagenome | isolation source: active sludge of municipal wastewater-treating anaerobic digesters | place: USA | collected 2014-12-23 ... | reverse complement strand
ACCAAACGCCCACAATGGATGGATCAGCCGCCTGTGATAAGCCGGAAAATGCAAATAGCATTAAAAATGCTATCATAAAAACAAAAGCTTTTTTCATCATTCCCTCCTAGAAATCAAAGCCATTCTTCAGAAAGATTTAATTTTACTTTCATGAAGTATATGAATAATACATTTTAAGAGCAAGGAAAATAATAAGGCTAAAGGGTAAAATGCACCGGCACCTCCATCACCGGGGAGAAATGGGTTGACAACCCCCCAGGCTTTTGTTTAGTCTTTTCACATAAATTATGAGGAGGAAAATATGGCTGTAAGGATTGCAATTAACGGATTCGGAAGAATCGGCCGATTGGTTTTTCGCGCCGGTTATAAAAACAAGGATGTGGAATTCGTGGCAGTCAATGACCTGGCCGATGCAAAAACGCTCGCTCACCTACTCAAATATGATTCGATTCATGGCACACTCAATTCTGAAGTAAAATCCACACCCAACGCGATCATAGTTGACGGCAAAGAGATCAAGGCATTTGCCGTTCGCGACCCGGAAACACTTCCCTGGAGAGATATTGGGGTCGATGTCGTTCTGGAGAGCACGGGAAGATTCACGGACCGCGACGGCGCGGGCAAGCACCTCAAAGCCGGCGCCAAAAAAGTGGTCATCTCCGCTCCCGCCAAGGCACCGGACGTGACCTTTGTCTTCGGTGTCAACGCGGAAGATTATGACAAGAACAAACATCACATTATCTCCATGGGATCCTGCACCACCAATTGCCTGGCGCCGATTGTGAAAATCCTAAACGAGGAATTCGGTGTGGAATGCGGTTTGATGACAACGATTCATTCTTATACCAACGATCAGGTGGTCATCGACGAAGCGCATAAGGATTTGCGCAGGGCTCGCGCCGCCGCTCTTTCCATGATTCCGACCACAACAGGCGCCGCTCGGGCCATTGCCGAAGTGATTCCCGAGATGAAAGGCAAACTGGACGGCCTGGCAATTCGTGTTCCCACACCTAATGTCTCACTCGTCGATTTTGTGGCGACGCTGTCGCGCGAAACCAGCAAGCAGGAAATCAACGGGAAACTCAAAGAATATTCACAGAAATCGATGAAAGGCATTTTGTTCTGTTCGGAAGAAGAGCTGGTCTCCAAAGATTTTAACGGCAATCCCCATTCGTCGATTGTGGATTTGCCGAACACAACCGTTATCGGCGGCAACATGGTTAAAATCCTTTCATGGTACGACAACGAGTGGGGCTTCTCCAACCGGATGCTGGAACTGTTGTCGTTCATCATGAAATAAAATACGCAAAGAGAGGAAAGTCACATGAAGTATCTGGATCAAATCGAGGTCAGCGGAAAAAGGGTTTTTGTGCGCGTGGACTTCAACGTGCCCATGGACAAATCCGGCAACGTCAAAGACGACACCCGCGTCAAGGCGAGTTTAAACACCATCAATTACCTTCGTGAAAAAGGCGCGCGCGTGATCGTGGCGTCCCACCTGGGGCGTCCCAAGGGCAAGAAAGTGGAAGAATTTTCCCTCAAGCCAGTCGCGCCGGTTTTTTCGTCCCTACTGAATAAAGACGTTCCCTTCATTGACGACTGCATCGGTGAAAAAGTACAGCAGGCCGTGGCCGCTATGAAGGCGGGCGACGTCATCCTGCTGGAGAATCTGCGATTTTATCCGGGCGAAGACAAAAACGACGAGGCTTTTGCGCAGGAACTGGCCAAACTCTGCGACGTGTATATCAACGACGCCTTTGCCGTTTCGCACCGCGCGGCGGCGTCCAACACAGCCATTACCAAGTTTGTACCCGTCTGCGCCGCAGGCTTCCTGCTCAAAAACGAAATTGAATATTTCAACAAGGCTATGGGGAACCCCGCCCGCCCGCTCGTTGCCATCATCGGCGGCGCGAAGGTTTCCGACAAGATCAAGGTTTTGGAAAATGTCATTGAGAAAGTGGATGGCCTTGTTGTGGGCGGCGGCATGGCCTTTACCTTCCTGAAAGCCCAGGGTTTCAATGTCGGTAAATCCATTTGTGAAACGGACATGCTGGATCTCGCCAGAACCATTATGGACAAAGCCAAAGCCAAAAATGTGCAGTTCCTGCTGCCCACGGATGCCGTGATCGCACAGGCGCCGGCAGCGGACGCCGAGGCCAAAGTTGTCGACGTGAAAAATATTCCCGACGACTGGATGGGATTGGACATTGGTCCGGCAACAATAGCGGCTTTCTCCGACGCGGTTAAATCCGCCAGGACGATTGTCTGGAACGGCCCGCTGGGCATGTTTGAACTGACTCCGTTTTCAGCGGGAACTTTCAAGCTGGTTGACGCAGCCGTTGCATCAGGCGCTCTGACGATTGTGGGCGGCGGCGATACCGATACAGCCATTCATAAAACAGGAAAGAGCGACAAGATTTCCTATATCTCGACCGGTGGCGGTGCGTTTCTGGAACTTCTTGAAGGCAAAACCCTTCCCGCCGTGGCGGCACTTGGTTAAAGCGGAGGATGCCCATGAGAAAGTGGATCGTTGCCGGCAACTGGAAAATGCACAACACAATCAGTGAATCCGTTGCGCTGGCGTATGCGATTAAAGAAGGAACAACCGGTTTGAAAAACGGCGAGGTCGTTGTGGCTCCGCCGTTTACGGCCCTGCGAAGTGTTGGTGATGCCATCAAGGGTTCTGCGGTGACTCTTGCCGCGCAAAACATGTATTACGAAGACAGGGGAGCCTTCACGGGCGAAGTTTCGCCGCTGATGCTTAAAGATGTCGGCTGTACATACGTGATTATCGGCCACTCCGAGCGCCGTAAATATTTTAATGAAAGCGATGAAAACGTCAATTTCAAAGTGAAGAAAGCGCTGGCAGCCGGGTTGAGGCCGATTGTCTGTGTCGGTGAGACGGATGGCGAAAGAAACAAAGGCTTTACACAGTCTGTTGTGAACCGGCAGGTTAGAGGAGCGTTCACTGGCATTGACAATATTGACCATGTCGTCATTGCCTACGAGCCAGTCTGGGCCATCGGAACCGGCAGAGTGGCCACCTCCGCCCAGGCCGAGGACGTTCATGATTTCATTCGCCGTCTTCTCGTTGAAATGTATGGCTGTGTTGCCGCTGATGTCCGAATTCTTTACGGCGGCAGCGTAACGCAAGATAACATCGGCGAGTTAATCGCGATAGAGGACATTGACGGCGCGCTGGTTGGCGGGGCTTCGTTAAAGCCCGACGGATTCCTCGGCATTATTCAAAAAATGCCCTAGGCCATCCTGTGCAGGGGAAGGTCGCGACCTTACGAACGACAAACGACCGGCCAGGAGCCGTAAGGAAGGCCGAGATGGATTTGCGTGAACGCTTTATTGAAACCAACGGAATCAAGTTGCACGTCATGGAAGCGGGGCCGTCGGATGGCCCGATGGTTTTGTTCCTTCACGGCTTTCCCGAATTTTGGTATGCTTGGCGCAAGCAGATCGGCTATTTTGCCGATAGGGGTTATCTGGTCGTCGCACCTGATCAGCGTGGCTACAACTTAAGCGACAAGCCGCAAGGAATCATCTCCTATAAGATTGATGAACTGGCCAAAGATATTGTTGGTCTGGCCGATGCTTACGGGCGCAAAAAAATTTATCTCGTCGGTCACGACTGGGGCGCGTCCGTGTCCTGGTGGATGGCGTTGAAATATCCCGACCGCATCATGAAGTTGGTCATTCTGAATGTCCCTCATCCCAAAGTGATGGCCAAGGCCATGTTTACCAATCCCCAGCAAATGCAAAAAAGCTGGTACATCTTTTATTTTCAGCTACCGGGCGCGGTGGAAAAATTCGCTGCCGCCGACAACTATGCCTGGCCCGTGCAATTGCTGGCGACAACAAGCCGTCCCAGTGCCTTTAAAACCGAAGAACTCGAAGAGTACAGGAAAGCCTTCATGCAGCCGGGCGCTTTTTCGGCGATGGTGAACTGGTATCGGGCTATGGTTCAGACGCAGCAGGAGCCGCCGAAAAGCTTTGACGTGACGGTGCCCATGCTTTTGATGTGGGGTGAACAGGATATCACGATGCTTGCTAAAATGGCCGATGAAAGCATGGCCTACTGCAAACAGGGAAAGCTCATCAAATTTCCCGACGCTTCGCACTGGATTCAGCATGAGGAAGCAGACAAGGTCAATCCGCTAATCGAAGATTTTTTTAAGAATGCCTCATAGCCACATTTTCCTTCTTTCGTTCCAAGAAAGGCGAAAGAACAAACATAAACATGGCTGCTTTGTTAAGTTTCGATAAGTTGCAGGTAGCTATTTCACCGTAAAAAACCAGGGTATTAAGGAGGGATTATGGGCAGAGAAGTAGTGTTTGTAGATTGTATGCGAACAGCTTTTGGCACATTGGGAAAAACTTTACGCAATATCCTGGGCGAAGAACTGGCCGGCATGACGATTAAAGGTCTGGTGGAGCGGTCGAAGATTCTGGAAAAAGGCGGAGTAATTGACGCCGTTTTCATGGGATCAGCCATCGGAGGCCATAGCGCAATCAACCCGTCTCGCTGGGCAGTGCTGGCTTCCGGTCTTCCCGAGAGTACGTCGGCCTCGTATATCGAAATGCAGTGCGGTTCAGCGATTGACTCGATCAATCACGCCGCCTGGAGAATCCTGGCCGATCAGGCCGACATCATGATTGCCGGTGGTTTTGAATCCTACAGTCAGGCGCCATGCCGTTTCCCGATGAACACGGAACCTTTCCGCATGATTCCCCCGCTGCCGATTGCTATTTCTCTTTCTCCTACGAAAGATCCGGCAACCATGAATATGGGTCTTACAGCGGAAGCCCTCCAGAAAATGTACAATATTTCGCGTGAAGCGCAGGATGAATTCTCTTACCGCAGCCAGATGAGGATGAAAAAGGCGCAGGAATCCGGTTTTCTTGCCCAGGATATTATGCCGGTTATGGTTCCCCAGGGAAAAAAGAACCCCCCGATTGAATTCAAGGTTGATGAATTTCCCCGTCCCGATACGACAATGGAAGGGCTGGCCAAACTGCCCCCTGCGTTTATTAAAGACGGAACCGTAACGGCGGGCAACGCCTCCGGCCGCAACGACGGCGCGGCGTTTGTTCTGATGATGACGAAAGAAAAAGCCGAACAACTGGATTACAAGCCGATGGCCAAGTGGATAGCAGGCGGTGATTATGGTGTCGATCCCAAGATCATGGGCATTGCTCCCGCTTACGCGGTGCCCCAGGCGCTCAAACGAGCCGGCATCAAGATGAGCCAGCTGGATGTTATGGAGTGTAATGAAGCCTTCGCCGTTCAGAACCTGGCGGTGGCCGCGGAACTGGAAAAACAGACCGGTGAAAAGATCGATTGGGGAAAATGGAATCCCAACGGCGGCGCTATTTCCATTGGTCATCCCAACGGCGCGTCCGGTTCCCGCATCTGCATCTTCACGATCAGAGAGCTGATCAAGAAGGGCGGCAAATACGGCTGCTTCAGCTCCTGTTGCGGCGGTGGGTTGGGTGTCGCGGCAATAATTGAAAATTTAATGGTTTGAACAATACACTGATCAAAGAAAAGAGGAAAAAATATGGCCGATAGATTTATCAGCGATCGAAATTTAAAGTTTTTGTTGTATGAACTCAACGATACGGAAGCCCTTTTAAAATACCCCCGTTACGCTGACCACAGCCGGGAAGTTTTCGACATGATCATGGAAACGGCTATGAGAATGGGCAAAGATCTCTTCAAACCCCTTTTTACCGAAATGGACCGTCAGGCGCCTGAATATGTGAAAGGCGAAGTCAAGGTGCATCCCAAAGTCCGTGACATTATGCGGGAATGCGGTGCGGGCGGCTGGATTGCGTCGACCTTTCCCTATGACGTCGGCGGTCAGCAGCTGCCGTTCATCATCGGCGTAATGCTGCCGACGGCGATTTTCGGCGCGGCCAACTACTCTGCCGCCGTCTATCACGGCCTGACACACGGCGCAGCGGGGCTCATCGTGTCCTACGGCACGCAGGAAATGAAGGATATGTATTTGCCTAAGATGATTGCCGGCGAATGGCAGGGTACCATGGCGCTGACCGAACCACAGGCGGGCAGTTCGCTCACCGATCTGACCACCACGGCGACGCCGACGGATCAGGGATACTATAAAATCAAGGGTCAGAAGATTTTCATCTCCGCGGGCGACCATGACGGCGCGGACAATATCATTCACCTGGCTCTGGTCCGAATCAAAGACGCGCCTCCCGGCATCAAAGGCATCTCGCTCTTCATTATTCCGAAGAAGCGTATCAAAGACGATGGGACGCTCGAGCCTAACGATGTCAACTGCGCGGGCATTTACCATAAGCTTGGCTACCGTGGCGCGCCGATCACCCAACTGGCTTTTGGCGAAAACGACGATTGCCGCGGCTGGCTGGTAGGAGAGGCAAATAGGGGACTGGGGTACATGTTCCAGATGATGAACGGCGCTAGAATCGATGTGGGTCTGGGAGCCGCCTGTATTTCGTCCGCCGCCTACTATGCGTCGTTGGAATATGCAAAAGAACGACCGCAGGGACGTAAACTGACCTCGAAGGATCCCTTGTCTCCGCAGATTCCAATCATTGAACATGCCGATATCAAGCGGATGCTCTTGTTTCAGAGGTCGATTGTGGAAGGATCGCTTGCCCTGCTGGTTCAATGCGGTCTGTATGAGGATCTGGAGCATGTCACGGAAGGTGAGGAGCATGAGAACTACAACCTGCTTCTGGAACTTTTGACGCCGGTTGCCAAAACCTATCCTTCCGAAATGGGCATTTTGTCCTGTTCACAGGGCTTGCAGATCCTCGGCGGTTACGGGTTCTGCGAAGAGTTTCCTCTCGAGCAGCTTTACCGCGATGTGCGCATTCACCCGATTCACGAAGGCACCACCGGCATTCAGGGAATGGACTTGCTGGGCCGTAAGATGATGATGAAGAAGGGCAAGGCCGCCCAGTTGTATCTGGCGGAAGTGCGCAAAGCCATTAAAGAGGCGGAAGCCGATACGGAAATGAAGACGTTTGCCGAAAAGCTTGCTGCGGCAGTGGCCCAACTGGAAAAAGTGACCGCGCATCAGTTTGGTATTGCCGCCAAGGAAGGTCCCGAAATGTTTCTTGCTGACGCCACGCTATATCTGGAATATTTCGGCATCATCGCCATTGCCTGGCAATGGCTCCGCCAGGCCACCTCCGCCGGGAAAGCGCTGAAAAACAATCCTAATGAGGCCGATGCGAATTTCTATAACGGCAAGATAGCCACCTGCCGTTATTTCTTCGGCTATGAACTGCCGAAGACTGAAGGTCTGGCTATCCGGTTGCTCAATAATGACGGTCTCACCGTTACGATGAAAAACGAGTATTTCGAAGATTAACCCATCACGAGCCGAGGCAGGTATCTCGACCTGTCTCGGCCCTGTTCCTATTCTTGCAGGTTCCCAATAACCCACTGTTCTGCCCGGCAATCAATTTGCACCAGAAATTGCGCTTGACAGCCTGAAATAATTGCGTTAAACACCCACACCTTAATAAAAATGAAGTTCAGGAGGAGATACATTTGGCAACACATAAATCAGCAGAAAAACGCGATCGTCAAAGCAAAGTCCGCCGGGAGCGCAATATGGCCGCCAAGTCCGCGATAAAAACAAAAGTAAAAACGGTGCTAACGGCTGTTGAAGGCAAAAGCAAAGAAAACTCGGCAAATGCGCTGAAAGCAACCGCTCCCGCGCTTGCCAAAGCCGCGGCAAAAGGCCTGATTCACAAGAAAAATGCCTCTCGCAAAATTTCACGATTAACAAAGAAAGTTAACGCCCTTCAGAAATAATTTATTTTGACGCGGCCTGTCTGCACGGCAGGTCGCGTTTTTTATTCTCCTATTCTTTTCACAAGCAATAACCCGGACGAAAACTTATTCTGATATTTGTCTTCAGAAATTAATCTGATAGTGAATCAATTCATTTTCTTGCCGATTAAATCAATCACGGTAATTTCCGGAGGGGCGAAGACGCGCACGGGCGGGCCCCAAGTGCCGGTGCCACGGCTGACATACAACAGCTTGTTTGCGGCCAGCTCGTGCAGACCGTAGTTTTTCGGAAAAAACAAGCGTGTGACGAGGCCGAAGGGGAAAAGCTGGCCGCCATGCGTGTGGCCGGAAAGCTGTAAATTGAAACAGGCTTCTTTGTTAATAGAGGGCTGGTGCTTCAAAAGCAGGACAAAACCATCTGTCTTTCGAGTGAGCGCCTTTTGCAAAGCCTCACTTTTCTTTGTTTCGCCGGGTTTCCGGCCGGTGATATCGTCTTCTCCGAAAATCGTGATGCCTGCCGCCCGTATGCTGTCATCACGCAACAGATGGAAACCTGCTGCTTCCGTAAATTCGATGGATCGTTTTAACCCGGCGTAATATTCATGATTGCCCAAAACGGCGAATTTGCCATAGGGAACTTTTATGGCGGCGAAACGTTTGGCGTCCTCCTTGATATTGTCCAATTCGCCGTCAAGCAGATCCCCCGTGGAAACAAGAATGTCGGGGTGGGCCTCCTGAATGCGTTCCAAAATTTGATTTAAACGACTGTTCCGAATGATGATACCCACATGTACGTCGGATATCTGGACAATACGGAGTTTTCCGTCTTCGGGGAGAACCTGATCAGTGGTGATTTGCAGGTTCTTCACGCGGATTAGCTGTGCATCGAAATAACCATAGACCACCAAACCGACTGCCAGCAATACGGACACGTAGAATGTGACAGTCTTGAGCGTGAGCGCACCGGTTCCGGGAACAATCAGTTTGAGGGCGATTCGAATTAATTCCAGCGAAATGCTCGAAAAGAAAAACAGAAAAACAAATGCCATCCAAACATAGCCGACGCAGGCCGTCAGACGAGCCAACTGCTCATAATGCAAGGATTCCAATGTCCGGACAATAACCGGCGCGAGAATTAGGAGGATGACGAGAATCAGGATTAAGCCCTGCAGCAGACCGGAAAAGTGAAAAATGCTTTTGGCGCGGAAAAAGAGATAAAAATTAATTCCGCTGTAAAGGCATAAAAAAGTAAGGAGAAAAAGAATCATTTTGGTTTCTATACTCATCAGCTTTGTTTCCGGAAGCTAAAGGAAAATGGAATAGAAGTCAATCATTAAGGCTGGACGGATTATTGATGTTGACAAGGGGAACTCCATAATATAAATACGACATCTCTTTAATGGATGCCGATGTAGCTCAGCCGGTAGAGCAACTGATTCGTAATCAGTAGGTCACCAGTTCGATTCTGGTCATCGGCTCCAGTAAAATCAATAACTTAATCAAAAATCAACCAAAGATATTATTTTTCATGCTACTCATGATGAATTAACATCCGAGCATTTTCCGGCCATGGTGCCCTATAGGGTAAATCCAGATGGTGATGTAAATATTTTAAAATAAAAAGGTCGTAGGAGACCAAATGGGGTTGGAGGTTTCGTAAGAATTAATACGAAAGTAAATATTTAATCTTGCAATACAAGCAAGAAATTGTAAGATGTCCGCAAATTAAATCCAAATATCATCAACTTGAAGCAGGCCAAAGATTATCATGCACAAGATTGAGGATCAGAATAAGGAATTCAAGCAGACTTGGAACGAAAACAGCCTGAAAACCATTTGCGCGTTTGCCAATTCATCCGGGGGAAAACTCTACATCGGAATTGACGACAATGGAAAAGAAGTCGGTGTAAAAGGGGCAACCCGCTATCTGGATGACATCCCCAATAAAACAAAAGATGTTTTAGGAATCACGCCCGATGTAAAAATTAAAAAGAAAGCAGGCAAGGACATTATTGAAATCACCGTAGCGTCTTCATCCGCGCCGATTTCCTATCATGGTCGCTTTTACACGCGTAGCGGCAGTTCCTCGATTGAAATCAAGGGGAACGAACTGGTGGAAATGCTGATGCGGAAATCCGGCCGCTCTTGGGATGACTTTATCGAAGAGAGAGCAATCATCAAGGACATCGATGTAACCGCCGTTAAAAATTTTCAGAGACTAGCCGCGCAAAAAATCCCGCAAATCGCGAAAGAAAAAAGCATACCGGCAATTTTACAGAAATTAAACCTTTTGGAAAAAGGCAAACTGCGCCGCGCCGCTATTTTACTTTTCGGGAAAAATCCGAAGAAGTTTTACATCACTGCCTATATCAAGATCGGCAAATTTGTCAGCGCCACTGATTTGATCAGCACGGATGACGTTGAAGGCAATCTCTTTGACCAGGTGGACAAAGCGCTGGAAATCCTGCGGGTGAAATATCTGCTTTCCAATATCACGTATGAAGGCATTTACCGCAAAGACAATATGGAATATCCCGAAGAGGCCCTGCGCGAAGCAATCATCAACGCGGTGATTCATCGCAATTACATGGGCGCGCACACCCAGCTTCGCATTGACCCCGAAAGTCTGAATCTATGGAATGAAGGCACGTTGCCGCCCGATATTAAAATTGACGATTTAAAGAAATGGCATCTCTCCAGACCCCGCAATAAATATTTGGCGGATGCCTTTTTCAAGGCGGGCATGATTGAAGCCTGGGGTCGCGGCACGATCAAGATCATTGACGAATGCCGGAAAGCCGGACTGCCGGAGCCGGAATTCCGCGAAGAGTTCGGTGGCCTGTCCGTCCATTTCCGCAAAGCGCCGTTGGGTGAAACGTGGGGTGAAAAGGTCGGAGAAAGTGGGGAGAAAGTGGGGAGAAAGTGGGGTGATAATTTCAGCCGGAGTGAAGTGAAAATTCTGGATGCAATTGCCGCCAATCCGCATATCACGATTAATGAGTTATCTGATCAAGTCGGCATCGGCACAACGGCTGTAGAAAATAATTTAAAGAAACTGAAAAGCAAAGGCATGATCGAACGTGTCGGTTCAGCGCGTGGCGGGACGTGGTGGATAAAGGGTTGATATCTGCAGTATGGTAAAAATGTGACCTCTTTGCGCCATCCATTATTTACGACTTGATATTCATCTTTTACTGGTTCAAGGTTTCGCCTTGAAGCAGACTATTTTGAAGTATTATAGAAAAACATTGTGGAGCCGGCAGCAACCTGTCCGGCGTATGCCGGATGCCAGTTCCACAGAAGTTGCCGAGGAATACTCGACAACTTCTGTGGAATCCGCCGCCCCGTTATTCCAGCGTGGGACTGGCAGGCCATGGTGTCCCTATAGGGTAAATCCATTACCCCCTTTGTCATTTCCCGGCCCGACCGGGGAATCCAGAAAATGTGAAAAAATTCCTCGGAAGCCAAATGGGGGTGGAGTTTTGGTAATATTATCACCAGTAAAAAATGTAGGGACTGCTCCCCGAACAATCCGAAGAAAAAGGCCATTCCCGTATGCTTCTGGCGGGAATCCGTTGAATTTGAAAAAAGCAACAAGTAGTACGAAAGGGTATAGTCGTAGATAGGGACAGTGAAAAAGTCGGAGAAAAAAACAGCAAAGAATTAATTAGGTAGTAAGAGATAGTAATTATGGAATACATTGCACATTCAGAAAACAGTTTTCAAGAAGCTCATTCTTTATCTAAGCATCTGTATGAAACCGCAAAACTTTCATCATCATTTGCTTGGAAAGAAGATTATAAGCCAATTTTTTACCTTGCCGGATTATTACATGATCTTGGCAAGTATCAGACAGCCTTTCAGGAATATATAAGAAACGGGGGCAAACGCGGTAGCGTTCCACATGCATCGTGGGGTGCTGGATTAACGCGTATTAAAAACATGCTGGAAATATCTTTTGTAATTGATGGTCATCACAAAGGTATTCCCGATAAATCAACATGGAAGTTCGACACTGAACCATTCAAAAGAAATGAAAAAGAAGAATATGAAGCCGTCGTTTCATGGTTTCTCGAAGATAACCAAATAGAGGAAAGTGAATTATGCGAAAAGCTGCCAGAAGAAATATCCAAAATGTCTTCCCATAGGGAGATTTTTATTAGATACCTCTTCAGTGCTTTAACGGACAGCGACTGGCTTTCTACTGAAAAACATTTTGACAAAAGCATTTCGGAAATTCGTTCGGACATTTCTTTGCCAATTGAGGAAATGATCAACAAATTAGAGGTGGAATTTTTAAAAAAGTCTAAGGAAGGGAAAATTAATGAATTACGGAATGCCGCCCGTTATGAAGCGCTCGAAAAAGCTAATCAACCATGTGGCTTTTATTCTTTGTCTTTGCCAACCGGTATGGGTAAAACTCTAACATCCATGGCGTGGGCGTTGCGGCACGCAAAAACAAATACCTTGAAACGAATCATAATTGTTCTTCCTTTTGTAAATATAATCGATCAAACAGCGCAGGTATTGAAGAATATTTTCGATGATGAATTGGTTTTGGAACATCATTCCAATTTTAACGAAGATGATACAGCAAACAATCATAATGAAGCTAATTATTCTCTGATTGAGCAAAGAAAAAAGCTGGCCTGTGAAAACTGGAACTATCCTGTGATAGTGACAACAACAGTTCAATTTTTCGAGTCACTTTTCAGCAACCGACCATCCAAGTGTAGGAAAATCCACAACATCTCTGAATCTGTAGTTATCTTTGATGAAGTTCAGACGCTGCCCAAAGAGGTAATCCTACCGACGCTTCAAATACTCAAGGATGTTCAGACAATTATGAAAACGTCTTTCCTGTTCTGTACGGCAACACAACCGGCATTTGAAAAGAGAAAAGGCTTTGATGGTATAGAAAACATCCAGCCTTTAATTACTGATCCTGCTGAAATGTATCAGGAAACAAAACGTGTTGAATACAAATTGTTAAATGATCTTAAGCCCATAGATTTACCTGATCTTCTCAAAACGACGGCGGATGAAAGCATTTCTGAATTGGTAATATTCAACACAAAAAAACCGACGCTTGAGTTTTTTAATTTAGTAAAAAGCAATACTCGCTGGGAGAACAAATATCACCTATCAACGGGTATGTGTCCAGATCATCGAAAACGAGTTATCAGGAATATACGGGACGATTTGACGGCCAAGCGTAAAATCCTCGTTTCCTCGACCCAATTGATTGAGGCAGGCGTTGATTTTGATTTCCCGCTGGTCTTTCGTGCCCTCGCGCCGCTTGAATCGATTATTCAAGCGGCTGGCCGGTGCAATCGTGAAAACAATTTAGGGCCTTCGGGCGGAAAAGTATTTCTATTTAAAATGAACGACAGCGCAATGCCTGACAAAACATATTCTGCGTGCGCAAATCACGCTGAAGAATTTATTAAACCGGATATCGAACAACTGCATGATCCAGAGACTTTCAATAGATATTATGCACAAGTGGTCAATCTTTATGTTAATCCTGATCAATATAACATTAATCAAGCGCGTAAAGATTTCAACTTTCAAACAGTCAATGACAGTTACCGGATAATCCGGGATTCAACTGAAGGATTGTATATGTACAATTACAGCGATGAAAGCAGACAATTATTTCATTCAATTGAACATAAGGAATTCTTATCAAAGGATGATTACAGGAAAATGCAAATGTTTACGGTTTCCGTTTACAGGAATTTTATTATTAAAAATAGTGCAAATTGCAAAACCATGCCCCAAGGATTTATGGTTTGGTATGGAAATTACGACCAACAAACGGGCATCTCAATAGAACCATTAGAAGCGGACAAATTAATCGTATAAACAGGAGGTAAATATGCTTGACAATAGAATAGTAAGAGTCAAGGTCACAGGCGGTTATGCTTGTTTTACCAGGCCGGACCTCAAGGTTGAAAGAATGACGTACCCGTGTATGACACCGTCTGCTGCACGCGGCATTCTTGATTCCATATTATGGAAACCGGAATTTCAATGGTATGTCAGAAAAATCATTGTTCTGAATCCTGTGCGTTTCTTTACAATTAAACGCAATGAGATTAATACAAAGCAGGGACGGACACCGATAATCATTGAAGATAAAAGAGCGCAACGAAACAGCGTGGTCTTAAGGGACGTGGCATACATTATTGAAGCGTCAATCTATCAGAAAGAATCATCAGTACGTAATAAACCCGAAAAATATATTGGCAGAAAAGGCATTGACGCTGATCATGACGGCATTTTTATTCGTCGTGTGAAAAAAGGGCAATGCTGGCGACGACCATATCTGGGGACGCGGGAGTTCCCTGCAGAATTTATGGAGCCACACGGTAAAGAAGAGCCGCTAAAAGAGACCATCCCCATCGGCAGTATGTTGTTTGACATATTCTATAATGAAAAAGGGAAACCGGAGCCTATTTTCTTTTATGATGTTGCCGTAAGAAATGGTGTCTTGAATTGTGAAGTTCCTGAAAATGACAAAATGATGCAGTCCAGCCATATCCAACCGCCGATTGATAGTGAAATATCCTCTGCTATCTATGCTTTCAATCTGCAAGAAGAAAAGGAGGCGGTCTTATGATTAAGGAGTTAAGTGATCTGGGGAAAAAGTTGCGTTCACAGAGGGTTGATAATGAATGGGTGCATGATGCATTAAAACCAGAGCCGATTGATATTGAGTTAATTATTACAAAAGACGGCAGCTTCCAGAAATTTAATTTAATCGAGAAGAAACAAACAACTGCAGAAGCTATAACAGCTAAGAAAGGGAAGGCGCGTCTTCTTCTGGACAAATCGGAGGAAGTTCTTTGTTATGGAGGCGAGAAGTCTAAAAGCAAACATGATATTTTTCTAAAAAAGTTGGATGAATACAGAAATTTACTGGAGCTGGAACCCGTAAGGGCTTTTTATAAAAGCAATAAAGAGAAAGGTTTAGATGCAGCATTACAAGGATATATTGAAGCGATACCAGAAGAAAAAAATAGAAAAGGCAATATCGGTTTTCGCATTGAATCCGAAGGGGTTAGAATTCATGAAAAACCGGAAGTGTTACAAGCAATAATAGAGCATTACGAAACAACACAAAATGAGTTGCTGACAGGCAGTAGTAAAAAATGCTCTCTCTGTAATCAATCAAAATATCCAGTAGTAGATATGCCACATGGAATGGTTAAACGTGTACCTGACGGCCAGTCCAGTGGCTGTGCCTTAGTTTCTTACAATGAGAATGCTTTTGAATCTTATGCCCTAAAAGGTAATGAAAACGCATCGATATGTACAAACTGTGCAAAGACTTATGTGGAAGGACTGAATTGGCTTTTATCATCAGGCAATGAAATTGTTACCAAAACCAAAAAAGGAAAAGAAAAAAAATCGTATCGTTACACTAATCGTAAAAACTTCGGGTCAGATACGGCTATTGTGTTTTGGACACGGGAAAACACAGATTTGCCGGAAATTGATCAGCTGGAAGCTCCCAATCCTGATGATGTGAACAAACTGCTGGAATCAGTATCTTCAGGAAAAGAGCAAAACAGTAGGTATTTGGAAGCAGATCAGTTTTATTCGTGCGCGTTATCCGGTGCTGCTGCACGCGTTGCTGTGCGCGACTGGATTGAATCAAGTTTATTCGATTTCCGGAAATCGATAGCAAGATGGTTCAAAGATATTGCCGTCATGGAATACGACAGCACATTAAAGACATTAACAACGAGGTATTTCGGCTTATACAATCTGGCGAGAAGCTCGCAAAATGTGACAAACGACAAAGATGTATCACTATCAAGAACTGCCGCATATTTATGGAATGCGGCAATCAAGCAGACAGCCCCGCCGCTCTGGTTATTGACAAAGGTTCTACAGCGCGCACGTATGGATGAATATGGTGTTACAGCGGAACGTGCAGCCCTGATAAAACTAATTTTAAATAGAAATAATAAAGGAGGTGGTTTTATGGTCGCAGAAAAAATTGAAGATGGTTTCAAGCCTGTTGCATATGTCTGCGGGCAAATCTTTGCAAAACTGGAAAGCATACAGTATGCCGCTTTGGGTGATCGCAATGCGGGAATACGGGAAAGGTATTTCACCTATGCCATGACTTCGCCGGGCGCAGCGTTTGGGCGTCTTTTTAACCTGCATTCCAAGCATTTCACAAAGTTAAGGAATGAAAAACCGGGTCTTGCAATCAACATGGATAAAGAGCTTCAAGAACTTTGCAAGGACGTTGATATCAAGAATTTCCCGGCAACATTTTCGCTCGAAGAGCAAGGACAGTTTGCCATTGGCTATTATCACCAGCGACAAAGACAATTCAATACATCCGAAAAAAAATAATTAGAGGAGGAATGACATGAGTGAACCGATAAAAAACAGATATGATTTTGTATTCTTTTTTGATGTTAAAGATGGCAATCCCAACGGCGATCCCGACCAGATTAACCTTCCCCGTACAGATGCAGAAGATCAGCACGGTTTGGTAACGGACGTGTGCATAAAAAGAAAAGTCCGTAATTATGTGATGTTAAGACATGAAAACAAAGCACCACATGACATATTTATAAGACAAAAACAGATTCTCGCTAAAATTATCGATGAGACTAATGGCGATGACATTGAGAAACGACAAGATTCTTTATGCAAAAGATATTATGACATAAGAACATTTGGCGCTGTTCTTTCGGTTGGCGAAAAAGGTGCAGGGACCGTTCGCGGTCCGGTGCAGTTCACTTTTGCGCGTTCAGAAGACCGGATATACCAAGCCGAGCATTCGATTACCCGTTGTGCGGTGACTACAGAGGAAGAGGCGAAAAAACAGGAGAAAAGAGAATTTGCTTCTACCTTTGGCAGAAAATCAACCGTGCCATATGCGCTTTATAGGATGCATGGCTATATTTCTGCTGCTGATGCTGAAAAGACAAAATTTTCTGAAGATGATCTCAAACTTCTTTGGCAAGCATTAATCAACGCATTTGAAAACGATCGTGCCGCCGCACGTGGAGAAATGAATCCGAGAAAACTGGTTATATTCAAGCATTCCAACCATCTCGGGAATGAACTTGCCGGTAGATTGTTCGAGCGCGTAACCGTAAAGAAAAATTCAGAGCTACCGCGTGGAATAAGTGATTATTCGATACTTGTTAATAAAGAGAAACTTCCTTCCGGGATAACAATACAGCAATGGCCGGAAGAAAATGTTTTCTGAAGATGATCTCATCCAGCTTTCATCATTGCAGCATTATGCCTTTTGTCCGAGGCAGTGTGCTTTGATTCATGTTGAGCAGGTTTGGCTGGAAAACAGGTTGACTGCCGAAGGCCGCATTATGCATGAGCATGTCCACGAGGAAGGCAATGAGTCGCGCGGTGATGTCCGCATTGAGCGCGGTGTTGCTCTGCGCTCGTTGAATCTTGGATTAATCGGCAAGGCGGATGTGATTGAATATCACCGACAGGCTGATGGAAGCTGGCAGGCGTACCCTGTGGAATACAAAAGAGGCAAACCGAAGCCTGACGACAGCGATAAAGTTCAACTTTGCGCGCAGGCGATCTGTCTGGAGGAAATGCTTCATGTTCAAATTCCGGCAGGCGCGCTTTTCTATGGCAAAACAAGAAGACGACTTGATGTTGATTTCGATGAGGTGTTGCGGCGGGAAACACAAGATGTAGCGCAAAAAACGCATGAGTTGATTGAATCAGGTCAAACACCAAAGCCGGTCTATGCCAAGCGTTGTGAAAGCTGCTCGCTGCTCGCTGAATGTATGCCGAAGACGATCCAGAAGAAGCGGTCAGTCGAAAGTTATTTGAAGCGAATATTGGATGAAGAATGAAAAAGCTCCTTAATACTTTATATGTGACGACACAGGGTGCTTATCTTGCGAAAGAAGGCGAAACAGTGGTGGTCAAGATTAATCAGGAGGTGCGTTTGCGATTGCCCGTGCATACAATCGGCGGTATTGTCTGTTTTGGCAATGTTTCGTGCAGTCCTTTTCTCATGGGGTTTTGCGGTGCAAACGGTGTTGGCATCAGCTTTTTGTCCGAATACGGTCGGTTTCTAGCGCGTGTCCAAGGGCCGGTTTCCGGGAATGTCCTGTTACGGCGTGAGCAATATCGCCAGGCTGATGACCAGAAATATTCCGCGCAAATGGCAAAAGCTTTTGTTACCGGCAAAATTGCCAACTGCCGGACGGTGTTGCAGCGTGCCCTCAGAGATCATTCAGATAAGATGTTCGATGATGCTTTAAGTCGCAGCATTGCCGAATTGAGTAGTTCACTGAAGTCACTGGAAATGAATCAATCCCTTGATTCCGTTCGCGGGCTGGAAGGAGACGCAGCGCACACCTATTTTGGAGTTTTTGATAATTTGATTGTTGCACAAAAAGAGAGTTTTGTTTTTCAGGAGCGTAATCGTCGGCCCCCGCTGGATAATGTAAATTGTCTTTTGTCTTTTCTTTATACATTGCTGGTGCATGATTGCCGCTCCGCGCTGGAAGCTGTCGGTCTTGATCCGGCGGTCGGTTTTCTACATCGGGACAGGCCGGGAAGGCCCAGTCTGGCACTCGATATCATGGAAGAGTTCCGTCCGTTTCTTACAGATCGTCTGGCGCTTTCATTAATTAATCTACGGCAGGTGCAGGATAAGGGATTTAACAAAACAGAAGCGGGGGCGGTCATGATGAATGACGAAACGAGAAAAACGTTGCTTGTGGCAT
>ERZ795054.1878-NODE-1878-length-18562-cov-4.437996_pt1 | contig 18562 bp, 14 predicted proteins | sample MGYA00375138_ERZ795054 | MGnify/ENA primary metagenome ERZ795054 (study PRJEB30183, sample SAMN05720215) | anaerobic digester metagenome | isolation source: active sludge of municipal wastewater-treating anaerobic digesters | place: USA | collected 2014-12-23 ... | reverse complement strand
GGCATTGTCCCGAATAGAAGTCAGGGGTTATCTTTCCCTTTGAGCTTCCCGGTACGCCGAACTCCTTTTCCATGTCAAGTGTCCAGAACAGATCGCCGGTGACCGGATCGACACACATTACATGCGACCTTGGTCCGACAGTTACCAGGTACTTATCCGTTACAGCGGGAATGGTTCGTGAATATCCGTGGTTCCGCTTCATTTCAACATTGTACCATCTCCGCCATAGCTCGGTGCCGGATTTAAGTGAGAAACACCTGAGCATGTCGGCCTTTCTCCTTTCGTTGTAATCGAGCAGGTAAACCCTTCCGTTACTTACAGCCGGTCCTGCATAGCCTTCTCCGAGTGTGACCTTCCACACCACAGGAGGACCTGTGGTATCCCACGATTCTGCCATGGCAAAGGTATCCTTTACGATATTATCGAAATTGACACCCCTGAACCTAGGCCATTCCCCGGGGACCATTCCGTCAAAGGTACCCAGTGAGTCGAAGAACTCACCGACAATGATTTCCTCGGAACGTGGTTCAATTTTCGGCCTGTTATCCATGCCCGGGACCCTAAGTGCCATTTCAGCCGGATAGTGGTCATCAGCGAACCACCAGACCAGCACCGTGGCAAATATCACCGCCGATACTCCTGTGAGGAGCCTGTTATTTTTTACTGATAACATATATGTCTATGAAATGCCTTCGCAATTTATAAAAACTACCGTTACGAATTCCAAAATAATATTCTGCAACATCATCGGCATATAAGCATTTAATAATTTTTAACAACTTCTGAAACAATCCAATACAGTCATTTCCAGGATTATGTGTTTCAGGATTTTCTAACAATCCATGCCTTGAATCCCGACGCCCTGTTTTTGCTAACATAAATGCGCTCCGGAGTTTCCACGTCGAGCGTGACCAGGAGGCGGCTGTCGAACCAAATAGTGATATTTTTTACACTGCTGCGGGATACTATGAATTGCTTATTGGCCCGGATGAATTCTTCGGGATTCAATGATGATTCAATCTGCTCAAGGGTTCCCGGATATGAATACCATTTCCCGTTTTTCATGCAGACTCTGGTGTTCTTTTCAGTGGAATAAAAGCACGAGACATCTTCGATTCCAACAGGCTGAAGCTGGTCCCTTAAAGGTATCAGGATCTTGTCCCTGAATGCCTGCTTGGGTGCCAGCTGGCTGAGCTGGGTGAGATATTTCAAGACATCCTGCCTTGATAGTTTCCGGAATTTCTCCAGCGCCCTTTTCAGATCATCCGTCTTGATGGGCTTCAGCAGATAATCAATGCTGTTTACCCTGAAGGCTTCAATGGCATATTCATCATAAGCGGTTGTGAAAATAACCGGCGTCTCAATGTTCAGTTTGTCAAAAACCGAAAAAGCCGATCCGTCCGACAAGTGGATATCCATCAGTATCAGATCGGGCATCTCGTTGTTTTTCAGCCACCTTACTGTCTGGGTTATACTTTCTGTACAGCCTGCAATCTGAGTCTCCGGTTCTATCTCCTTAAGGATCACTGCGAGGTTTTCGCATGCTGCGGTTTCGTCTTCCACGATCAGAATTCTCATGTCGATCATTTTAAAGGTAGAAATACAGCAAATGTTTTCCCGTCATTTTCAATTTTGATCTTCCGGTTCAGAAGCAGCCAGAACCGGCTCTCGAGATTCTTAAGCCCGGTACCGCCTGTTTCGGGAGGTGCCAGTTTCGGGAATACAGGATTGGATACCACGAGTTCCGAATCTTCATTGAGCCATATTCTCACTTCCATTTTATGGTCACTGTCGATCGTGTTATGGAGCACTATGTTTTCAAGAAGCGGAAGCAGCGACAAAACGGGAATTTTAAGATCCCTTTTATCGACAGGTACCTCTGATACAAACATAAGCTTTCCTGCAAAACGGACCTCCATCATGTAAATAAAAGCCTTCAGAAATCCAAGTTCTTCTTCAAGCGTAACCATCACCTTTCTGTTGCTCTGAAGGATGTACCTGAACACATCAGAAAGTTTGTTCACATATTCGAGAGTGAGTTCCTCATTCTTCTTCCGGATCAGGGATGTTAATCCGTTAAGGGAATTGAAGAAGAAATGGGGATTAATCTGATTGGTAAGCGCATTATACCGGCTCTCAAGATTTTCAATCCGCAGCTGCTCAATCTCATGTTCCTTTCTTCTCTGCTCTGAAAGAAGGAAGGTAAGGTGACCAACAAGCATTGAGAAAATGAATATCACGAAGAACTGGAACAGAATCAGCCCTGTAAACCATTCCTGTTTAGGGTTGAGTACAACTGAAAACCCTATGTATAATATGTAGGAAACTGCTGTGATCACAAGACTGTAAACTAAACGTTTACTAAAAACAGGAGTCTTGAGCTTTCTCAGATTCATGATAATCAGCAGCCATGTCAGACCTGCAAAATAGAAGTATCTGAAGATAAAGAATAAAATGTGTACGGTGTTTTTTGACTCCCCGAGATATTCACGTTCCATTGAAAAGAAAGCGATGTTGGGATAGATGAAAAACACCGAGCATATCAGGCTGAAGATAAAGAGTCTGAGAGGTGTGAACTTTTCAGGCATATCTTTTTCTTCGAGCTTCTTAAACAGAGTTTTCATTGCCTTCCTCAATGCTTTTATGGTTGTTTCCCCTGCGCCTGATTATTAACGCGTAACCTTAACACATTTCATCTGGCCCTGATCCCTGATCAGAAGCTTACCGCCCGAAAGTGCAATCGGAGCCCAGTTCTGTGTTGCAAACCTGGCATCAGCACCCTCTGCAACGTTAAGCAGTTTTGCAGAAGCAAGCTGCTTGTAACCGTCGGGGCTCGGATCAATTAAATAAAGGGAATTGGCTCCATCGGTTGCGATAATCACCCCGTCGACGAGTATCATGCTGCCCTTGTCGAAACTGGGCGACCTCATGGTCTTCCACTTTATCTCACCATTCATATCCATACACACCAGACCGTCGCGCTTGCTGTTGGTTGAGAACTGCCCGTAAAAATAGCCGTTATGAAGGATAGGGGGTTTTGTATGTTCTCCGAAGTTGTTGTGTTTGAAGATCTCCGTGACACCGAACGTGCCGTCGGATTTCCTGGCGACTTTTATCATTACAGTTCCAAGCTCATAACCACCTGCCACAAGTATTCTGTTCTGTCCGGCGTCAACAGCGCTTGCTACCGGGATATGGCAGTTCCAGTCGGAATATTCCCAAAGGATCTGTCCATCCTGAGGTTTTATCCCCACTATTTTACCCATTGCCCCGCCTCGTTCCGAAGCTGTAACCATTACTATATGATCTTCACCTTCTATTTTCACTATGGCTGGGCTGACATATCCAGCAGTTCCGAGCGAAGCGGTTTTCCATTTCACAGCTCCGGTAAGCTTGTTGTATGCAATAACTCCTGCCTGGGCAGCCTGCGAAGCAACAAGCACCATGTCGCCGTAAATGAGGGGACACTGCGATATAGCCCATGTCGGAAGTTTGGTACCTCCGTATTCGGTCCAGATGTTATGGTTCCAGACAGGTTTTTTAGCGTTGATATCTATACAATAGAGGTCACCGTTATGGCCGCATGAGTAGACGAAATTTCCGTCGACCGTGGGTACATACCTGTTTCCGGGAAACATAACCGATCCCGGTGCACTGTAGCTGTATTTCCATAATTCCTTTCCCGTGTTGAGATCAAAACACCTCATGGTTTCACCGGTCTGATCATCTCTGTCAAGGAAATACACTTTTCCTGCCTTGATTGCTGGTCCGCCGAAACCAGGTCCCACATTTACGGTCCAAAGTACCTGCGGGCCATTTGCAGGCCAGGTACGGACTATTCCCTTTTCATCCGACTTGCTGTTCCTGTATGGTCCAAGGTATTGTGGCCAGTCCTGAGCCACGATATTTGCAACGCTCAGTATTACAGCAACAAATGCAGCAAACAATTTTCTTATTTTCATTTGTCTCTTTGATTGGTTAAATTATTGATCTGAAAAATTTAAAAAACACTAAGCTACGTAGAAAACTATGTAGTTATCTATGTAGCAAACTACGTAAATAATTTGTTTGATGTATTTATCCCTTCATATTTGAGATTAATGCTCACAAATTTCATATATGAAATGTTATTTGTTCAGACTATCGTCACCAAAAGGAAAAATCCATGCGTTATGACGAAACAGAAATCATTCCGGGCTGCACATCTTTATTAGTTTTGTCCACGAATTTTCTCAAGGCTTCTACACTATATATCAAAGGATAAAGCTCTTCGTCGTACCAGAGCATGGCGAAATAAAGGCCAATCGGTGCCGCATTGGTTTTATTCCGGGCACTTAGCCACATTATTCCACGTGAACATTCACCTGTGAATTTTCCAGCCAGGGCGCTTACTGCAAGGGATGTCTCTTCAACAGTGCCTTTTATGCCTTTACTTCCACCCCAGCTGCCGTCGTCATTTTGTTGTCTCAGAAGATAGTCCCTGGCTCTGGCCGCCATATTGGCTATCCTCCTGTTATACTCCTCACCATTCCGTTGAAAACAGCCGGCTTCACTCAGGTAAATGCAGACCTTTGCTGTTCCGTAAACAGGGTTTGTTTTATCACCGGTAAGCTGGTTTCCGAACCAGAGAGGAAGCCATGATCCGTCGTCAGACTGATTTTTTTCAAGATAAAGTGTAGCTTTCTCAATAGTCCTTTCAATTGCTTTTAGCAGCTTAATATTCATTTTATCATGAAGTATCGCTACTGATTTAATCAGGGCGAGAAGAGCATGACCGGTAAGGTCAGCGCAGCTCCGGTCAAAAGGAAGCCTGCCCCAGCCGCGGCAGAAAGTGGGGAATCCACCATCGGTGTTCTGAAGTTTTGTGAGCCATCTGCAGCCATTTGCGACAGCAGAAGTTATAGCATCTTCTCCCCGGAATAATGTCAGAAGAGCGAGGATAGCGCCCGGTGTGTCGTCGGCATCGGGAACGGAACCGGAATAGCTGGTCCATCCCCAGCCGCCCGGAGAAGCGCCGTTGAACGGATGGACTGATGTATATTGCAGCCTCAGCAGATGGTTCCGAAGGTCATCAAGTTCCTTCCGGCTCATGAATTTTCCTGCATCTTCACCCAATGACTTTATTGAAAGAGTGGTAACCCAGGTCGACAGATCGGTGTCGATAGGCCAGCCGCCATCACCACGCTGCTGATTGCGAAGGAAGCTGAGTCCCAGCTTAACAGTGTTGTTATCAGTCTCACCGCATTCGGTGAGGCACATAGCCACAAATCCTGTAAGAGGAATGGCTTCCAGGAAGCCTCCGCTTTCGGGAAGAAGCCTGTCCAGCTTACTGATTGCAGGCTTTACTAATTTCTCACGCAACTGCCTGATCCCCGGAAGACCTTTGTTTCTCTTGCGATGATGATATATTCCCACACCAATGAGTGCAGGAAGTGCATAGCTTACAACCCTGAGATTCAGAAACCTGTAGAATGAAGCAGGCAGCAGCGTAAGCTCAAATGGAAGGCGGGGAATCCTGAAGAGCGAAGATCCGGGCAGAACGCCACAAAGTGTAAGCATGGACAGGATCGGAACTGAAAATGTGTAATCATTTCCGTAAATATCAAGTATTGAACGGACAACATCCGACGAATCCATATTGATTCCTTGTCCGGCAAGCCATTTATCCATTGAGGCAAGAATATGTTTTCCCGAATCCCCGGTCCGGCAGAAGTGAATTGCCGAATAGCAAAGAAGAGTTGTGCTCAGGTTGCTCACCGACTCCGGCGTGTCTCCATATCCTCCATCGGAATTTATATTGCGGCTAAGCCAGGTGAATCCGGCTTCAACCCGGTTCCTGTCATCAGGATTTCCTGAAAGCTTAAGGGCCACAATAGCAACTGAGGTCGACAGGGCGCTGGTCGAAAGTCGGCCTGTCCAGAATCCTTCAGCATTTCTTTTGCTGATCAGCTGTGCTGCAAGTTCATTATAACAGTATGAAATTTCTGCCATGGTTGATTCTTAATGATTCAGGGACCCCAGAGCAAGCAGTCCGTAAAAGGTGTATTCAATATCGGGGTCCGGATCGAGGGGATGACCGGAGAAACCGCCATCCCTGAAGAGTGAGTCAGTAAAATCGAGCGAATCAGGTTTTATCTCCCTGAGGTCATATCCGCAGAAAGAAAGGGCATAAAGCGAAACGGCCGTTGAAAGAAGATCGGGCAGGGGAGTTGATCTGGTTGCCCTGAATCCTCCATTTCCGTCGTAAAATGACATCAGCCTGTCAACAATTCCGTCCACAGGCTTCCTGAAACTCCTGGCAAGCACCAGCGAGGCTGCAGTCACCGGGCAGGGAAGGGAATCATTCATCGAAAGTGACGTAAGCCTCCTTCTTATCCGGTAAATGCTGCGGAAATCACCCAGGTAATAGTGACTTAAAAGACTGAGAAAGGCGCCGTAAAGCATTTGTTCATTCATTCCCTCAGACTTTCTTAATCTTGCTCCCATTGATTGTTTGAATTCACGGGCCATGCCAGTTACAGATGAAAGAACAGCAGCACAATGCAGGTATACACCTTCCGGATTTTTTCTGCTGATCTCTCCGCTTACATAGGGCCCGACCTTCTGACATTCCTCTTTCATTCCAAGCGCATCTGCCGTAAACCAGCCGAAAACCGTGTAATAAAGATCAGCATTGCCAGCCCTGTCTTTAAATCCTCCGGATGATGCCTGTGAATTGCTTACATAATTCCTGATCTCAGAAAAAATGGTTGTATCCAGAATATCCACCGAACGCTTCAGTATCTTTTCAGGACTCTTATCCTCAAATTCCTGCAGGTATGGAGCAGCCAGAAACCTAAACATAGTCTCCGAAAGTTTTTCCTACTATCTCGTTCAGTGCGAGTTTAAGCCTGAGGTTGGAAATATCCCCCACACATTTGTATGTCTTCCCGAGGTATCCGGCCAGCATGGCCGTGAGTTGTTCCCTGATTTGGTATTTTTCAGACAGAACCTGCAGGTCCTTCATCTTCTTGTCCTTAAGGGCTTTATTAATAATATTTAGATCCTCAGGTCCGGCCTGGCCGGCCAGCATCGAAATAATAATAGACTGATCATCAAAAGATGAAAAACCGTTTGAGACCCTGAAGTCCTCAAGGTCATCCTTTATCTGGTAAGCTATTCCGATGAGGTCGCTGAAAAGTTCAATCAGCCTGAGTATTTCATCTCCGGCTCCCGATGCCAGGGCTCCGACCTGCAAGGAAACCTTGAATGCTGCAGAGGTCTTGTTCCTGAATACCTCGGTTATCTCATCCACTGACAATATTCTTCCGTTGTGTCGCGCCATAAGTTCCTCACCCTGTCCGACCGACATCGCCCTGTGACCCTGAGACACAGCTTTCAGGCATAAAGCTGTTCTGTCGGGAGAAAGACCCGATTCTGCCAGGAGCCTGTATCCTTCGCCTATAAGGAGATCGCCCAGGTTGATTGCGACAGGTATTCCATACCGGGTGTGAATGGTTTCCCTGCCGTACCTGAATGAATCATTGTCCTCAATATCATCATGGACAAGGGAGGCTTTATGAAAACACTCCACCGACATTGCAAGGCGTGCAAGAATATCCTGATCAGGGTCACTGTTGAATGACTCATAGGCAAGCACGGTCAGCAGGGGGCGTATCCTTTTACCACCGGACATGAGCATTTCCTTTACTATTCTGCCTGTTGCCGAACCGTCAGTACCGATCATACCCTCAATTCTTGCTTCTGTGAAAAGGGCAGAAGTTTTCTCTTTGAGATTATTTATATTCAGCAGTCTGAAATCTGAATTTCTGTCGATATAACTTATCTCCTCGCTTACCCACCGGGCATCGGCTGTGGTATCCTTGCATCCGCATGTTACCAGAGGGATCCCTGCCGACGGTATGGAATATCTTGTTACCGAGCTGAACATTTTTCTGAGCACTTCCATGCATCCTACACCGATAACAGCATCAACCTTGCCGCTTTCAACCAGACGGGTTGCAATTGTTGTTCCCTCGGCCACAATAGTTATGTAACCCAGGTCTTCGGCTTCCTTAAGAAAACAGCAGATGTTGCAGTTCCCGCATTCACTGCATAAAAGACCCAGTTCATCCTCCACTCCTGTGCAGAGCCTGCTGTTCCTGAGGCACATGGGAAGCAGAAGCATCCGGCGTTCGAATGGTATCGAACCGACAACCGGCTTCCATACTGCATTTCCGCCGCATACCATAACAAAGGCTTTATAGCTTTTATCCCAGCTGTTTTCCTTTATCAGGGCATCTGCAAAGCCTTCCAGCTGACTATATGATACTGGCGGAAGAATCTTTTTCTCAGAAAAAAACTCTCCCGTAATACGGCGGATTTCCTCACGCTGATAATCCTCAGGCGGTACCAAAAGAGGCAGAACAGTTTCCTGTTCTACTTCCGCAATATGCAGGTTTTTATCATCCATAAGCTCCCATTCCAAAAAAAGCAGTCCTTTTTGCAAACCTGTAAATAAAACTCCGTTCGGGTATCGGAGGACACGAACCATGACTTGGCAAGCGGGGTGCCATTTCAAGAGCATCCAGATATTCAGGCCTGTTGGAAGTGTTCATGGCGTTATTCTTTCTGCAGAATTCCTTGACCCAGGCTGGATCTTCCATCAGCACACATCCGTTTGTCTTACTGTGAATCTGCTTTCTGAAATCCCTTAGGAATTCGGAATCATCATAAGGGGATTTGAGATTGCCCAACTCAATTTTTTCAGCTGCAATCTGAAGAACAGGGCAAGGCTCTATGTATCCTGCGGCATTTATATGATGACTCAGCCCGTCGGCTGCCGGGCAGAATGGCCTGCCTTCGGCGCTCCAGTAGGAGTCGATCAGGACCATCGGAAATCTGTTTCTTCCCTCGACAAGGAACTTCCTGATCCGGAAAATTTCGTCCTGATCAAGAGCAAGCTCGTAGTTAGGTTTGCTGCCAGCAGGTCTGTAGATGTAATACCACAGGTAAAGGACTCCCAGATCATGAAGTTTATTTACAAATTCATCCGAAAGAGCCATTTCGATGTTCGATTTGCACACGCTTATCGCCACACCTGTTATAAGTTTCTCCGATATGGCAGTCGTGATTGCTTCTATGGTCCTGTTGTATATATTGTGACCACCCCTTCGTATGTCTGCTACTGTTTCATCCCCCTCAAAGCTGATAAGTGGTGTCACATTTCCCATAGAGCGCAATTCAGAGGCCGTCTGCCTTGTAAGCATGGTTCCGTTGGTGAAGAGTTGGAAATAGCAATCCTGGTGAGTCCTGAATATTTCCATGAGGTCCGGATGCATAAGAGGTTCTCCCCCCAGAATGCCGTTAAAGTAGGATCCCTGTTTTTTCCCCGCTTCGATAACCGAATTTATCTTCTCCAACGTCATGTAATCGGGCTTTCCGGAAGCAGTCACCCAGCATCCCTGACACCTCAGGTTACAGTCATTTGTGACAGAAATGAACTGAAACGCAGGGAAAAGTGATCCTTTCTTCACCCTATGCCGGAATTTACGGAAACCAAGATAGCCTTTCCATCCCATGTTAACCAGGAATTTTCTCCGGCATTTTTTATCTGCATTTATGAAATTGGTATATATCGACATTATTTATTCCTGATTAGATATAGATCCGTTGCGTGCCATGTCCCTTTCCGAAAGCGCTTTTTTCATGGCTTCATCCTTTATTATAGACTGTCTTTTCATCTTCCTTCTCTGAAGGGCTTCGTAGATGTCATTACCCAGGAAATCCTCAATATCCTGAGCCTGCCTCCGGTGCTCGGCCTGCTCGTCGATCTCATCTGAACCGCCTATTGCTCCACCGTGCCTGTATTTGGGAAAGATCAAAGCTGTTGCAGGACATATTCTGGCACATGCCGGGCAATTATTCTTGCAGCCCTCAGGATTTGCGACCAGAACCCGTCCGTCTTCCTTGCTGTAAACTCCGAACAGGCAGAAGTCAGCACACTGACCGCACGAAGTGCACCTCGAGTAATCAATAAGAGGATACCACGAGGGCCATCCCGGATCTTCAGCAATTTCAGCGAACTGATTTATCTGCTTTGAGTCTCCGCAGAATTCGTTTATTTTACCAGCAACTTCATGAAAAGAAGCATCAATAAGATCAAGATGTCTGAACTCCGGAAGCGGATTATTCTGTATTAAAGTTTGTTTGAACAGAATATCCATACTGCGTCGGTGACAACCTACTACCAGAAAATCGCTGCCCTCTGAAAACAAACCGGCCAGTTTGTCTTTTCTTTTGGCGCTTATACCACAAAGATCAGACAATCTGGTAACTTTTGCCCCAACACCTGTGAGGTACTCGTCGACATCCCTGAGCAAAGCGGCATCTATTCTCTCACCGCCGCATTTGCAAAATACGATTTGTTTGACTCCGGAAGGACCTGAAATGTTTTCCATCGTGCAAAAATAAGAAAACCGGCGTTCAAACAGGCCAAATTTTCTTCAGCTGGCCAAAAGTAGTTGTTAAAAAGAAAAAAAACGATCTAAGACGAAACAGAATGCTCCATCGGGATATTGCAGCAGCTTGTTCGTGAAATATGAGAATTTGTTTTATTTTTATGTCGAAAACCCTGAAAACTCACAGGCTATGGAAATGGATGATTTTGATGATTTTAAGATCATTTTATGGCTGATCCTCTTTCTCCTTTTCGGAATTGTGATAATTACCTGCAAACGTCCTCCCGATGCAGTGGTTATGACGGTCAACGGTCCGGAATCCCCGGGAAGGATGGGCCTTACGCTTGAACATGAGCATATACTGGTTGATTTCATCGGAGCCGACAGCACAGGTTATTTCAGGTGGAATAAGGATTCGGTAATTGCAAAGGCTCTTCCTTATGTTGCTGAAGCAAAACAAAGCGGAGTTAAGACCATTGTAGAAGCTACACCCCAATGGCTGGGAAGAGATCCTTTGTTGCTGAAGTCGCTTTCAAGGGTTTCGGGGGTTAACTTCATTACCAACACAGGATACTATGGAGCCCAGAGCAACAAGTTCATTCCTAAGAGTTTTTATGGAATGGATCCCGGTGAAATTGCTGAATTATGGATAGATGAATTCAGGAACGGCATTGAGGGAACAGGGATCAAACCGGGATTTATCAAGATCGCGGTGAATCCTGATGATCATCTGTCGCTGGAACACATAAAGATAATAAACGCAGCTTCACTGGCCCATCTTGAAACCGGACTGGTGATTGCATCCCACACCGGCCCTGACGGTCCGGCCTTTGAACAGATTGAAATACTTAAAAATAATGGTGTTGATCCTTCGGCATTCATATGGGTTCATGCAGAGAGAGGGACTATGGAGGGAAACATTAAGGCTGCCAGGGAAGGAGTCTGGATCTCCCTCGACAAAATCCGGTTGGGGAACAATGAACCGGGATCCCCTTACAGTATTGAATGGTATGCCGACAGGATAGTCAGGCTCAGGGATGAAGGTCTCCTTCATAAAGTATTGATCTCGCACGATTCAGGATGGTTTGATCCCGCAATGCCGGGAGGAGGAACATTCAACGGTTACACTGACATATTTGAAGCGTTTTTGCCGGCCCTCCGGAACAGGGGTTTCTCAGATGACGATATCGATCAGATCATGGTAAAAAATCCGGGCAGGGTATTTACTATCGGCATCAGGAAATTGTAATACCAGCGTATCATATTTCTGGTCCCGGCAAAGAAGCGGGGCCATAACCTGCCAGTAACCTTATGAAACCAAGCATCCCTCTTACCATTTGTGCTTCGCTTGCAGTTGTTTCCTGCTCCGAGGCGGGAAAAGAAAAACCTCTTCCCAATATTGTTTACATTCTTGCTGATGATCTGGGTTATGGAGACCTGAGCTGCTACGGACAAAAGAAATTTTCAACCCCGAATATCGACAGGCTTGCCAGTCAGGGAATGCTCTTCCGGCAGCATTATACCGGCTGTACAGTTAGTGCTCCCTCGAGATCATGCCTTATGACAGGACTTCATACCGGTCACACCCCGATCAGGGGAAACAAGGAATGGAAGCCCGAAGGTCAGTGGCCGCTCCCTGCCGCATCGGTAACTATTGCCGAAATGCTTAAGGATGCAGGTTATACCACCGGAGCATATGGAAAATGGGGCCTGGGGTACATCAACACTGAAGGTGATCCCGTTTCCCAGGGATTTGATGAGTTTTATGGTTATAACTGCCAGCGGCTTGCACATAATTATTTTCCCGACCATCTCTGGCACAACAGGGAAAGGATAGAGCTTCACGAAAATGACAGCAGCCGCAAGGGCGCCTACAGTCCCGACCTTATTCATTCCGAAGCACTGAAATTTATCGAAGCGAACAGCAACAAGCCCTTTTTCATGTTCTATCCTACAACCATACCTCATGCCGAACTTGTGGCAAAGGAAGAATACATGCAAAAATTCAGGGGTAAATTAGAACCCGAGAAAGCTTATAAAGGTGTTGATGACGGACCGGAATTCAGACAGGGACCCTATGGCTCGCAGTCTGAATCACATGCTGCGTTTGCGGCTATGGTCACCAGGCTTGACGACTATGTGGGCGAGATAATGCAGAAGCTGGTTGAACTTGGCATTGACAACAATACCATCGTGATCTTTGCATCGGACAACGGTCCCCATCTTGAAGGCGGAGCCGATCCTGATTATTTCGACAGCAACGGGCCACTGAGAGGGTACAAGAGGGATAACTATGAAGGCGGTATCAGGACAGCCATGATAGTCAGATGGCCTGGGAAGGTCAGACCCGGAACAGTATCAGATCACATCTCGGCATTCTGGGACGTACTGCCAACCTTTGCCGACATAACAGGTGCAAGTGCTCCTGAAGGGATCGATGGTATTTCCTTTCTTCCTGAACTTCTGGGTAAAAAGCAAAGTAAACACGAATATTTATACTGGGAATTCCATGAGCAGGGTGGTAAAATGGCAATAAGGTCGGGTGACTGGAAAGCGGTGAAATTAAATGCCGGCAATCCGGCTGAAAGTACCATTGAGCTTTACGATCTTTCGTCGGATACAGGCGAGACCAATGATCTGGCAGCCTCAAAACCCGAACTGGTGAAGAAACTAGAACAGATGATGAATGATGCTCATGTTCCTTCAGATATTTTTCCATTCCCCTTTGAAACTGACAAATAAAATGAACCTTAAATTCGTGACAGGGTCGGCCGGAATTATTTCTGCATCACTGACCCAGATAAGCTTTTCCCAGCCTGTCGAAAAACCTAACATAATCATTATTCTTGCCGACGATCTTGGCTATGGCGACGTCAGCTGTTACGGTGCAAGGCGCCTGAAAACGCCAAATATAGACAGGATTTCAAATCAGGGACTTAGATTTACGAATGGATATTGCACATCGGCCACAAGCACCCCTTCGCGATATTCATTGCTCACCGGGCAATATGCATGGAGAAGGGATGGTACAAGCGTTTTGCCCGGTGATGCATCTGCACTGATAACCCCGGGAATGATCACCATGCCTTCGGTGATGAAAAGCGCAGGATATACTACCGGTGTTGTTGGCAAATGGCACCTTGGCCTTGGTCCCGAAGGAGGTCCCGACTGGAACGGGGAAATAAGACCCGGACCGCTGGATATCGGCTTCGATTACAGCTTTATAATACCTGCAACAGGCGATCGCGTACCCTGCGTGTATGTTGAAAACAGAAGGGTAGCGGGACTCGATCCTTCCGATCCTATTTCAGTGGATTATGGCAAAAAGATCGGGAACTGGCCCACAGGAAAGGAGAATCCGGAACTCCTGAAAATGCATCCCAGTCATGGTCACGACATGACCATAGTCAATGGCATCAGCCGTATCGGGTATATGACAGGAGGCAGGTCGGCATTGTGGGTGGATGAGGATATGGCCGATGTAATTACAGACAAAGCAGTTAAGTTTATCGAAGACAATCAAGGGAAACCATTTTTCCTTTACTTCGCAACACACGACATCCATGTACCCAGGGTTCCGAATGGTCGCTTTGCAGGAAAGAGCGGAATGGGTCCCAGGGGGGATGCAATACTGGAGTTTGACTGGTCAGTGGGAGAGATTGTGAAAGCTGTTAAAAGAATGAAGCTTGAAAAGAAAACACTGATAATTGTAACCAGCGATAATGGTCCGGTGGTGGATGACGGGTACCGCGACCAGGCGGTGGAGCTTCTGGGGTCTCACAAACCGGCCGGTAAACTCCGGGGAGGAAAATACAGCGCATTTGAGGGAGGAACAAGAGTGGTTTTCATTTCTTCATGGAAAGGGACAATTAAAAAAGGTGTCACAGGTGCATTATTCAGCCAGATCGACATGATGGCCTCACTTGCAGGTATTGCAGGAGCTTCAATACCCGAAGGAGGGGCTCCTGACAGCCGCAACAATATTGATGTACTCACCGGAAGAACAACCGTGGGGCGCGAATGGGTTGTGGAGCAGCCGGCACGAAACAGGCTTTCAATTGTACAGCGCGGATGGAAGCTGATTGAACCCGGACAGGGTCCTAAGATCCAGGTCAATACAAATACTGAAACGGGTAATGATCCCTCATATCAGCTTTACAATATTGGAACCGATCCCGGCGAGAGAAATAACGTGGCAGGTGACAATCCGGTTATTGTTAAGGAATTAACAGATCTCCTTAATTCAATAAGAGGACGATGAAAGATTACCTGACATACGTGCAGGCAGGTATTACCACCATCCTTTCCTCGGGATTGTTTGCACTGTCGCCTTCCTTCGCCGCAGCCGGAACGTCACAGAAAGCAGCTCAAAAACCTAATGTTATTGTTATTCTTCTTGATGATTTCGGATATACCGATCTCGCATGCTACGGAAGCAGGTACTATGAAACACCAAATATTGACAGACTGGCAAGTCAGGGGATAAGGTTTACCAATGCCTACGCAGCTTGTCCTGTCTCTTCGCCCACTAGGGCCGCACTGATGACAGGCAAATATCCGGTCAGCACTGGTATTACCGACTGGATACCGGGGAGGCAGGCTTCGAGGAACGGTTCACCCGAAGACAGGCTGCTTGCACTTCCGTTCAGACTCCAGCTCGAAAGGGAAGAAATAACAATTGCTGAAGTTTTGAAAAGAAACGGTTATGCCACAATGATAAGCGGCAAATGGCATCTTGGAGCCGGTGAGGAATTCTGGCCCGAGAACCAGGGTTTTGATGTTAACAGCGGAGGACACGCTGCCGGACAACCAAACAGAAGCAAGACATCAAACGGATATTTTTCCCCTTACGGGAATCCCCGACTCGATGACGGGCCGGAAGGAGAGTACCTTACCGACCGCCAGACTGATGAGGCGCTTGAATTCATTGAAAGCGCATCCGGAAAACCATTCTTCGTCTTTCTTTCATACTACGCAGTCCATAACCCGATGCAGGCAAAGGAAGAGCATATCCGAAAATTCACCATGAAAGCTGATTCCATGGGAATTTCAGATACTGAAACCTTCACCCGCAACCGGGAATGGATAAAAGAATCAATGAGCGATAATTACAAGGAAAGGATTGTACATGGCAACCCGGTATATGCAGCTATGATTTACAGTGTTGACGAAAACATTGGAAGGCTTGTAAAGAGACTTGGCGACCTGAACCTCGACAGAAATACCATTATAATATTTACTTCTGACAACGGCGGTCTTTCAACTTCAGAAGGTTCGCCCACCTGTAACTTTCCTCTGAGAGCAGGAAAAGGATGGCTGTATGAGGGAGGAATAAGAGTTCCACTTATTATAAAATACAATGGTTCGGTAGAATCCGGGACAATCAGAAACAACCCGGTTGCAACCATCGATATATTTCCAACCATAATTGACGTCACAGGTTCTGCAGGCAGTAAAACTACCGAAGGGGAAAGTCTTGTTCCGCTTTTTCAAGGCGACAGGATGAAAAAGCGTCCTCTGTTCTGGCATTATCCCCACTATTCAAACCAGGGAGCATGGCCAGGAAGTGCAATCAGGCTTGGAAGATACAAGCTGGTTGACAATTTCGAAAAGGGCAGGCAGGAGCTTTATGATCTCGAAACGGATCTTTCCGAAACAAAGGATATTTCAACTGCCATGCCTGCGAAGACAAGAAAACTGTATAAACTCCTCGTAGAATGGAGAGAAGAGCATAATGCGCAAATGATGATCCCTAATCCTGCGTGGAATGATAAACCATAGTGGACAGGACTGCTGCAATCATCAGCCTGCCGGAAAAATCAAAATACTTACCCGAATCATCGCAATGAACCCCCTCAGAACAACAGTTAACATCGGACTTGCCTCAATTGCCGCTTTTCAGGCAAGTGGACAGACAGCAGAATCTTTCAAACCTTGCACTCCAAACATAGTGCTCATTCTCATGGACGACATGGGATACGGGGATATCGGAAGAACAGGAGCCGTTCAATATAAGACTCCAAACCTCGACAGGCTTTCTTCCAGCGGTATGCAATTCACCTGGTATTACTGCCCACAGGCTGTAAGCAGCGCATCAAGAGCCGGACTGCTTACCGGCTGTTACCCAAACCGGATCGGTATAACCGGAGCCCTGATGCCATGGGCAACACACGGGATCAACAGTGATGAAACAACCATTGCAGAAATCCTGAAAGCAAGAGGCTATCATACAGGCATAATAGGCAAATGGCACCTTGGACATCACAGGCAATTTCTGCCTCTTCAACATGGTTTTGACGAATACTACGGAATACCATACTCTAACGACATGTGGCCGGTCGATTTCGACGGAGTCCCCATTCATCTGAAGGACACTACCAGCAATAAAATGAAGTATCCGATACTGCCTCTTGTTGAAGGGAATGAGAAAGTTGCCGAAGTAAGGACGCTTGCTGACCAGGATAAACTGACTGCCGACTATACGGCCAGGGCTGTCGGGTTCATAGAAAACAATGCAGGGAAACCCTTCTTCCTGTACTTCCCTCATTCAATGGTTCACATACCTCTTGGAGTATCTCCGGCGTTCAGGGGCAAAAGCAACCAGGGATTGTATGGTGATGTGATGATGGAAGTCGACTGGTCAGTGGGGGAAATAATGAAAGCCCTTGAACGGAATGGCCTTGAAAAGAACACCCTGGTAATATTCACCAGCGACAACGGACCCTGGCTCAATTTTGGCAATCATGCAGGTTCCACCGGCGGACTGAGGGAAGGAAAGGGAACCACTTGGGAAGGGGGACACAGGGTCCCGTGCATCATGAAATGGCCCGGAGTTATTGAGTCCGGTACTGTCTGCAACGAGATGGCTTCTTCAATCGACATACTTCCTACGATTGCACATATAACCGGAGCAGAGCTTCCGTCTTTGAGAATTGACGGAGTGAGTATACTTTCCCTGATGCTAGGGGAAAAGAACGCAACTCCTCGCCGTGAATTCTATTATTATTATCAGACCAACAGTCTTGAAGCCGTCCAGCGCGATTTCTGGAAACTGGTTCTGCCTCATCAGGGACGCACCTACAGGGATATGAAGCCAGGGGCTAACGGATGGCCCGGTCCCACGGCAACTGAAACCGTTTCTTCGCCTCAGCTTTTCGACCTCAGGCGCGATCCGGGCGAATGGTATGACGTGGCCGCATACTATCCCGGCAAGGTTAAAGAGCTTATGGAATTGGCAGGAGAAGCAAGAAAGGATCTTGGCGACGCCCTTACCGATTCCCCCGGAATGAACAGGAGAAAAGCAGGCGAACTTTAATAGGTTAAAAGTTGACAATATTATTATTTATTAATGTATTATAGGCGATAAGCGATGTATCGGAACCGCGTTCCGCACACCAATTTACCCGCAACAAGCAACCAGTAACCAGTAACTAACCACCTTTCCCCATGAACCTCAAATCCCTGATCGGAGTCGGAGCAGCATCATTGCTTACGGCTTCTTCCTTTAGCCAGCAAATACATCGTCAACCAAACATTCTCTGGATATCAACCGAGGATATGAGCCCCCGTCTTGGCTGTTACGGAGACAACACCATTAAGACACCCAACATTGACAGGCTCGCTTCGCAGGGAGTGAGATTCACTAATGTCTTCACCACAGCAGCAATAAGCGCGCCATGCAGGGCAGGAATTATCACCGGAATGTACCAGACATCAATCGGGTGCATGCATATGAGGACCACCTCGTACAGAAGAAGCGCTGACAATCCGGTTGAATTCACAGCAGTTCCCCCGCATTATGTAAAGGCTTTCACTGAATATATGCGCACTGCCGGTTACTATTGCACCAACAACAACAAAACCGACTACCAGTTCGCCAAAGACCCTGTTCCGGTAAGCATCTGGGATGAATGCAGCCGAAATGCCCATTACAGGAACCGCCCCGATAAAAGCCAGCCTTTCTTTGCTGTATTTAACTGGACAGGAACCCACGAAAGCCAGAACTGGGACATAAGCAAGGTCAAAACCGATCCAAAATCCGTTCCGGTGCCGCCATATTATCCCGACAATGAGATTGTAAGAAAGAATATTGCCAGGTTTTATGACAAGATAGCCAGGCTTGA
>ERZ795054.1874-NODE-1874-length-18575-cov-19.344330_pt1 | contig 18575 bp, 16 predicted proteins | sample MGYA00375138_ERZ795054 | MGnify/ENA primary metagenome ERZ795054 (study PRJEB30183, sample SAMN05720215) | anaerobic digester metagenome | isolation source: active sludge of municipal wastewater-treating anaerobic digesters | place: USA | collected 2014-12-23 ... | reverse complement strand
GGGAAATTCACCGCACCGTCGTTGAAGAACTTCATATGGTTCGGATCGTCCCAGGACTTGCCGAGGCCATTCTGGTAACGCCCGAGAATCCGCTCGTTGATGACATTGACGTTGGTGTTGATGTACGACTTCTGCGCCACCACGTCGGCCATGCGCATCTTGTTCGCGTTGCTGGCGTCGATCCAGCGACTCGCTTCCAGCACCGCCATGATCATGGCGCGGCAGGTGTTGGGGTTGTTTTTGGCGAACTCGGCGGTTGTCGCGAGAATCTTTTCCGGATGATCCTTCCAGACATCCTGCGAGCTAGCGGCATGGATCGACACCCCATCCATGATCCCGCGATGATTCCACGGTTCGCCGACCGAAAAGCCGTCCATGTTGCCGACCCGTGCGTTGGCCACCATCTGCGGCGGCGGCACGACCACGCTCTTAACGTCGCGCAGCGGATTGACACCGGCCGAGGCCAGCCAGTAATACAACCACATCGCGTGCGTGCCGGTCGGGAATGTCTGCGCGAAGGTGTAATCGCGCGGCTCCTTCTTCATCAGCGCGACCAGGCTGTTCAGGTCGGTCGCGCCCTTGTCGGCCAACTGCCGCGAAAGGCTCAGGCCCTGACCATTATTGTTGATCGTCATCAGGTTGGCCATATCCTTCTTCGGCCCGCCGATACCCATATGCACGCCATAGATCAGGCCGTACAGCACATGCGCCGCATCCAGCTCGCCATTGACCAGCTTGTCGCGCACCGACGCCCACGACGCTTCCTTGGTCGGAATGATCTTGATGCCGTACTTCTCATCGAACTTGTTGACTGCAGCCATGACGACCGAAGCGCAGTCGGTAAGCGGAATGAAGCCAATCCGGACTTCCTTCTTTTCGGGGGCGTCCGAACCGGCGGCCCAGGCGCCGCTGCGAACGCCGGGGGGTACCATGGACATCAGCGAGGCTCCCAATGCGGCTGAAACGAAATCACGACGCGAAAAGGATGAAGCGCCTTCCGCCCGACCATTGACTGCCAGTTTCTTGTCTTCCATTGCCTGCTCCTTGACTGCTCGAATCGAAAAACAAAAATGGCGTCGCACCCTGAATGCCGATGCGGCAGCTCGGGTGGACGCCTTTGTCCCGTGAATCGGCTTTTCCCGACTCCCGCCCGGCCGCCGTTGGCCGTACGTTTGACAGGACTATTGCAATGGCCGTGCCAGCTTGGTTAAAAAGAACTAAATCTTAATAACTATCCAATATTCAATGGCTTGGGAATCTTGAAAAGCCTTGCGGCGCATCCCCGGGCATGCACTGTTGCAGTGCAGCACCCAAACCATCCGCACTGCTTTAGAGCAACACCCGCGCCATGTCGATGATGTCGCGCGCCACCTTGACCAGCGGCTGGCTGCGTTCCATCGCCAGCTTGCGCATGGCATGGTAAGCGGCATCTTCGTCGAGGCCGCGGGCTTTCATCAGCACGCCCTTGGCCTTGTCGACCAGCTTGCGATCGGAAAGCTTCCGCGAAGCCTCGTCCAGTTCGCGGCGCAATGCCTGGGTATCCTCGAAGCGGACCCGGGCGACATCGACGATGGTCTTGATCCGTTTCGGCTCAAGACCATCGACCACATAGGCCGAAACGCCTGCCTTCAGCGCATCGCGCATCGGTTCCTGGGCGTCTTCCTGGGTAAATACGATGACTGGACGCGGCATGGCCTGGTTCATCACCGCCAGATTTTCCAGCGTGTCGCGGCTCGGACTTTCGGTATCGATCAGGATCACGTCGGGCTGCAAACGCTCGACCTCGGCCGTCAGGTTGTCGGCACCGGCCAGGATGGCGGCCACCTGATAGCCGGCAAGCGCCAGTCCGGCGCAGATTTCTCCCGCCCGGGTGCGCGATTCATCGATGACCAGCACGCTTAACATGCAATTGCTTAAGCAAACTCCGAACCAGCCGCTTGCAATGTCGCCTCGGCCATCGCCTGAACGACGATTTCGTTTTGGCCGATGGCCTCGCCAAGAACAAATTGCACCCCCGGATGCGTCGACCGCAACAGATCCAGCATTTCCGGCACTTCGCGCTTCAAATGGCCGCCCGGCGCGATGAACATCGGCATCACGACAATTTTCGCAGCGCCGCCGGCGGCCAGTCCAGCCACGCATTCGGGTAGCCGCGGCGCGATAAATTCGAGGAAGGCGAGTTCGACCTTCACGCCAGGTGCGCGCTTGCGGATTGCTTCCTGGATGCGGCGAACCGAATTCGCCCATTCCGGATCGCGGGCGCCGTGGGCAAAAAGAACGAGGGCTGTAGTCATCGGCAGGGCTTATGGAAAAGTAGTCGATTATCCCGCCCACGACGCCGAAAGACCAGCCGGACGCACGGCCAGCGCGACAAGGCTGAAGGCGGCGCCGGCGCAAAAAGGCAAATTCTGCCCCGAAGCGATCCCATAGTCAGCCGGCACAGCATGTTGGCCGGGTCGGTCTATCAGGATCATGGCTTGTAGTTCACGGCCCGACATGGCGATTATCCGAACGTTGCCTTGCCGCTCAACAGAACGATGATGACCAGCAACAGCACGAAGGAGACGCTTTTCCAAAAGACCACCGGGTTGCGCTCGATCAGCGGTGGGCGGGTCTTGTTCAGGAAGGCCTGATTCGGGTGGTGGAGGTCGTAGATGAACTCCGACAACTCATCGTAACGCTGGAGTGGATCGGGCTGTACGGCCTTGCGGATGGCATCGTCCATCCAAGCCGGCAGTTCGCGCTCGTCGCTCAGTGCTGAACGATAGTTTAGTTTGCGCTGCGCTTTCCGGGTGCGCGCCTTCGGCACCTCGGCACCGAAGGGCAGGCGGCCAGTCAGCATCTGGTAGGCGATGACGCCGAGTGAGAATAGGTCAGCACGGGCCGAGCCGGGTTCGCCAAGGAAGTATTCCGGCGCGGCATAGGCGGCTGAACCGAGCAGGTTGATTTGCTCGATCGGCGTGGCAATTTGGGAGATACCGGCGACCCGCGTCGCGCCGAAATCGATGATTTTCACTGTGCCGGTGCTGTCGATCATGATGTTGTCGGGCTTGAGATCCTGATAAACCATTTCCAGCCGGTGAAAGGCTTGCAGGCCGCGGGCGATCTGTTCGAGCAGGCCGCGCACGGTGGCGAGATCCGGCATCGGGTTGTCGGTCATCCACTGGGCCAGGGTCTGGCCCTCAATGAATTCGGTGACGACGTAGATGTAATTGCGCTTGCGCGTCTGCCGACTAGGCTTCAGCACATGGGCGCTGTTGATGCGGCGGGCAATCCACTCTTCCATCAGAAAACGTTCAAGCGCCGCCGGGTTGTCCTGCATATCAAGGGCCGGCGTCTTGATGACGACGCGCTCGCCGGTTTCGCTGTCGGTCGCCAGATAGACATGGCTGCGACTGCTGCCCTTGATCTCACGCTCGATCCGGTAACCATCGAAATCCATCCGCGCTTCTGGCAGCGGCGGGAAAGGCAGTTCGGCCAGTTGACGGTAAATCTCGCTGGCCTCCGGTTTCGGCAGGGCTTCGATGCGCAGCAGTTGTGCCGTCAGGTTGTCGGTGCTACCCCGCGCATAAGCCGCTTCGACGATAATTTTTGCAGCGGCGTCGAGATCGTTGGCTGCGGCAACCGTCGCGGCAACGAAGGCCGGGGCGACATGTTCATAGACACCATCCGTCGCCAAAAAAAACAAGTCGCCGACCTCGACCGGCAGCGCCTGGTAATCGATGTCGAGCTTGCGGTCCATGCCCAGCGCCCGCGCCAGATAACTCTGCTGCGACGACACGCGGACCCGGTGCTCCTCGGTCAACTGCTCATGATCGTTCCCGCGCAGGCGATAGATACGCGCATCGCCGACATGGAATACATGCGCCGTCGCCGACTTGATGATCAGCCCGCTGAAGGTGCAGACATAGCCTCTATCCTTGTCGTAGCGGTGCTGGCTCTGCTGGGTCTGCGCGTGCAGCCAGGAATTCGTCGCCGTCAGCACGCGCTCGCCGGAAGTGCGTACCGACCAGGCTTCCGAGGTGCAGAAATAATCTTCGAGAAAGCTTGTCACCGCCTGTTGCGCGGCAATCTGGCTGACGTCGCTGCTGCTGATGCCGTCGGCCAGCCCAATGGCGATGCCTTTCGAGCTGAGTTGCGGCTCCTTCGGCACATAGAGGCCGTGGAAATCCTGATTGCTTTCCTTGCGGCCCTTGTCGGAATACTGGCCAACAGCAATTTTGAGTTGTTCGGTCATGGCGATGGGCAAAGCCCCGCTTCCGAAGAACAGGGGCTTTGCAGTGAGAACAACCGGGTTAGTAGGCGGAACGCTTCGGTGCGGTGCGGATGTGCGTCGAGTACAGTGTCAGGCCGACGAAGGCCAGGCCGCCGACCAGGTTGCCGAGCACGGTCGGAATCTCGTTCCAGACCATGTAGTCGTAGATCGAAAAGTTGCCGCCCAGCATCAGGCCCGACGGGAACAGGAACATGTTGACGATGGAATGCTCGAAGCCCATGTAGAAGAAGAGCATGATCGGCATCCACATCGCCGCGATCTTGCCGGTGACGTTGGTAGACACCATGGCGCCGACGACGCCGGTCGACACCATCCAGTTGCACAGTACGCCACGGAGGAACAGGGTCAGCATGCCGGCAGCGCCATGCTCGGCGTAACCAACGGTACGGCCTTCACCGATGGTGCCGATCTTCTGGGCAACCACATTCGGCGCCTCAGTAAAGCCATAGGTCCAGATGATTGCCATCATCACGGCCACCGTCAGCGCCCCAGCAAAATTACCGATGAACACCAGCCCCCAGTTGCGCAGAATGCCGCCCATGGTCACGCCCGGACGCTTGTCGATCAGCGCCAGCGGTGCGAGCGTGAAGACACCGGTCAGCAGGTCAAAGCCGAGCAGGTACAACAGGATGAAACCGACCGGGAAGAGCACGGCACCGAGCAATGGCTGGCCGGTCTGGACCGTGACGGTAATGGCAAATGCCGCTGCCAGCGCGAGGATTGCGCCAGCCATGTAGGCGCGGATCAGCGTATCGCGGTTGGACATGAAGATCTTTGCCTCGCCGGCATCGATCATCTTGGTAACAAACTCGGCGGGTGCGAGATAGGCCATGAAAATTCCCCTTTAATTACAATAGAAACTGCTAAAAAACCTGGCTCAGACGGCGAGAAAAACCTGGCCGTCCTCGATCTTGACCTCAAACTTGCCGCATGAACCGACATCCGGCGCCACGGCGTGACCATCCTCCAGCCCGATGTTCCAGCCGTGCAGCGGGCAGGTAACGCGCTTGCCGTGGACGATGCCCTGCGACAGCGGCCCGCCCTTGTGCGGGCACTTGTCGTGCAGCGCGAAAACCTCGTCGCTACTGGTGCGGAAGATGGCGATGTCGGCGCCCGTCGTTGGCTTGACGATGCGCGAGCCGAGTTGCGGAATGTCTTCCAGCGGGCAGATCAGTTTCCAGTTGCTCATGTTTCTATCCTCGATTTTTGGATGTTTTCAGGCGTCGACCGTGACAGCGATGGGGATGAACTGCTTGATCGCCTGCGGCTCGCGTGACTTGGCCCACGGGTCTTGCGCATTCTTCAGCGAATCGAGCAGGCGGGCGTAGAGCGTCTTGCGCCCCTCCTCGTCTTCAAGAATCTTGCCCTTCACGTAATCCATTCCGACGCGCTCGAGGTAGTGGCAGGTACGTTCGAGATACCAGCCTTCTTCGCGGTACAACTGCAGGAAGGCGCCGGAATATTCCATGACCTCCTCGTCCGACGACACCTTGCACAGGAACTGCGCGACTTCGGTCTTGATGCCGCCGTTGCCGGCGATGTAGATCTCGTAGCCGGAATCGACGCCGATGATGCCGACGTCCTTGATGCCGGCCTCGGCGCAGTTGCGCGGACAGCCCGAGACGGCCAGCTTGACCTTGTGCGGGGCGTACATGTCGAACAGCATCTTTTCCAGCTTGACGCCCATCGACATCGCCAGCTGCGTGCCGAAGCGGCAGTGCTCGGCGCCGACGCAGGTCTTCACGGTGCGGATCGACTTGCCGTAAGCATGGCCGGAGACGAGGCCGGCGGCGTTGAGATCCGCCCAAATCTTCGGCAGGTCTTCCTTCTTGATACCAAGCAGGTCGATGCGCTGACCGCCGGTAACTTTCACCGTCGGGACGTTATATTTTTCTGCGGCATCGGCGATGGCACGCAGTTCGTTCGGCGTCGTCAGGCCGCCCCACATGCGCGGAACGACCGAATAGGTGCCATCCTTCTGGATATTGGCGTGCGAACGTTCATTGACGAAGCGCGACTGCGGATCGTCCTTCGCCTCGTGCGGCCAGGTCGAAATCAGGTAGTAATTGACCGCCGGGCGGCACTTGTCGCAACCGTTCGGCGTTTTCCACTCCATGTAGCTGAAGACCGCTTCCTTGCTGATCAGATGCTGTTCGCGAATGACATCACGGACGACCTTGTGCGAATGATCGGTGCAGCCGCAAACCGGTTTCTTGTCGGAAGCGGCCGGGGTGTAGGCGCCGCCGATGGTCGAGGCGAGAATCTGTTCGACCAGGCCAGCACACGAACCGCAGGATGACGCCGCCTTGGTGTGCTTCTTGACATCATCAAGGGTGAAAAGGCCGTGTTCCTTGATCGCCTTGACGATAACCCCCTTGCTCACGCCGTTGCAGCCGCAAACCTCGGCGCTGTCGGCCATCATGGCGGCCTTGCTATTGCCGGCATGGCCGACGTCGCCGACCAGCGACTGACCGAAGATCAGATGATCGCGGATATCGTGGATGTCGCGGCCATCCTTGAGCAGCTGGAAATACCATGGGCCGTCGGCCGTATCGCCATACATGACGCCGCCGACCAGCTTGCTGTCCTTGATCACCAGCTTCTTGTACACGCCGCCGTAGGGGTCGTTGAGCAGGATTTCCTCGGTGCCTTCGCCGCCCATGTAGTCGCCGGCCGAAAAGAGGTCGATGCCGGTCACCTTGAGCTTGGTCGAGGTCACCGAGCCGGTGTAGCGGCCGATGCCATAACCGGCCAGATGATTGGCGGCGACCTTGGCCTGCTCGAACAGCGGCGCGACCAGCCCGTAGGCGATGCCGCGGTGGCTGACGCATTCGCCAACAGCATAGACCTTCGGATCGTAGGTCTGCATGGTGTCGTTCACCACGATGCCGCGGTTGCAGTAGATGCCGGACTTTTCGGCCAGCGCGTAGTTCGGACGGATGCCGGCGGCCATGACCACGAGGTCGGCCGGAATCTGCATGCCGCCCTTGAAGCGAATTGCCGCGACGCGGCCGGATTCGCCCTGGATCAGCGCCTCGGTCTGGGTTTCGAGCAGAAACTTGAGGCCCTTGTCTTCTAGCGATTTCTGCAACATCTTGCCGGCCACATCGTCGAGCTGACGCTCGAGCAGCCAGGGACCAAGGTGCACCACGGTCACGTCCATACCGCGCAATTTCAGGCCGTTGGCCGCTTCCAGGCCGAGCAGGCCGCCGCCGATGACCACCGCGTGCTTGTGCTGTTTGGCGGCCTCGATCATCTCGTCGGTATCCTTGATGTCACGGTAGCCGATAACGCCGGGCAGGTCATTGCCGGGAATCGGCAGCATGAACGGTGTCGAGCCGGTGGCGATGAGCAGGCGGTCATAAGCCTCCTCGGTACCATCTTCGGCGATGACCTTGCGCTTGACGCGGTCGATCTTCGAAATCTGTTTGCCGGTGTGCAACGTGATGTTGTGTTGTTGGTACCAGTCGAGTTCGTTGAGGACGATTTCCTGGATGGTCATTTCACCGGCCAACACCGGCGACAGCAGAATCCGGTTGTAGTTGGGGTGCGGCTCGGCACCGAAGATCGTGATGTCGTAATGGTCCGGCTTGATCTTCAGCAGTTCTTCGACGGTGCGGACACCGGCCATGCCGTTGCCGATCAGGACAAGCTTGGGCTTGACGGAGGGGTTGCTCATTTTTGGCTCCAACATTGCGCGCACCCGCAGGTGCAAAATCTATTTCAGCGCATGACGTCGTTGCCATCTGACTGCCGCCGTTGGCAGTTGATTCGCTGTACCGACCCAGAACTAGCAATCACCGTGCCAGAAAGGCAATGACATGATTTTTGACGATTTTTTGGCGTCGACCGCAACAATCATGCACCAACATCAGGCGCCACTTTCCGAACTGGTGCAGATTTCGCGGCGGCTAAGCCAGAGCCAGGCTATGCGCCTCGACTGCAACCACCGCCTTGGCCTGGTTCAGATTCTCGGCATAACCGCTGGCATGGAGACAGCAGGCCAGTTGATCGGTAATCGGCTTGGGCAGGGGAATCTGCCGGTCGAGCATCCTGCGAATCCACTGCGCGGTCGTTGCTGCATCGATCGCCGCAGGCAGATCGGGCGCTGCCCGCGGGCCTTCATACTCGGCTGCGAACAGGGTATCGGCCAGACCATCATGGATATGCTCAAGCCGTGGCCGGCACTTTGGATTGACGAACGGTTCCCCTTCAGTCGCACGCAGCAATATGGCTGCCTGCTGACGCTCGAGAAGAACCTCGCGCATCAGCTCATTGAACCCGGGGTGCGTCGCCGCGGTGACCAGCAGCGAATCGCCGGCAAAAGGATTGAGTAGTTTGACCGCGCTATGAGCGCTGTTGCGCACGCCCATCCGGTTGCGCAGGTTGAGCAGATTGTAAAGACCAGGGCACAGCGCGTTCAACGGCAGGAAAGCCAGACCGCCCTTTTCCAGCACGGCCCGGGCCTGGGCCGCCGAGGCCTGCGGCACGATGCCGAGTTCGCGGAATATCAGGCCGCTGGTTACCCGGCCAAAACCTTCGAGCAGGCCATGAACCAGCACCGGCACGCCGTAGCGCTGAAGCAGGAGCGCCAGCAAGGGCGTCAGATTGGCTTGCTTGCGGGTGCCGTTGTAGGTCGGCAAGACTACCGGACGGACCCGACCCGGCGGCATTTCGAGATGGTCGATTCGCGCGTCGACGGCATCGAGAAAGCCGAGCATCTCGGCGAGCGACTCGCCCTTGACGCGCAGGGCAAGAACGATCGCGCCCAGTTCGAGATCGGGAACGCCGCCATCGAGCATCGCGGCATAAAGCCGCCGGGCCTCATCGCGCTCCAAACTGCGGGAACCATGCGTGCCGCGACCGATTTTCCTGATGTATTGCCCGTAAGCCATCGTTTGCACTGGCGCCGTTCAGGACGCAACGGCCTGTTCGGTCGTCTGTCGGGCGATCATGCGCCTGATTTCGGGCAGGCAGGAAGCGCAGAAGGTGCCGCATTTGAAGGCATCCTGCAGTTGCGGCAATCCAGCGCCATCGGCCAGCGCCTGTTCGATCTGGACGTCGCTGACATCGGCGCATTTGCAGACGATGTTGCGCGCAATGATATTCTTGGGCGGCTTGGCGCTGGGCGCCAGGGCAAAGCGGATCATGCTGGCATCGAGCTCATCTTCCGCCATCGCCCGCTTGAGCCAGCCTAAAGCCAGTGATTCACCAGCCAGGCGAACACCGAGCAAGCGGCCATCCTGCGCAATGGCTTTCTTGCTGATGCTCCGGGCCGCATCGACGTACACGATGGCCCCGTCCTCACCCGTCATGGCGAACATCTGGTCAAGATCGGCGAGCACTTCGGGTGCCGGAGATGCGGCAAGCGCCGCCCGGAAGACAACTAAAGGACGCTGGCGCCCATAGAGGCCGAGCGTGGCGTACGGATAGTCCGCCACCAGCGTTCGCGCGCGCTGCAGCATCGCCAGCGCCTCGGATTGCGTTGCGCAACTGCGAATGACGGCCAGCGGGTAAGGCAGATCGAGTCGCTCGATCTGCACTGCGGCGTGTTTCAGTTCCGGCTGACAGGAGAATGGATCGGTTGCATCGCACGCCAGTGCATTGGCTCCCGGCGAATTCATGAACTGGCTGCCCCAGTGCATCGGCATCCAGGCACTGCCTTTTCTCGGGCCACCACCCTCGCCGATACGCACCACCATTTCGCCGCGGCGATTGCTGACCTTGACCAGATCGCCGGATTCAAGCCCGCGATGGCGCATGTCGCAGGGATGCATGTCGAGCAGCGGCTCGTCCTCCAGATTGAACAGGCGCGGCACCGTACCGGTTCGGCTCATGCCGTGCCAGTGGTCGCGCATGCGTCCGGAAAGCAGGCTGATCGGCAGGCGCGGCGAGGTCGCATCGGCGGTCGGCTGATGCTCGATTGCGACAAAGCGCGCCTTGCCATCCGTAGTCGGAAAACGGCCATCCGCGTATAAGCGCTGCTTGCCGGAAACGGCACCTTCCGGATACGGCCATTGCTGCGGGCCATCCTTTTCGAGCAAGCCGTAACTGAGGCCGGTAATATCGAGATCGCGGCCGCGCGTCGTTTCGCGATGCTCGTTGAAGATCGCTTCGGCATCGGCATACGGGAACAGTTCTTCGGCGCCCGGATGGCCCAACTTGCGCCCCAGGCGACGGGCGAAGTCGACGGCGATTTGCCAGTCGTGGCGCGCCTCGCCGGGTCCTTCAACTGCCGGCATGACACGCGTGATGCAGCGCTCGGAATTGGTGACCGTGCCGTATTTTTCGCCCCAGCCCGTCGCCGGCAGCAGCAGATCGGCATAGTCCGCCGTATCGGTATTGCCGTAGGTCTCCTGCAACACGACATACTCGGCAGCCGCCAGCGCTTCGCGGACTGCCGCCTGGTTCGGCAGCGACTGGGCCGGATTGGTGCAGGCAATCCAGACCGCCTTGATTTCTCCGGTTTTCAGGCTTTTGAACAGGTCGACCGCGGCTTTTCCGGGCTTGTCGGGAACAGACGGCACACCCCAGAATTGGGCGATTTCGGCACGATGCTGCGGATTGGCCATATCGCGGTGGGCCGACATCAGATTGGACAAACCGCCGACCTCCCGTCCGCCCATCGCATTGGGTTGCCCGGTCAGCGAAAACGGGCCGGCACCCGGCCTGCCAATCTGGCCGGTCGCCAGATGTAGGTGGATGATTCCCGCATTGTTGTGCGTGCCGTGCGCCGACTGGTTAAGACCTTGGCAATAAAGCGAAAGTGACGCATCGCTGTGGCCAAACCAGCGTGCGGCCTGGATGATGTCTGTCTCGGAAACACCGCATAGTTCGGCCGTGACGGCTGGCGTACTGGCCTTGACGATCTCGGCCAGAGCGGCGAACCCGGTGGTGTGCGCGGCGATGTATGACTGGTCGATCAACCCTTCTTCGATCAGCACGTGCAGCATGCCGTTGAACAGGGCGATATCGCTGCCAGGCTTGAGCGCCAGATGGAGGTCGGCAATCTGGGCGCTCTCGGAAAGACGCGGGTCGGCAACGATGATCCTGAGATCGGGGTTCGCCGCCCTTGCATCCTCGATCATGCGAAAGACGATCGGATGGGCAAGCGCCGGGTTGGCGCCAGCAATGAAGATCACCTTGGCCTTTGGAATGTCCGCGTAACTGCAGGGTGGCGCATCGGCACCCAAGGTCTGCTTGTAACCTGCCACTGCCGACGACATGCATAGTCGGGAATTGGTATCGACGTTGTTGGTGCCGATCAATCCCTTGGCCAGCTTGTTGAAGACGTAATAATCTTCGGTCATCAACTGACCGGAAATATAGAAAGCGACCGCATCCGGCCCATGTACGCGAATGATTCCGGCAAAGCGTTCGGCGGCCTCATCCAGCGCCTCGTCCCAACTCAGCCGCGCGCCAATACCGCCACGCGCAATACGCCGCTCGGGATGATGGAGACGAAAGGTCCGGTCGGCGGTCTGGGCGAGCGTCGCCCCCTTGGTGCACAAGCGCCCGCGATTGGCTGGATGGTCGGGATCGCCCTGAACGCCGGTAATGACAACGTTATTGGTTTCAATGAGCACACCGCAACCAACGCCACAGTAACAACAGTTAGATTTGACTTGCTTCTTCATGTTTTTCCTTCCATGCAGTCCTGAGCAACAGGTATGCCATGCAGGAAAACCACGATTCAGATAAAAAAACAGGGGGACTTCCGTTGGAAATCTCCCTGTTTTGGTGCGTCGACCGCAACGTTCGTCCCTATTTGATGCGCTGTAGCCTGGGGCGACCTCCGTCGGGGCGTGGCGGCTCCGGAGTCTCTTCAGAAAGGACTTCCCCTACCTCATCTGCCTCGGCACCCGCTGTCGAACCGGAGTCGCCTTCGATTTCGAATGCCATCCCGGCGCCATTTTCCCGGGCGTAGATCGCGCTTACTTGTTCGACCGGCACCGACAACTGGCGGGCCACACCGCCGAAACGGGCCTGAAACTCGATGTAATCGTTACCGATTTCCAGCTTGTTGCTGGCTTCCGGACCGATATTGAGCACGATCTGCCCATCGCGGATGAATTCACGTGGAACCCGGGTGCGAGCATCGACCTGAACGGCAATATGCGGCGTGAACCCGTTATCGCAACACCATTCCCAGATCGCCCGCAACAGATAGGGTTTTGTAGACGGCAGTTCCATGCCTTACTTGCGCATCGCCTTTTCGGACGGCGTCAGGGCATCGATGAAACCCTGACGACTGAAAATGCGCTCGGCATACTTCATCAACGGCGCCGCCGCCTTGCCTAGATCGATACCATAGTGATCGAGACGCCACAGCAACGGAGCGATCGCCACGTCGAGCATGGAAAACTCATCGCCAAGCATGAATTTCTGTTTGTTGAAGATCGGAATGATTTCGGTGAGGCGTGCACGGATTTCTTGGCGCGCCTTGTCGGCCGTCTTACCGTTCTTCTCGATCACTTCCATGAACGAAAATATCTCGCGCTCCATGCCAACCAGCAACTGGCGGGCGCGCGCACGCATGATCGGGTCGGCCGGCATCAGTTGCGGATGCGGAAAACGCTCGTCGATATACTCGTTGATGATGTTTGGCTCGAACAGAACCAGGTCGCGCTCGACCAGAACCGGCACCCGATTGTGTGGATTGATGACCGCCAGATCTTCCGGCTTATTGAACAAATCGACATCGATGACCTGAAAGTCCATGCCCTTTTCGTAAAGGACGATGCGGCAGCGATGGCTGAACGGGCAGGTTGTGCCCGAGTAAAGGTTCATCATTAGTGCTAACCCTTAAAATGAGATTCGGCATCGGAGTCAGGCCTGAGCCAAACCCACGATGCCGTTGACGCTAATCCGGAACAGCTTAGTGGATGTCTTTCCAGTAGTTCTTCTTCAACGCGTAAGCCAGGATAAAGAGGACGAACAGGAAGGCAAGCACGCCGACCCCGAGGGTCTTGCGGAATTGCTGATTCGGCTCGGCCATCCAGACCATGAAGCTAACGAGATCGGAAACGTCCTTGTCGAACTCGGCAGGGGACAGCTTGCCGGGAACGGCCAGTTCCAACTTGTGTGTTTCATGATTCAACACCTGCATACCCTGCAACTCGTACAACACGTGCGGCATGCCGACATTTTCGAAAATCACGTTGTTCCAGCCGGTCGGACGCTTTTCGTCGCGGTAGAAGGAGCGCAGATAGGTGTAGAGCCAGTCGGCCCCCGACCCATCTGCCGATGCACGGGCACGCGAAATCACGGTCAGATCGGGTGGCGCAGCACCAAACCAGACTTTCTGCTCATCGCTACGTGCAGCGACGCGCATCTGCTCGCCAATCTTGTCGGAAGTGAACATCAGGTTGTCCTTGACCTGTTGTTCCGTCAAGCCGATCTCGGTCAGCTTGTTGTAACGCAGGTGGGAAGCACCATGACAGTTCAGGCAGTAATTGACGAATAACTTGGCGCCATTCTGCAATGCTGCCTTGTCGCCGACCGCGCCTGGCCAGTGGTCGAGGTGCGCGCCACCGCTGGCAAGAACAGTGAGCGGTGCAAAAAGCAATGCCATCAGAAATTTTTTCATTATTCGCATCCTCACTTCATCGTCACGCGTTCGGGCACGGGCTTGAACTTGTCCATGCGTGACCACCAGGGCATGGCCAAGAAGAAACCGAAATAGAACAGAGTACAGATTTGCGAAACCAGTTCACCCATCGGGGACGGCGGTTGCGTGCCGAGATAACCGAGAATGAAGAAGCAAATCACGAACAGCGTCAGCATCGTCTTGTAGATCGGGCCACGGTAACGGATCGACTTGACCGGACTGCGATCCAACCAGGGCAAAAAGGCAAAGATCACGACCGAGGCGCCCATGGCGACCACACCCCAGAACTTGGCATCGAGGCCTAGGAAATTCCAGACCATGGCACGCAGGATGGAGTAGTAGGGGGTGAAGTACCAGACCGGCGCAATATGCGACGGAGTCTTCAATGGATCGGCCGGAAAGAAGTTGTTGTACTCCAGGAAATAGCCACCGCCCTCGGGCGCGAAGAAGAGCACTGCCGAGAACACCATCAGGAAGACCACGACGCCGACGATGTCCTTCACCGTGTAATACGGATGGAAAGGAATGCCGTCGAGCGGAATACCATTCTTGTCCTTGTTGGCCTTGATCTCGATCCCGTCCGGATTGTTGGAGCCGGTTTCGTGCAACGCCAGGATATGTGCAGCAACCAGGCCAAGCAGGATGAGCGGGAAGGCAATCACATGGAACGAGAAGAAGCGGTTCAGTGTCGCATCGCCGATGACGAAATCGCCGCGCACCCAGATCGACAGCGGCTCACCGATCAGCGGAATGGCCGAGGCCAGGTTGACAATCACCTGTGCGCCCCAGAACGACATCTGGCCCCATGGCAACAGGTAACCGAAGAAAGCTTCGCCCATCAACACGAGGAAAATCCCAACACCGAACAGCCAGGTCAGCTCACGTGGCTTACGGTAAGAGCCATACATCAGGCCACGGAACATGTGGAGATAAACGACGATGAAAAATGCCGAAGCACCGGTCGAGTGCATGTAACGGATAAGCCAACCACCCGGCACATCACGCATGATGTACTCGACGCTGGCGAAGGCAACCGGAATGCCACTGGCATTCAACGCTGCATCCGGCTTGTAGTGCATGACCAGGAAGATGCCGGTAACAATCTGGATGACCAGAACCAGCAGAGCCAGGGAACCGAAGAAATACCAGAAATTGAAATTCTTCGGTGCATAGTACTCTGACAGGTGTTCCTTCCACATCGATGTCGCCGGGAAGCGGGCATCGAACCATTCCAGAGCGTTGCCGCCGAGCGAGCCGTCTGATTTGTATTTTTCGAAATTGCCAGCAGCCATTTCTATGCTCCCTTCTTGTCTTCGCCGATCAGGATACGGGTATCGGTCAGATACACGTGCGGCGGAACTTCAAGGTTGGTCGGGGCTGGTTTCGACTTGAAAACTCGTCCCGCAAAGTCGAAGGTAGAACCATGGCAGGGGCAAAGAAAACCGCCTAGCCAGTCAGTAGGCATCCCCTCTTCGACGCCCGCCTTAAACTTCGATGAGGGAGAGCAGCCAAGGTGCGTACAGATACCGATCACGACCATGAATTCCTTCTTGATGGATCGCGTTTCATTTCTGGCGTAATCCGGTTGCATATCAACCTCGGATTTCGGGTCGGCGACCTGGCTATCGAGCTTAGGTAAGGTCCCGAGCATATCGGTGGTCCGATTGATGATCCAAACCGGCTTGCCACGCCATTCGACGGTCATCATCTGACCGACTTCAAGTTTACCGATATCGACTTCTACCGGCGCACCTGCTGCTTTGGCACGCTCGGATGGAAGCAAGCTGGAGACAAACGGAACAAGTGCGACTAGCGCACCAGCCCCGCCAACGGCTGCGGTTGCGACGATTAGACGCCGCCTGCCGCAGTCCATTTTTCCTTGATCGCTCATAACGCTGACCCCTAAAGGAATTGGATGGGAATAAAAATAAACATCTGATTATACGACATCGGAACTCTCTATAAAAGAGACTGTCACCCGATACATGCCCTCCGCTCTCGCAAGGCTTGCGCCAAGGTGCCACTATCGACATATTCGAGTTCACCGCCAACTGGCACTCCACGGGCTATTCGCGTTACGCCAATCCCTTTCGGCTTCAACAAAGCGGTAATGTAATGCGCGGTCGCCTCGCCTTCGTTGGTGTAATTGGTCGCCAGAATGACCTCACGTACCTCGCCGTCAGTGACGCGTGCCAACAGTTGCTCAAGTCTCAACTCGCGGGCACCAACGCCATCAAGCGGTGAAATGCGACCCATCAGAACATAATATAGCCCTTGATAGGCATGGGTCTGCTCAATCATGTTCATGTCGACCGGAGTCTCGACGACACAGAGCAACGACGAATCCCGGCGCGAGGAAGAGCAACGCTCGCAAATATCTTCCTCTGCAAACGTATTGCAACGTCTGCAATGGCGAATGGAAGCCAGGGCGTGCGTGATGGTGTCGCCCAGTCGTTGTGCGCCATTCCTGTCATGCTGCAACAGGTGATATGCCATGCGTTGCGCTGATTTGGGGCCGACCCCGGGCAGGCAACGCAGCGCCTCGATCAGCGCTTCGAGACCCGATGGATTCACTGATTTAGAACGGCAGCTTGAGGCCTGGCGGGAGATTCAGCCCAGCCGTAAAGCCGGCCATCTTTTCCTTGCTCAACTCCTCGCCACGCCGGACAGCATCGTTGACTGCCGCGGCAACGAGGTCCTCGAGCATCTCGCGATCATCCATGACGGAAGGGTCAATAGCCACCCGACGGACATCGTGTGCGCAAGTCATGATCACTTTGACCATCCCCGCCCCGGACTGTCCTTCAACCTCGAGTTGTGCAAGTTGCTCCTGCGCCTTCTTCATGTTGTCCTGCATCGCTTGGGCCTGCTTCATCAGGCCCGCCAAGCCACCCTTCATCATATTCATATCTCCGTTATTCAATGGGTTTGATTGTCGAGTCAATCAGCGATGCATCACAACTCTCGATGAGGTCACGCACGAAAGCATCCTGTGTGATCGAGGTGATTGCCTGCTCCCGCCGCTCTTGCTTTTCCCGGCCAACGGTCGTCGCCGGTGTATCGGCTTCGTTCTGCGCCAGTTCGAAGCGCAAAGAAACTGGTCGTCCGAAATGCGATGCTAGTGCCTGCTGAAGTTTATCAGGCGCCGGTTTCATCTGCAGGTGTGCATATGCAGGCGCCAACCGAAGCACACATTGTGTTTCTCCCATATCCCGCAATTCGCAATTTTGTGCGAGTTCGCGCGCTAACCCGTTCAATTGCAGGGCGGCAACAATTTCATGCCAGTCCTTGCCTGAGTTGTCCGGCTTTTCCAACGGTGACTCCGCGATGGCCAACAGTTGTTTAGGGGGCGGTTGAACCATCTCTCCTAACTGCGAAGGCACTGATGCTGAGCGGTGAACCGGCCGAACGGATGAAATGACATCGGCGACCGAATCCGGCGTGAAACCATGCAGACGGAGCAGAGTCATCATGAACCCAGCGTACTCGTCCGGCGCAATCGACAACTCCGCCCTTCCGTGAATCACGATCTGATAGGCCAGTTGTATGAATTCAGGGGAAAATGCAGCAGATAACCGAAGCAAACGAACGCGATCAGGATCGTCGTCATCAACCGAAGTTGGAGCACGCTGGGCGATCTGGAGCCTGGTCAACAGACTTGCCAACTCCTGAAGTGCCGCACCAAACGAAAGGCTGCGCACCGACATGTCGGCGGCAATCCGGAGCAGTTCTCCGGCCTCGCCCGCTTGCACAGCCTCAAGTATGGAATAAAGATAATCGAGGTCGACCGAACCGAGCATGGCCCGTACTTGCGACTCCTCGACCTTACCCGCGCCGTGCGCAATCGCTTGGTCGAGAAGAGACAAGGCATCGCGCATGCTGCCGGCGGCTGAACGGGCGATCAGTCCGAGCGCCGGGAGATCGTATGTCACACCCTCCGCTTGCAAAACATGCTCAAGGTGAGCGGAAATCGCTCCCGGCGGCATCTGTTTGAGGTTGAACTGTAGGCAGCGCGACAGAACCGTGACCGGGATTTTCTGCGGATCTGTCGTGGCGAGAATGAACTTCACATGTTCGGGCGGCTCTTCCAAGGTCTTCAACATCGCATTGAATGCCGAATTCGAAAGCATGTGAACTTCGTCGATTACGTAAACCTTATAGCGACCCCGCGTCGGTGCGTAAACGGCGTTTTCCAACAATTGCCGCATTTCATCAACGCGCGTATTGGTCGCCGCATCGACCTCAAGAAGATCGACGAAGCGACCGGCATCGATTTCCTGACACGAGGAGCAAGTACCGCATGGCGTAGCCGTTACGCCTGTCTCGCAATTTAATGCCTTGGCCAGGATTCGCGCTAACGTCGTTTTGCCGACACCGCGTGTTCCGGTGAACAGATAGGCGTGGTGAAGACGCTGGCTATCCAACGCATGAGTCAGGGCACGAACCACATGCTCTTGCCCGACAAGACTGCTAAAGCTGCGTGGCCGCCACTTGCGAGCAAGAACCTGATAACTCATGCGCCCCACGGGATCAAAAAAATGAAAGTGGCGAGCCTAACCCCCGGCACTTGCAATAAATAGCTGTGGCTGCTTCCTTCCGGACCTGACCAGATTCGCTACCTTGCAATGCGGGGAGACCCGCCGATAGGAATTCTATCACGGCCCAAGTACAGTTTTAGTCTTTCCCCTG
>ERZ795054.1872-NODE-1872-length-18579-cov-4.503023_pt1 | contig 18579 bp, 11 predicted proteins | sample MGYA00375138_ERZ795054 | MGnify/ENA primary metagenome ERZ795054 (study PRJEB30183, sample SAMN05720215) | anaerobic digester metagenome | isolation source: active sludge of municipal wastewater-treating anaerobic digesters | place: USA | collected 2014-12-23 ... | reverse complement strand
ACCGTGCCCTCCGCCGCCCGCCCGGGACCCCTGGCGCGGCGAAGGGCCTGCCTGCGCGGACGCCTCGAAGGACCCATTCTTCGTTCGCACCGTTCGATTCCGCGCCGCGGCGTCCGCCTCCTCTTCCAGGCGCGGCTCGACGTCAGGCGCTCTCAAACCACATCCATCGTCCTCGACCGTCAATTCAAGCATCAGCAGTTCCTCCGACCGGTTCGGCGATGATTCGGTGTCACGCACCCGAGCGGTGACAGCCACACGGCTGGCGCTGGCGTGGCGGACGGCGTTGGTCAGGGCTTCAGCAAGCGCGAGGTAAACGGCCCGGCGGACCGATCCGCCGATTTGAACCTCGGGAGCCGAGTTCGGGAAATCGAGGTCCGCGGCGATTCCGGCATCTGCGAGGAACAGGGCGGCGCGCTCACGCAGGAAGGCCAACAGGTCGGGAAGCCGGTCGCGCTTCGGGTCGGCGGACCAGACCAGGCCATCGAGGTTATCGATCAGGAGCGAGGCTTCGCCAGCCAAGCGCCCGGCGGTGGCCTGCATCGCCGGATCGCCGCTCTCTCGCGCGACCCGTTCGCCGAGCATGGCTAACCGAGTCAAGCCGGTGCCCAGATCGTCGTGAATGTCGCGGGCAATGCGGGCGCGCTCGCGATCCAGCGCGTGCTGGCGTTGGAGATCGTGAATCCGCTGCAGTTCGCGGTAGCGCCAAAAAACGACCCCTGCGGCCAGAGCGGTCGCGACGAGCGCGCAGGCTGCCCAGACCCATCGTCTTTCGAGAAAAGGCACGACCACGGTGAAAGACACTTCGGCGGGCGCATCGTTCCAGAGCCCGAAGTTGCTGGCGGCATGCACCTGAAAGCGATAGGCGCCCGGAGGCAGGTTGACGTAGCGCGCCACGCGCTCCGTACCGGCGTCGACCCAGTCCCGGTCCCACCCTTCGAGGCGGCAGCGGAAGCGGACTTTGTCCGGGGTGCGAAACGTGGGGGCGGCGAAGTGTATGTCGAGCCGGGCCGCACGGCCGAGCTTCGGAGCCGGGATATGGGAATGGAGCAACTGGGCTACTGACCCACTCTGCGAGGCAAGGAGGGGGAGCGCGACATGGGGAGACGGGGGGCCAGCCAGCCTGATGCGCCTCTCATCGCCGGTGGCGACCGAGTCGATATGGACCGGCGGAGCGAGATCGTTCTGGATGAGTTGGGCGGGATCGAACACGACAGCGCCTTTGGCGGTGGCGAACCAGAGCCGGCCGTCGGGCGTCTTGCACGCCGCCGGTTGACTGCGCTGTCCCTTGGACTCGCCGGTGGGCAACCCGTCCGATTCGTCGTAGACGACACATTGAACCTGCGCTGCCCGTCCGCACGCCACTGCATTCAGTTGGGTCCGGGCGACCCTGGAAATGCCTCGGTCGCACCCGATCCAGAGATGGCCCAGATCGTCCTCGACAATCGAATTGACCAGGTCATCCGGCAACCCGCTGCGTTCATCCAACCTGCTGACGCTGCATCTGGGACTCGCGGGGCTGCCCTGGTTGGGAGCGAATTCAATGCGATTGAGCCCCTCGTGCGTGCCAGCCCATAGCACGCCTTCGTCGTCCTGGTGCAAAGCATAGACACAGTTGTGACTCAGGCCGTTGGTCGCGCTCAGGATGAGTTGAACCTGGAATGTCGGGGTCGGCGCGACCGCGCAGAGCCCGCCTCCGTAGGTGCCGAGCCAGAGCCGTCCGACGCGGTCTTCGAGGATGGCGCGCACGTCATCATGTGGCAAACCGTCGGACCTCGTGAAATGGGTCCATTGTCCGCCGCGGTACCGCGTCAAGCCCGCGCTGCGTCCGACCCACAGGTTGCCGGCGCGATCGGCGATCATGGCGCGCACTCGATCGGTATCCACCGGCTCCGACCAGCGATGCGTTGTCAGTCGGCCATTCGCCCAATACTCGATCGAGTCCATCGTGCCGATCCAAAGCGCGCCATTGGCATCCTCGTGCAAGGATCGAATGCGGCTATCGAAGAGAATGGCGGGAATCGGATTGGGCAGGATCTGCCCATCGCGCCACAGGGCGAGACCCCGTTCGGTTCCGATCCAGACGCCACCGTCGCGGGCGGGATAGACCACGCGGGTGTCGTCGTGGGGGAGGCCATCGGCAGCGGAATAGACGGTGAAACGCCGCGGTTGCCAGCGGTTCAAACCGCCGGATCGAGTGCCGATCCAGAGGTTCCCTTCCCGGTCCTCGAGCAGGCAGGTGATGCCCGTGTCCGAGAGACCGTCGTCGAGGCCGAACTCGACCGGTTCGCCATCCCGGTAGCGCGTTAGGCCCGATCCTTCCCAGCCGAGCCACAAGTGGCCGGCCCGATCGGCAAGCAGCGCCTGGACATGTTCATCCATCCCCAGGGTCCTGTTAAAACGCGTCTGCAGGTCGATGTCAGGCAACGTGGTCACGGTCCGCTGGGGTGTGCAGTGAAAGATCGACACCCCCCGCAGCCAGACGTTGGTGTGGGCACCACCGGTGATTTGCATTGCCAGTTGAACCTTTCCTGGCAATCGCACTTCCTTGACCTGATCGGTGACTGGGTCCCATCGCCGTACGCAAGACCGATTGGCAAACCAGACACAACCCGCGGCGTCCTCGAAAAGCGCGCGGACTTCCCGGTCGTAGGGGTTGAAGCGGGACTGGTTCATGGACACGAGAATCGCCTCGAACCGTCCGGCGCGGCGGCGGTTCAGGCCCGTCGCTGTGCCGACCCACAGGTCGCCATTGCGAGCGCAGCACAACGCGAAGATCCGGTTATCGGTCAGGCCGTCTTTCGTGGTGAACCGCTGGGAGTCGCCGGCTGCCAGGTGGACCAGGCCCTCGGTGGTGCCGACCCACAGGCCGCCTCGCGGATCCTCGGCCAGCGCCGTGCATTCTTCGCTGACGAGGTCCGGGACTGTCTCGCTGTCGATCACCGCGAAGTCCAGACCGTCGAAGCGCGACAGTCCTTTCGATGTCCCGATCCAGAGGTAACCGTCGCGCGTTTGGAGCAAGGAAAGAATGCGGTTGTCGGGCAGGCCGTGCTCGCGCGTCCAGACACGCTGGCGGTACATTCGGCCCGCATTCACTCGAGGTAACGGAGCGATGCCGCCTTCCTGAGCGGCAAATGCCGGTGCAAGCACGGAACCTGCCTGGATCAGGGCCAACAAGGCGCGTAGCATGGTCGGGCGATTCATGCGGCGTGCCCCTGTGTTAGCCGAGGCCCGCGCCGAGCGCAAGACAGTGTATCCGGATGGCGCCGGTGGGAATCGAGTCTGCGCCGCGTGAGGGCACGCGGCCTACACCATGAGCATCCAAGCGTGTCTCCTGCCTCGACAACACCTCAACGGCCAGTCAGAATCAAAGAACCACAAACTCATTGAATGTCAACGCTCCACATGAACACCAATCGCCGGGAATTCCTTCGCGCCGCGTCCGCCCTCTCCGCTGCGGCCGCGTTGATGCCGATCGCACGTGCGGACGAGACGGGGGCGTCGCCGCGCCACTATCGCGCCGCGGTGATCGGACGCACTGGCGGAGGCGACTACGGGCACGGCTACGACCAGGTTTTCAACGATCTGGCCAACGTCTCGGTCGAGGCTGTTGCCGACCCCGATCCCGAGGGCCGTCAACGGGCGGCGGCGCGCTCGGGCGCCAAGCAGCAATTCGCCGATTACCGGACCATGCTGCGCGAGGTGAAACCGGACCTGGTCAGCATCGCGCCGCGCCAACCGGACTGCCACCGCGAGATGGCCCTGGCGTCGATCGAGGTGTGCCGCGGGGTGTTCATGGAGAAGCCGTTCACCGAAACGGTCGAAGACGCCGATGCGATTCTCGAAGCAGCGCGTGCGCGCGGCGTGCCGATCCACGTCGCCCACAACAGGCGGTACACGGCCGAGTTCGTCCAGGCCAAGGCCCTGCTCGACCAGGGACTCATCGGGCAGGTGCGGCAGGTCGAGATCCACGGGAAACAGGATGCCCGCGTGGGCGGCGAAGACCTGATGGTGCTGGGCGTGCATGACTTTGACCTGATGCGCTTCTACTTCGGCGATCCGCTCTGGTGCCAGGCCAGTGTCACCCAGGATGGACGCCCGATCACTCGCGCGGACGTAGGGCGCGGACGCGAGCCCATCCTCATTGCCGGAAGCACAATCCACGCCCTGTTCGCCTTCCCGAGCGACCTGATGCTGCATTGGAGCTCGGTCAAGCGCGACGATGGCTGGAACACCTCGGTGGGCGGACGGGAGAAGTGGGCCATCGAGATCCTCGGGACCAAGGGCATCCTCGCCTACCAATCCGCCGTGGGATTCGTCTGGCTCGATTCTCCGTTCTTCGCCCACAAGGACCAGGCGCCCGTCTGGAAGCCGGCCCCGGAACCGGCCAACTGGACCTGGCCCGAGCATGCCCGGCATCCGATCAAGGGGTTGATTCGGGCGATCGAGACCGGCTCGCCCGCCCTTTCGAGCGGTGAGGACGGTCGCTGGACGATCGAAATGGTGGCCGCCGTCTACGAGTCCGAACGCACCCGGAGCCGCGTGCCTTTCCCGCTCGCCGACCGCACGAATCCGTTGATGCGATTCTGAGGAGGCCGCGCTTGCCGGGCCAGGAGAGGAGAAGGGCCATCGTGTTCTGAACTCTGACGCCATGACCGGCTGCTTGACGTCGCATCTTTAACGGTGCAAATTCGCAGCGTTATGAGTCTCGTCCGTCTTCAGGAAACCGATTCGTTGACGGCCTTTCGCCGCGATACCAGTCGACAACTCAAGGCTCTGGCTCGCACCGGCCGCCCCAAGTTGCTGACGGTGAACGGCAGGGCGGCCGTGGTGGTTCAGAACGCCGCGGCGTTCGAGGAGATGGTTGATCGATTGGAGTCGCTCGCGGGCGTCGCCCGCGGTCTCGCGGCGGTTCAGGCGGGTGATCACCGTCCGGCCCGGTCGGTGTTCAAGCAGATTGGGTCGGATCGCCGCATCCCCCATCCGTGACCTGCCCGGTCCACATCGCTGGACCTGCGGCGGCCGAGATCGACGAGGCGACTGCTTGGATTCAGGCCCGCAACCCCGAGGCCGCGCGACGTTGGTATTGGGGCCTGCTCGCAGCTATCGAAGGCTTGGGGCGATTGCCTCACAGGCATCCCGTGGCGCGGACCGAAAGTGCGCACTTCGGCTTGGTAATACGGCAACTCGTCTATGGGAAAGGCGTGGGGCGCTATCGCGTCCTCTACACGGTTACCGAGCGTGCTGTCTTCGTTCTGCACGTACGGCACGGCCGACGCCTGAGGCTTGACCAAGCGGCACCCACTGAGGATGAGTGAACGCGGTCACCCGATGCGCCAGCCCGGCCGGTATTCGCGCCGGAGGAAAGGGGAGGCGGCGGGGCAGTTCTTTGCTTCGAGGGCGATCGGATCCCAATCGAGCCTGGCGGCGGCGCGAAAGGCGACGTTGCCGAGGTGATTGGCGATGGTCAGCGGCCCCGCGTACAGGAAATTGCAGGTCGTCGGCTCGCCGGTCTTGCAGGCGTCGATCCATTCCTGGTAGTGGCCTTTCGAGGGCGGGATGAACGGGGCCGGCGCCTTGAAGTCCTTGTACTGATCTTCTGGCAGCAGGACGTGTTTGCCGTAGTCCGCCAACAGCATCCCTTTGGCGCCGACAAACAGCACGCCGCTGTCCCACTTCGGGATCGTGCCGTCCCTGTGCGGTTTGGGTTTCATCGTCCCCTGGTGCCAGTGCAGCGTCACGGGCGGCAGGTCGCCGCGCACGCCGTACGTGTAAACGGCATGCATCGAGGCCGGCGCGATCTCCCGGTGTGGCGGCGGGCCCTCGGCTTCGACCGTCAGCGGATGATCGAGTTTGAGCGCCCACCAGGGCAGATCGTTCCAATGACTGCCCAGATCGGACATCGTGCCGTTGCCAAAGTCCCACCAGCGATACCACTTGGGGCCCGGCCAGTACACCTCGTGGAAGGGACGGTAGGGTGCGGGGCCGATCCATAAGTCCCAATCGAGTCCCTGCGGGATTGGAGATGATCCGGTCGGCCGGTCACGCACCGAGACAATGTCGCCGTGGGCCTTGGCCTCCTCCTCGCTCTGCCAACCCCAGGCGCGCCCGACCCAGACATGCACCTCGCTCACGGGCCCGACCGCGCCGGTCTGCACCAACTCAACCACGCGGCGGTAGTTGTCGGTGGCATGGATTTGGGTCCCCATCTGCGTGGCCACCTTGGCCTTCCGGGCGGCCTCGATGATCACGTGGGCTTCCCAGACATTGTGGGTGAGGGGTTTCTCGCAATAGACATGCTTGCCCAGTTGCAGCGCGGGCAGGACGGCGAACGCGTGCGTGTGCTCGCACGTGCTCACAACCACGGCGTCAAAGTCCCGAGCGTCGTCGAACACGCGCCGCAGATCGCGATAGCGCCTGGCTTGGGGGAACTTCTGCGCGGCCGACAGGACCGGCGCGTCGTGCACGTCGCATAAGGCCACAATGTTCTCGCTGCTCACGCCGGCCAGGTTGCCTCCGCCACGCCCGCCCACGCCGATGATCGCGATGTTCAACTTGTCGTTCGGGCCAACGGCACGGCGGACGGCTGAGTCCGCGCCGAACACGCCGCGCCAGGCCGGTCCGACCAGAACCAGCGTACTGCCGGCCGCCAGGGCGGATCGGCGCAGGAACCGGCGCCGTGTCACAGGATGGGAAGATTGGGACGAACAGGATCCAATGCGCTTGGTCATGCCTTTCGACTACACCCGACGGGATGTCCGGACAAGCGGAAAGACCGGCCATCAGCCAACCGCGCGGTTGCCCGTGAAGGCGGTTTTCGCTTCGACTCCGCCCTGTGGCACGCTAAGATCCGGTCACGAACACACGCCATTCAAATCTGATCTCCAGGCTGAGGCGTTGCCTCGCCATCCTTTGGACGGCCGCGGCGATCGGCTGCGGCGGTTCGCTGGGTGCGGCCGAGGGGGCGAGGCCGAATGTTCTGTTCCTTTTCGCGGACGACCAGCGGGCGGACACCATCGCCGCGCACGGCAACCCGCACATCACGACGCCGAACCTCGACCGGTTGGCGGCTGCCGGCTTCAGCTTCCGGGCCAATTATGTTCTCGGTGGCAACAGCGGCGCGGTCTGCATCCCCAGCCGAGCCATGCTGATGAGCGGGCGATCGTGGTTCAATGTCGACACCGCGGCGCTCTCGGGCGCGCGGTTGCTGCCTGAGATTCTGCGTGAACACGGCTATGTGACCTTCGGAACCGGCAAGTGGCACAACGGCCAGCCCTCCTGGCGGCGCGCATTCATGCGCGGCAAAGCCGTCATGTTCGGCGGCATGTCGGACCACACCAAGGTGCCGGTCCGGGACTTGGGTCCGGACGGCGCACTGACAGGCGAGCGCATTGGAGAGAAGTTCTCGAGCGAACTGTTTGCCGACGCGGCGATCGAGTTTCTCGAGGCCCATGACAGGCAGAGGCCTTTCTTCGCCTATGTCGCCTTCACGGCTCCGCACGATCCGCGGATGCCGCCGCCGCCCTTTCGCGAGATGTACGAGCGGCGGCTCCCCCCGTTGCCGCCCAATTTCCTGCCCCAGTTGCCGTTCGACAACGGCATGATGGCCGGCGGGCGGGACGAGAATCTCGGGGCCTGGCCGCGGACCGAACCGATGATTCGCGCTCAACTCGCGGAATACTACGGGCTCATCACGCACATGGATGAACAGATCGGACGCATCCTGGCGGCACTCGAAGCCGCAGGGCACGCCCGCCGCACGCTCATCATTTATGCCGCCGACAACGGTCTCGCCCTGGGCAGCCACGGTCTTTTGGGCAAACAGAGCGTGTTCGAGCACAGCGCGCGCGTGCCATTGATCCTGGCCGGACCAGGCATTCCGCCGGGCAAGTCCACCACCGCTCTGACTTCGCTGGTGGACCTCTTCCCGACCCTGTGCGACGTGCTCGGCGTGCCGCAACCCTCCGGGCTCGAGGGCGAGAGCCTGCGCCCGCTCTGGGAGGGGACCAGGGATCGCATTCGCGACTCCGTGTTCCTGCCGTTCATGCAGACTCAACGCGCCGTGCGGGACGAGCGCTGGAAGCTGATTGTCAATCCCAAAACCGGGCATGCCCAGTTGTTCGACCTGCGGACGGATCCCCACGAAATCACCAACCTCGTGGACCATTCCGAGCATGCCGCCCAGGTTGCGCGCCTCCGCCTCCTCATGAAGCAATGGCAGGCCCGCGTCGGGGATGCGCTCGAAATCCCCGATTCCCATAAGCAACCCGATCCGATCGATCTGACCGGGCGTCCGCGGGTGCCGGACCAGTGGCAGCCCGAATGGATCGTGAAGAAGTACTTCGATTTATGAAAAGACACAGCACGCAGCGCGGCCAAACCGCAACCGAGGCAATGGAATCTCCGCAAGCGCCTGGCTCCGGCAGTCTTCCTGGTCGCCGCGCTGCGATGGCGCTGACGCGCAAAGAAAGGTGTGAAAAGGAAAAGGACTCGGTCTCAGAGATCGCTCGCAGACTGCGAGCGATCTCAGCCATTGCAGTGCAGACCGCCCGCATCGCGCTTGCTCTGGCCGCGCTCGCCGCGATCTCGCCCACGCTTCCATGCAGCGCCGATCCGCTCGCCGCGAACGAAGCTCCCCGCAGGGTTGAAGTCGTCGCGGGCGATCTCGAGGCCGTGTTTGATGTCGCGGGCAACGGGATCCGGCTCGATCACCTGCGCGATCGCTCGACAACAACGGTTCTGGCCACAAATGCCGTGCCACTCTTCACCTTGACGCTGACCAACGCAACCACCCGCGAGCACCGGATCATGACGGCGTCCGACGGCTGGGGCGAAGTCGATCTTCGCGCCGACCGCCATCGCCTCAGGCTTCGCTGGGGTGCCCCTCTCGGCGAGGGACTGGCGGACGTCGCCGTCATCGCCATCGCCGCGCTGGATCAACGCCAGAGCGCCCTGCGCTGGACTCTGCGCGTTGACAACCGGTCCGCCGCCTGGGCGGTCCACCAGGTGGTGTTCCCCCAACTCGCCGTGCCCGAACTGGCCCAGGACGCGGCCGTGCTCTTTCCGCGCGGCCCCGGCGAAGTGCAGCGCGGGCTCTGGCGACGCGCCTTCACTTACCGGGGCAATTATCCGGACGGTTGGTGCGCGATGCAGTTTCTGGCGGCCTACCGGGGAGGGGAGAGTCCCGTCGGCGTCTATCTCGGGTTCCATGACCCCTGGGGCGGCACCAAGCGGATCGAGGCTTCGAGCACACCGACCAACCGAGTCGTCCGCCTGGCCTTCGAAGTGCCGGCGAGTGATTTTCACGCCTCAGGAAACGACTTCGACCTGAATGGCGAAGCCGTCTGGCAGCTCTTGCGCGGCGACTGGTTCGATGCGGCGACGATTTACAGGGCGTGGGCTCGAGAGAACGCCCGCTGGTGGCCTCGCCTGGCCGCTGAGGGGCGGGCCGACACGCCGCTTTGGATGCGCGAGTTGAGCGCCTGGGTGATGACGGGCGGGGCGCCGCCCGACTGCGTGCCGTCCGTGACGCGTTTTCGCGAGGCCATCGACATGCCGATCGGGTTTCACTGGTACAATTGGCACCAGATCCCGTTCGACAATGACTATCCCCATTACTTCCCGACAAAGACCAACTTCGCCGCCGCAGTGGCGGAACTCCAGCAGGCGGGCGTGTCCGTGATGCCCTACATCAACGGACGGCTCTGGGACACCTGCGACCGGGGCGCCGAGGATTTCGCCTTCACTTCGTCCGCCCTGCCGGCGGCCACCAAACAGGAGGATGGCAAGCCCTTCGTCGAAACCTACGGCAGCAAGGAAACCAACGGCGAACCGGTCCGGCTCGGTGTGATGTGCCCGACGACGCGCCTTTGGCAGGAGAAGGTTCGCGAAATCGTTCTCCGCCTGCAGCGCGACGAGGGGACGCGCGGCGTGTACATCGACCAGATCGCGGCAGCCGCGCCCAAGCTTTGCATGGATCCGGGCCACGGGCACCCGCTCGGCGGCGGGCATTGGTGGACGCGCGGTTACTGGAATTTGCTCGACGGGATTCGGCGTCAAATGCCTCCGGACTGCATGTTGACCACCGAATGCAATGCCGAGCCGTTCATCCGCTGGTTCGACGGCTACCTCACATGGCACTGGCAATTCGACGGCCAGGTGCCGGCCTTCCCGGCAGTCTACGGCGGCACCATCCAGATGTTCGGACGCGCTTATCGGGGCGGCGCGACCAAGGATCTCGCGCTCCGGATGAAGGCCGGCCAACAGTTGGTCTTTGGCGAACAGATCGGCTGGTTCGATCCAAGCCAGGCCCTCGAACCGCGGAACCTCCCGTTCCTCCGCAAACTCATCCAGACCCGGTCCCAATTCCGCCGCTTCTTTTACGCAGGCGAAATGGCGCGTCCGCCGCGCCTCACGGGTGAAGTGCCCAGGGTCAAGGCCGATTGGCAATGGTCGGGCGAATGGTGGGTCACCACCGACGCCGTTCTGACAGGCGCCTGGCGGCTGCCGGGCGAGGAGCGCGCGCTAGTGCTCTTTGTCAATGTCGGCGATCAGCCGGTCCAAGCCGCCTGGCAATGCGACCCGCGCGCGCACGGTCTCGAAGACCGCCTCTGCCGGCTTGCGATCAGCCGCGACGGCCAGCCGGGCGTCGATGCCGCGCGGTTCTCGGGCGGTTTTTCCCAGACCATCGAGTTCCCGCCCCAGTCGATCCAGGCCTGGGAGCTGTCCACGGCGCGCTGAGCAGGTGAAGAGAGGACTGGACCTCCTGCAAGCTTGTGAAATCAAGGCTTGTGAGTGCCGAAAGCTTGCGCTAAAGTCCGACCATTGAATTGACTTGGGGTCGCAATCGCCTCGCGGGCAAGATGGCGATTTGCGGCAAATGTGCGAAAGGAAGCGACTTATGTATCGAGTAAGCGTTCGAGAACGATCGGCGGAAAAGACGGTCCGCGCGCGGGTGGCGGGCGGTTTCACTCTGATCGAGTTGCTGGTAGTCATTGCCATCATCGCCATTCTGGCGGGGATGCTGCTGCCTGCGCTGGGCAAGGCCAAGGCCAAGGGCCAAGGCATCCTCTGCATGTCCAACACCAAGCAGTTGATGCTGGCGTGGGCGATGTATGTCACCGATGCCGACGACCGCCTCCCCTTCGCATACGCCCAGGAGGGCAATCCGAGCCACCCCAATTACAAGTACGCCTGGGTGCATGGCATCATGGATTTCTCGAACGGCCGGGACAATTGGGATATCACCAACACCCTGGCTGCCGGATGCATCTGGCCCTACACGGGCGGTTCGGCCGGCATTTACAAGTGTCCCGCGGACATGAGCATGACCCGCATGGCCGGCAAGCTGGTTCCGCGCCTGCGCAGCCTCTCCATGAATTCCTGGCTGGGTATGAATGAGGGCGTCCACACTTGGTTCGGCGGTCCCGAGTTCCGCGCCTATCTGCGGATGTCCGACGTTGTCGACCCGGGTCCCGCGATGACATGGGCGCTGGTGGATGAACACCCCGACAGCATCAACGACGGCTTCTTCTGCGTCGATATGAACGGCTATCCCAATCCCGCGGCCACATCCCTCCCCGACACCCCCTCGAGCGCGCACAACAAGGCTTGCGGCTTTTCGTTCGTCGACGGGCACTCGGAGATCAAGAAGTGGCAGGACCCGCGCACCGCGCCCAAAGTGACTTACAAGGGCGATGCCACCATGCCGGCCGCATCCCAGCCGAACAACAAGGATGTGCTCTGGATCTGGGAGCGCACAACCCGCCGCATCCGCTGATCGGTCGATGAAGAATAAGAAAACAGCGCGGCAGGCACGGATCACCCCGGACGGCTTTCAGGTTGGCCAGATGTGGAAGATCGGGGATGTGAATCTGGCCGTGACGTCCGTGGGCAAGACCCTGGTGCATTACAAGCGCTACAAGACGCAACCGAAGGGCGTTCAGACCACGCTCTGTTCGAAGCTCGCCCTCGAGAAATACCTGACAGACAGCAAGGCGATTCTGGTCACGGGCTAGCCATTGACAGCCTCCGTTCGGTTTGTGACATTCGTGACGGCGACAATGCTCTGGTGCGCGCCGTTCGTCCGTTCGACGGGCCGCGGCGCGAACCTTCCGGCGTTGACTCCACCGTAAACTTCACTCCCTGGCCGGCTCGGGTGTGCCGGGCGCTCCTCGCCCTTCGCTCGTCCCCTGCCCAATTGCTCCGGCGTCCTGTGTGCCTTTGCGGCTTTGCCCTTTGGCTTTGCGCCGCTTTGAAGCCCATACGGGAAGGAGAACCAGCAGGAGATTCCGATGCCATGAATGATTTAGAACTGACGATGATGGAGGCATTGAGTCGCAAGGACTATGTGCCGGCCAACGTACCGGAGCTGCTGCGTTTGCTCCGCCTTTCGCCTGGTCGCCAGCAGGAGTTGCAGCGCGCCCTCCGCGGACTCGAACAGACGGGTCGCGTGGCCCGCATCAAGGGCAACCGCTACATCCGACCGCGCGAGGCGGACCTGATTCCCGGACGAATCCGGATGAACCGTCAGGGCAAGGGCTTTCTCCAACCGGATGATCCCGACCTCAAAGAGATTGCCATCCCCGAAAGCGCGACGGGCACTGCGTTGCACGAGGATCGCGTGCTGGTGCGGCGCGATGTCCGGCCCAAAGGACTGCGCCACGTTCAAGCCGACCCGGACACGGGCACGGTGGTTCGCATCCTGGAACGTCATCGCACGCGGATGGTCGGCACGCTGCAACGCGGGCGGCGGTTTCTCTACGTAATTCCGGACGACCCGCGCATCCCACACGACATCTACGTTCCCGAGCCGTCCGGGAGGGGCGGGATGGTCCGTCCCGCGCGCATCGGCGACAAGGTGGTGGTTGAGTTGAAGGAATGGGAAACGCGCCACACCAATCCCGAGGGCGAGATCGTCGAAGTTCTGGGCGCGCCGGACGCGGAGGGCGTGGACATGCTGTCGGTGCTGCGCCAATACGGTCTGCCGCTGCACTTCCCGAAAGCCGCCCTGCGCGAGGCGCACGCCATCGGCACGGCGGTGCACCCGAACGACCTTCGTGGCCGGGTGGATTGCCGCCCGCACCGGGTCATCACGATTGATCCCGATGATGCGAAGGATTTTGACGACGCCATCGGTTTGGAACGTGCGGAGCACGACCACTGGCGGCTGTGGGTGCATATCGCCGACGTGTCGCATTACGTGAAGCCCGGCACAGCGCTGGACGCGGAGGCCCGCAAGCGCGGCAATTCCACCTACCTGGTGGACCGCGTCATCCCGATGTTGCCGGAGGCGTTGAGCAACGAGCTCTGTTCGCTCAAGCCCGGCGTGGACCGCCTGACCAAGTGTGCCGAGCTCCTGGTGTCCAACGAGGGCCGGGTGCTGAGCGCGAAGTTCTATTCAGCAGTCATTCGTTCGCGGCGCCGATTCACTTATCAGGAGGTGCTCGCCGTCCTGCAACGCAAGCCCGCCAACGATCCCATCACGCAGATGCTGCATCAGGCGCATGATCTGGCCCAACGCATCCGGCGGTTGCGCTTCCGCAACGGTTCGCTGGACCTGGATTTCCCCGAGTCGAAGATCCGCCTCGATGAACGTGGCCGCGTGCTGCGGATCGAACGGACGGAAAACGACGTGTCGCATCAGTTAATCGAGGAGTTCATGCTGCTCGCCAACGAAGCCGTGGCCGAGCGGCTGATTCACCTGCGGCGGCCCGCCGTGCATCGCGTCCACGAAGCGCCGGACGCGCGACGCTTGCAGGAATACCGTGAGGAGGTGCTGAGCCACGACGTGCCGTGCGGCAATCTGGAACATCGCCCGGAGGTGCAGAAACTGCTGACCCGTCTCAACGCGCTGCCCATCGGCCCGGCGCTCAAGATTGGTTTTCTCAAGTCGCTCATGCGCGCGCGTTACGCCATCGAGCCGCTGGGGCACTACGGTCTGGCGAAGAAAAAGTATGCGCACTTTACCTCGCCGATCCGCCGTTATGCCGACTTGATTGTGCATCGCGCGCTGTTCGATCAGAAAGCCGGTGCGCCGACCGCGCTCAAGGAGACGGCGGAACACATTTCCGTGACCGAGCGCAACTCCGCCGACGCCGAGCGCGACAGCAAGGATGTGAAACTGTTCGCATTCCTGGGCGCGCAGTTGAAATCCGGACGCCCTGAGCAGTATCCGGCGCTCGTTACGGACGTGCGCAACTTCGGTTTCTTCGTGGACGTGCCGGGTTTGGCGATGAGCGGCCTCGTGCCCCTGTCCACGGTCGAGGACGATTTCTTTGTGTTCGATGCCGCGCGCAATCATCTTGTCGGACGCCGCACGCGCCGCCGTATTCGCCTGGGTGACCAGGTGACCGTGCAGGTGGCCAAGGTGGACCGGTTCAAGAAGCAGGTGGACTTCCGGTTGGCCGCCCCGCATCGCCCGCGCGGCAGTCGCGCCGCTCAGTCATTCCATCGCGGGCAACGCGCGGGGCGTCCGAAGCCGCCAGCCAGACATCGAGTCGGTTGTTGCACACGTGGGTTGCGGCTTTGCCGCGCGACAAACCATCCGGACCGGGGCGAAGGTTACTCGTTGAATCCGGCGTAGAAGTAAAGTTTGAGCCCGCCCAGGTCCATCTTGTGGCGGCGAACGAACTTGATGCCGGGCACCCATTCCACGTGGCCGTCGAGGTAGCCCTCATTTGAACCAGCCGGTTGCCTGGCCCGGGGATCGTAGTGGTTGACGCCGCGGACCATGGGGTTCGGATCGCCCGGGCGCATCCACGAATCGTTGTACTTCCGGTTCATGTCCGACCAGAGCAGGGGGTAATAGGGGACGTCGGTGTTGTTCTGGGCGAAGATCGGCTGCTGCGTGATCGGAGTCGGGTAGTATGATTTGGTGGTGTTGTACGAGGGCTCAGCCACGTAATAGACATAGCCCACGACCACGCTCACGTTGTCGGGCCAATTCCAGAAATCGTCCCGGTTCCAGAGCCGATTTGATGGACAGTAGAACTGGGTGCGCGTGATGGCGTAGTTCGTCTGCAACATGTCCCGGAACGGCCGCTTGACCCAGTGCGGATCATCATCGCCATCGGGCATGAATTTCCCCTGATTGTCATCCGCGTACATCAGCACACCGTAGGTGAGTTGCTTGATGGCGTTCATGCACGACATCCGCTGGGCGCGCTCTTTGGCCTGAGACAACGCCGGCAGGAGCATCGCCGCAAGGATGGCGATGATCGCAATCACCACAAGCAACTCGATCAGAGTGAAGGCGGGCGCCTCTTCACGCTGGTCGCGATGGACGGCAGCCGGTGTTCCTGCGCGAGGGGGGCGGGCGCTCGGGCCATGCATCGAGTTCTCCACTCCAGGACAGCCGGCGGCTGGGCGCCGAAAGCCGTCATTCGGCGCATCCACGGAAGGGATTGGCTTCATAGACTCACTGGTTCACGTTCTTTTCGGCCGAAAGGCCACGGCTGGCAATCGCAAATTTGGCCCCAATTGGCCTCGCGCATTCACAATCCCAGAGTTCGGAAGCGGTCTTCGACCGCCTTGAGATGGAAGTCCACCGAACAAAGCCGTTCGAGTTCGCCTTGATCGAAGTGGCGTGCGACCCCCGGGTTGGCCTTGAGCTGCGCCAGGAAATCGGCGTCGTCGCGCCCGGCGTGCTTCACCTCCCAGGTCTTCATCGCGGCGTCCTGCACCAGGGCGTACGCCTCCTCGCGTGTCAGGCCTTTGCGGATCAGCGCCAGCAGCACCGTCTGGCTGTTCCACATCCCGAGGCTGAGCCCGAGGTTCTTGCGCATGTTGTCCGGATAGACGTTCAAGCCCTCGATGAGCCGGATCAGCAGGCCGAACATGTAATCGAGCAACGTGCAGGAATCGGGGAAAATGATGCGCTCGACCGAGCTGTGGCTGATGTCCCGCTCGTGCCACAGCGCGACGTTTTCGAGCGCGGCGAGGGCGTTGCCGCGCAAAACGCGGGCCAGCCCGGTGAGCCGTTCCCAGGTGATCGGGTTCCGCTTGTGCGGCATCGCGCTCGAGCCCTTTTGCCCCTTGCCAAAGGGCTCCTCGGTCTCCAGCACCTCGGTGCGCTGGAGGTGGCGGAACTCGACCGCCCAGCGCTCGATGCTGGCCCCCACGATCGCCAGCGCGGCTTGAAACTCGGCGTGAATGTCGCGGGACACAACCTGCGTCGCGATCGGGGCCGGCCTCAGGCCGAGCCGCGCGCACACAGCCGTCTCGACCCCCGGCGAGAGATGGGCGTTGGTGCCCACGGCGCCGCTGAGTTTGCCGACGCCCGCGGCTTGCCGGGCCGACTCGAGCCGCCGCAGGTTGCGGCCGAACTCGTCGTGCATGAGCGCGAGCTTGAGTCCGAACGTGGTCGGCTCGGCGTGAATGCCGTGGCTGCGGCCGATGCATGGCGTGAACTGGTGCTCGCGCGCCCGCCGGGCCAGGGCCTGGCGCAGCGCCTTGACATCCTCGATGAGAAGATCGGCCGATTGGACCATCTGGAGGGCGAACGCGGTGTCGATCACATCGCTTGATGTGAGGCCGAAGTGGAACCAGCGGCTGGCGGGATCGTTGATCGCCTCGGCGACGGCGGTCGTGAATCCGATGACGTCGTGATTCAGCGTCTTCTCGAGTTCCTTCTGGCGTTTGACGAGCCCTTCGAGATCGCCCAGCCACCGGTCGACCCCGGCACGGATCCTGGCGAAGTCCGAGGCCGGCACAATCCCCTCGGCCACCAGCGCCTCCGTGGCAAGCAACTCGATCTGAAGCCAGATGCGCAGCTTGTTCTCCTCGGTCCAGATGCCCCGCATGGCCGGACGCGAATAGCGTGTGATCATGAGGCGAGGGTAGGGCGGGGAGACGGGCGAGTCGAGCCCAATGGAATTGCGGTTGACGATCCTGGCGGAAAGCGCAGGGTTTGGCGCGTCAATCACATGCAGACGCAACGAATCGACCGGCGGCACTTTGTCATTCGGGGAGGCTTGGGTTTGCTCGGCGCGCTGACACCCCTGGACCTTGCGCGCGCCTCGCACAACGCCGACACCGACGGATGGGACCCGACCCGGCCTTTCCCGGCGATCGGACGCAAACTGCGGATCCAGCCCGTCCTGATGTATCACCTGCCGACCCGCCGGGACCAGGCCTCCTGGAAGTCCTGGGGCGGCGTGCAGACGGAAGCGGCGGTGACCGACGAGATCGGGCGCATCGAGAGGGAACTGACGGCGATCGGGCGGCGCGCGGAGTTTCCACACGAATTCCTGCCCCTGGCGCGGGTGACGTCCGTCGACGCCGCGCGCGCCCTCGCGCAACGGGACTGGGATGTGACGCTTGTGTACGCGTGCACGGGCGGTGGAAACCTCCTCGAGGCCTGTCTCGCGGCCAAGCCCGATGCCTTGATCTTCGTCAGGCATCGCTCCGGCCCCGTCTACTACTGGTACGAGGCCCTGAGCACGCGGTTCCTGGCGCGGCGGGATGCGGACGGGGCGACGATGGGCGGCAGCCCGGCGCCGGCCGCGCACGTGGACGACGTTGTGGTGGACGATCCGGATGAACTGCTCTGGCGATTGCGCGCGCTCTTTGCGGTCAACAACCTGCGCGGCGCCCGCATCGTGGCCCTCGGGGGCGCCTGGGGCAAGTACGCGGCCGACGCCCCGCGGAAGGCGCGCGAACGCTATCAACTCGACATCGTCGAGGTCGGTTACGACGAGTTTGAGCCGCGGCTCCGGCGCGCGCGCGAGGACGGCGCAGTCCGGGCCGAGGCGGAGCGGGCGGTCGACCGCTACCTGCGGCTGCCCAGGACCAGGCTGGCCACCGAGCGCCGCTTCGTGGTCAACGCGTTTGTCCTGTATCGCGTGTTCAAGGAGCTGATGGCCGAGCACAAGGCCCCGGCGTTCACCATCAGGAGTTGCATGGGCACGATCATCCCGATGTCCGAGACCACGGCCTGCCTCACCCTGGGCCTGCTCAATGACGAGGGCGCGATCGCCTTCTGCGAGTCGGACTTCGTCATCATCCCCGCGGGGCTCCTGCTCCGCTACATCGCCGGACGCCCGGTGTTCCTTCACAACTCGACGTTCCCGCATCGCAAGACGGTGACCTGCGCCCATTGCACCTGCCCGCGCCGGCTCGATGGACGCCGCTACGAACCGACGCGGTTGGTGACCCATTATGAATCGGATTATGGAGCCGCGACCAAAGTGGACATGCCCCTGGGCCAGGAGGTGACATTCATCGATCCGGAATACAGCACGACACGGTGGTTGGGATTCAGAGGCATCGTGCGCGCGAACCCCGATTACGCAATCTGCCGGTCTCAACAGGACGTTGAAATCCAGGGCGATTGGCGCCGGCTGATCGACGAGGCGCGCGACTCGCACTGGATGATGGTCTATGGGGATTTCCTGCGCGAGACGGGATACGCCGCCCGCAAGCTCGGCCTGCAGTGGGTGGACCTGTCAACACCCGCACTGGGATGAAGTCCGATGGCTCTCGATTCCCTGTCCCTGGACTTCACAACACCCGTCGACGCCCCCTTGCAGACGGCGCTCGAATCCATCGACGCCCGGTTGCGGGGGCGTCACGGTTTGACGC
>ERZ795054.1870-NODE-1870-length-18581-cov-5.308162_pt1 | contig 18581 bp, 25 predicted proteins | sample MGYA00375138_ERZ795054 | MGnify/ENA primary metagenome ERZ795054 (study PRJEB30183, sample SAMN05720215) | anaerobic digester metagenome | isolation source: active sludge of municipal wastewater-treating anaerobic digesters | place: USA | collected 2014-12-23 ... | reverse complement strand
TGACGGCGCTGTTCGAACATGATGTCTTCGTCTTTCATTTCACTCTCCATTCCCAGCCTTTGTTCCTGTTAAATTCCGTCCCGCCCGCTGGTCTGCGTTCCAGAATCCCCGCATCGCAATACACCATCAACACCTTGTAAATGCAACCCCGGTTCGTGCCCATCCTGTTTTCAATGTCCCGCGTCCCGGCCCAGCCGTCGCCGATCGCTTTGGCGTACTTCTCGACCGTAATTTTGTGGCGGTGCTTCCGGGCGATCCGGATGTCGGACCACGTGTTCGGCTTCGGGGGCGGCTTCTCAGGCGACATCAACGGCATCGGGGCCGGGGCCAGCAGCATCTGGGCGAAGTTCATACCCCGTCCTCCCGGTCCATCTGCGCCACTACCAACGACGCGTAGCCAGCAATATCATGCCAGCTGTCCCTGTTGTGCGGGTTGCCGACAGCGATGCGGGCCAGTTTGGTGCAAATCAGGTCGGTCGCCTCGCGCTGGACCGCGTTCATGTCGTCGCGGCGCAGGACGTTCTTCAACAGGGTCGCCAGCAGCGCCATCTGTTTGAAGTCGCCATACTGCTCGCCGCGCTCATCCAATGTCTCGTTCAAGTTTGTCATATTCTCTCCTTGGGTTTCTGATAACCCGTAAAAACTCCCTGTCCGGCAGGGCACCGTGCCAGCGGCTGCTGGCGTGACGCAAGAAACTTTCCTCTGATGGGTCCTCTCTCAGGTCGCCGGCCCGGCTCCCCGGACATACGATGAAAGTGTCGCCCCATCTTGCTAAAATCAGCGGCCAGCCCCCGGCAGCCATGTGCTCCCTGATCCACCGGGCCTGCGACGCCCGGATTTCGATGTCGGGCGCTGCCTTCAGCTCTATCCATGCTTCTACCCCGTAACAGCAGGTCTGTAGGTCAGGTGCCCCCAGCGCCGTGGCGTGGCTTTCTATCCACGTAAGGTGCACCGGGTGTCCTGCTAAAATGATTGAACTCACGCAGTCTTTTACCTTCTGCCTCAAGACGCTTTCTTTCTTCGGGATGCTCACTTCTTCTCTCCGCAATGTACGCCAAGACCTCCCGACCCGCCCGCCCGAGGTCCGGCGATGCCCCGTCGAGGGCCGCGACGAGCCGCCCCCGGACCTCGGCGGTCGCCCCGGTGGCCCGGACCCCCGCGCCATGGTGGCATATAAAAGTATAGTTGTCGATCAGGTCAGCGATCTTGATGATGGCCCTGACCTTGTCGGGCGGGTTCGAAACCTCCTGCCCCTCGAAAAGGGCATTCGGCTCCACCCCCTGCGCCCGCATCGCCATTTTCGTCGGCGTCGGGATATCCCCTGTGAACACCTCGTCGATGTCGTGGAGCAGGGCGTGATAACAAACGTCCCTACGGTCGATGTCGATGGTGTTCTTCATCTGGTCGCGAATGGCCATAGCGATCACGGCGACGTTGAACGAGTGGCTGGCCACGTTGCTCTCTGCCGTCGTGGCGACCAGTGACCAGCGCTTCACGTGCTGGGCGTCAAGCGCCCTGTCTATTGGCGTTTTCATTTGTGTTTTAGCGTCCCTTGGCGCTCGGTCCAGCTACGTTTGCGGTTGATTTCCATCTTCTTGCTGAATTCGGAAGCCAGATCGACGCCGTGCAGATGAGCAACATCAAGCAGCAGAATCAGAATGTCTGCACACTCCTGCCCGACGTCGCTGTGGTGGTGAATGGCGTGGAGCAGTTCGCTAGCCTCCTCCACAAGTTTGATAGCGGTGTCAAAAGAGGACCGGTCAGGCAGCAACGGACTGATCCAGTTATCGACCTCGTTGGTGGCGTGGTGAATCTGCATCACTCGACCTCTTTGATATCAGACGGGCGGGGACCCCAGCCGACGAAACCGACGCCGCCGCAGCCGAATTCAGCCGCCACGTCGTCAATAATGTCGGTCGCTTCTGCCGCTGCCTGCTCATCGTAGTTGGCGAAATTCAGGAACACCGCCGTGGGCATGGCCATGCGCATCGCTTCTTCGATTTGGACCCTTGAGAAGGTAGCAACACGACGGACCCGGCCAGTGACAGTGGTTGTTTCGTCCGGCACTCCAAGGTCGCTGAAGTGAATCTCCTTCTGATCGACGTACCAATCGCCGCTGTTGCCGTCCGGCGTATTGCCGACCCGGATAGGGTGGACACGGCAGCTACCGTACACATCCCGGAGCCATGCCACGGGCACGGAGCAGTCAGCTATGACACGGGCCGGGGTGCAGTCCCTGCTGGTACAGTACGGGTAGAAGCCGGCGCTGATACCAAGGCTGTAGCCCTGCGACCCTTCCAGCAAAATGCTGCGATGCCTGCTCATGATATCCATCCAATACCGCTGGTCGACTACCCGCGCCCGTCCGTGATGGTTCAGACGTTCATATAGGGAAATGGCCCGGTGTTTGACGATGGCCTTGTCCTCACGGCGAATCTTGGAAATCAGGGCCTCGGCGCTGCCCTGCATCGTGCTGGCGATCCGCGACAGGGATGCCTGTTCAGCGGCCTTGTGCTCCTCTGTGGCAATGCCGGCGGCCTCATGAACGATGAGAGTCAGGTCGTCCCGGTATTCGCAAACTGTCGCCCACTCCTCGACCAGACGGTCAGGGAAGAAAACAGCGCCCGGCCCGACGCCTATGATCTTCAACTCGTCGCCGAAGATGGCGCTAGGCAACACCTTGTGAATGAACTTCTGGTCGCTATCCGGGCAGTAAGCGGTATGGCCGGCGTTCGGCATGTTGGCCGAGATCACGGCGCTGTATTCATTTCTGACACCAAGGTAGCCAGCCAGCGCCCCCTTGCCGGTGCTGCCAAACTGTAGGTCCACCAATACGTCCATATTCGGTTGCATTTTATTTCTCCTTGTTTGAGGTCAGACGGCCATCCGTCCAGAACCTCTAGTATACCACACGTCCTATGTCCTGTCTAGTCTCAATCGACGTGAACACCCATCCGCTGGTCGATCCGCTTTTGAATCTCCTTCAGCGGCGGGACCACCAGCATCTTGCCGTCCTCGGTGAACCCGTATATCGGCAGCTGTTTCACGAAAGTTGTCATCGTCAGGGTGTCGAAGGTGCTGACCCTGCTTTCCCGCGCCCACGTCCTATATTCATTGAACAGTTCGAACTTGATGAGTTTCTTTGGCCAGCCGACAGCGTCGCCCATGTGGGCCTCTGCGTCGATGGTGTCGAAATGCTCCCTGACGATCGCCTCGCTGAAAAAGTGCAGCAGGCTGTCGTGCCGGTGGGACTGCATCCGCTGCTCGGCCAGCCCCTTCGTGTGCGGGGCAAAGCGCAGGTTGCTGGTGATCTTACGTTCCTTGAGCAGGCGCAGCAGGGCGTCCCGGCCCCCGTTGTCCATCTCCTTGAACAGACGGTCAAAATACGGCTTGTTGCAGGCCACGTGGCTGCTTACGTTCAGCACCAGCCAGCGTCTGGACTGCGGCCCCGCTGGGATGATCCACTCCTCGTTGGAAGCGATGATGACCCGGTTCAGGTTGTCAACCTCGACGCTGTCGATGCCTTTAGACTCGCGGGTAATACGACGCTCCGAGATTAGGCCCTTGAGGACGTTCGCTGCCTTCCGGTCGCCCGGCCACAAGACTTCGTCTGCAAACACCACGATGCTGTCGCTGGTCAGGCTGTTGAACTTTGCCGTTAGCCGCTCGGCGTCGATCAGGTGCGTGTAATGTTTGCCGAACAGCCGCCCGAACTGGTCAGCCCACGCTCCCTTGCCGCAGCCCTCGACGCCCCGCAGGACGACGCACGATCCTTTGATGTTCCGGGGGTCCTGTACGCAGTCAGCCATCCAGTCCAGCAGCCACTCGTAAATGTTGGCGTCCCCGGCGCAGACGATGTCCTTCATGTGGGTCAGGTAGTGATCGCAGACGGCCTTTGGGTCCGGGCTGGCCCCCCATCCGTTCCACAGGTTCAGGGTCCCGGCTGGCTCGTCGTCGTTCGGATAGATGCCCATATCGTAATAGGCGCGGCGCTGGCTGCTGGCGAGCCAAATGTCGGCCATCGCTTTCTCGGTGAACCCGTTCCGGGTAGGGATCTGGATTTTCTCCGGCGCTGCCATCGTTGAGAACGACAACATGGACAGGAACCCTACCCGCTCCCCGATCCCGTTGTTGCTGAAGGTGGCGACCAGCATGGTCTTGTTGGCCCGGACGAGGGCATAGTGCTTGTTCATCTCCAGCACCCGCTCTTCGATTTCAGCGTCTAGATTGCTGTTGGACACGTCGCCCGGTAGCGGACGCCAGCCCGCCTCCTTTGCCATGAACAGCAGGGTGCCGAACCCCACTGGCCCGTCTTCTTGGAAGGTCTTCCAGCGGACCTTGCATTCGTTGGCCTTCCGGCGAGCGCCGTTGGCCGACCACTCATCCCAAATGTCCAGCCCGTCCTCGCCGCAGGTGCTCTTCAGGGCCATGCCGACTTTCACCCAATCCTCGTACGACAGGGCATCTGGGTCAATGATGGTCAGCATCCGGTTAATCTGGTGAACTGGCACCTCCTGCTTGGCCACGACCTCTTTCGGCTTCTCGCGCCACGGCTCGCCAAGGGACTCCGACAGCCATTCTGGCATCACGGGAACCTCTCCCCCCTCCTCCCAGATGTACTCCTTCCCGTCGAGGGCAGAGGGGAACACGACTATGTGGCCAGTGCAGCGGTCGATCGTGCCGCCCCGCGTGTCAATACCGTTTGCCACCTTGCTGCTGCTGGACACCGCATTGTCTTGCCACATATACAGGTAGTGAAAGCCTCCTGATGGCGTCCGCTGGCGCGGGCCGGGGGGCAGGGGGCCTTCCTTTGCCGTGATCCGGGCTATTTCCTTGATGCCTGTCGTGCCGCCAGTGGGCTTGGAATCGATGTCGAGGGCCATCACCCCGTGCTTGGTGCCGGTGGCGATCCCGATGTTGCAGCCCCGGTACTTGCCGCCCGGAGCGAACCACTTGGCGATGGTGTTTGGCTTGATGCTGGCCGACATGTAGTTGATGCCGCCCCCTGCCAGTTTCTTGCTGTTCGTCTCCAGCGGCAGCACCGGGATGCCTGCTTTAATGTAAATGTTCGCCGCCTCAAACACGGCGTCCTCGAAGTCGAGTTTTGCCGCCCGCTGGAGTTCCAGCATATCCAGTTTAATTACGTCATCCATTCTGCGCATCCCAATATGAATTCCCGACCCCGTTCAAGTCGATCACCAACGGGACGCGGAACCACGGCACTGCTGCCCTGATCCGCTCCTGCAGCTCGTTCTTCAGGCGCAGCGGGTCCGTCCCGCGCCTCACATTTATTTCGTAACTGTCGTGCGTGTTCATGATCAGGTGCTGGCCGGGCCCCATGTCTTCCGTCAGCAGCCACATTTCCTTGTTGATGTCGGCGGCAGTGGCCTGAATCGCTAGTCCTGACGCCTTGTAGGTCTTGTACCCCCGTGGGAAGCGCAGCCGCCGCCCGTGCTTAGTCTGGACGTAGCCGTAAGCCTCTGCCGCCCCCTTAGCCCTGTTGGCCAGCTCCTTGACTCCCTGCACCCGCTGGTGGTAAGCCTCGATGACAGCTTCCGCTGCTGGTCCGGCCTTCTTGTACTTAACTGTCTTGTCGCCGTTCCGGAAGCTGTTCCACTCCCAAGGCATGCCCATCTTATCGGCAATGGCCCCGTTCCCGGAGTTGAAGATCATCGATAGGTTGAGCTGCTTGGCGTTCGCCTGCCCGCTGTAGGTCGCGTTCCGTGGCAGGTGGGTCAGCTCGGCAACGTACTGGTGCAGGTCCATCATTTCGTCCGCAGCGTAGGCGGCGTTAATGGTCGGGTTGTTAACCAGATGGGCGAAGACCCGGACCTCAAAGCTGTTCATGTCCAGCGACAGCCAATCGAAGCCCTCGTCCGGCAGAAACACCGGCTTGACGATGCTGGCGACCCGCTTGTTTCGCGAGGGGATCTGCTGCAGGGCTGGCTCGGTGTAAGATAGCCGCCCGGTGCCAGTGCCGCCGTCCTCGCCTTTGTTCTGATTTACATTCGGGTAGACCCTGTCCCCCACCATGTGCCCAAGGACATGGCCCCCGAGGAAAGTATCGCGGGTCTTGATCGTGCTGCGAACGGCCAGAATCAGCTCGGCCCGCCTGTCATTTTCCATCCCGCGCAGCACCTCGGCGTCCATGCTGGCGTTCCCGCTGTCCGTCATTGGCAGGTAGATGCCGCTGTCGGTCCGCCACTCGCCGTGTTCGTCCTGCTTCGGGCTGAAAACTGCCTTGACCTGCTTCGGGCTGTTAACGTTCAGATCGCACCCGACCAGCGCGTTTAGCTCCTTCTGCTGGGCGTCAATTTCGATGGTCAGCTTGGCCATGGCCTTCTCGGCCAGCCCAGCGTCGACCCGGATTCCACGCATCTCGGCCTTGATCAGGGGGGCCATCACTCGGCGCTCAAAGGCGACTATGGCCTGAATCCCCTGCTTTTCGATCTCGGCCTGCTGCCACTCCCACAGGCGCAGGGCGAGCAGGGCGTCTTTGGCAGCGTACTTGGCGACCAGCTCGGGCGGTGCCTTGCTGATGTTTTTCATCTGGACCCCACGCGTCGCCCTGCCGCCGAACAGTTGGGCCAGATCGTCGTAGATTTCCGACTCCTTGCGCTCGTGCAGGTATTTGTCGCTCAGGTAGTCCAGACTGAATGAGTGCTCGTGCTCGTTGATCAGGCACTGGCGGATTACGGTGTCGTCCAGCTGGTCGATGGGCATGTACAGGCTGCTGCTCTCGGCCATCTTAAAGTCAAAGGACGCGTTGTGGCAGATGATCACGCCACGGAACTGGCTCATTTCATCGTTGAACCAGTCGATGCTGCCGGGGTTGTGTCGGACGTCGTAATAGACGCTGCTGCCGTCAGGCGTCGCCACGCTAAACCCAAACGCCCGGTCGGTCGGCCATCTCAGGCCGGTCGTCTCGGTGTCAAACCCTATGTGGGGTGCTTCGCTGAATCGCATTCTCTTCCCCAAGAGAACGGGGACCCGAAGGCCCCCTGATTGTTAAAACGGTATGTCGTCGTCGTCGAATGACGGTGTCGACGGTTTCGGCTTGTCCGGCTTGCTGAACCCGCCGTCCTTGGCCGTGAACGCAAGCGACATCCACTTGCCCTTAGCGCCCTCCTTGATCCAGCCCGACACCCAGTATTCCTCGCCTTCGATCTTGGCGCTGCCCCGGTAGTCAGGATGATTCGGCTGCTCTTTCCGCTCGTTCTTGAAAAGAGAGCCGGAGAGTTCCTTTTGCTGGAAGTCCCCGGCCATTTTTACAGCTCCGCTGAGCCGGTGTAGGCCGGAGCGGCATCGCCCGCGTCGGCACGGTCGACGTCAGCAGCGCCCGCACGGATCATCTCGTACAGGCCCTGCCCCCGGTCGTACAGCTCCTTGGAAACGAATCCCGACGGGTGGACCTTGAAGGACCAGAACTCGCCCTTGTCGCTGGACGTCTCGATTGCGTCCATCCGGTACGCTTTGGCGAAGCGGTCAACGCCAGCGATCTGGACCAGCGTGTTCAGGGCGCGGCTGACCTTCAGCTTGGACTTGGTCATCGAGAAGACTGCCTCCTCCGGGCCGTGATCGGTTAGCAGTATGCAGAAGTGCTGGTGGGACTCGACGCACTCGTAATCGACCGGGTTCTGCATCGCTGCCACAGCGGCCTCGCCCTCTTCCTTGGACTTGTAGGCCCCGCAGAAGCCGCCACCTGCCTTGCGCAGCTTCCAGACGGTGTATTCCTTGCGGAACAGGACCGGTATGAACTGGACGCTGGAGCCGTAAAGCTCGCCCGTGACCGTGTTGAAAATCTGGCCCTGCTCGGCCCCGTCGATGTAGTTCGGGTCGGACTTCTTGATCTGCGGGGACAGCGCCTGCAGCACATCCACGCGGGGGAGGATCATGTCGCTTGCGCCCACGTCCTCGGAACCGGCGTTGCCCTTCTTCAGCCAGTCGGGCATCTGTTCTTGGACACCGTTAACCTGCGTCGCGACTGCCGTGCTCTCTTGTTTCTTGCTCATGGTATTGCTCCTTAGCTCTTTACGATGGATGCCCGTGTGAAGGGCGTGATTGAGAACAGCTCATCCGGGAACGTTTGCCCCTTCTTGAGTGCCTCCTTGACAGCGGCCTTGAAAGTGCTGGGCTGGATGTACTCAGTTACCAGACCTTCGTAGCCGTGCTCTTGCAGCCACTGGTAGCCAGCGGCCTTGTCTTTGATGGTGGCGTAGCAGTCCAATGCCAACTGGACCCGCCCGATACACTCGAAGGTCGCGGAACGAATGTCGTTCTCGGCCATGAACTCGGGGATCTTTTTAAGGCGGAGGTCGTCCAGCTCGATGTTGATCAGCCGGTACGTTTCGTCCATCTCTTCCTTCTCGCGTTGGAGGACCCGCATCCGCTCAGCCATTTGCTGCAGTTCTTTCATCTCAAACTCCTATCTCTGGTTATCTGGCGGGGGACCTCCCCCCAGAATCTCTAGTATACCACAGGTCGTCCGCCCTGTCTAGTCCAAATCACACCAAATCCCGGACCCGCAGGCCCTGATTGGTGTACTCGGACACGTCCTTCTTGTTTAACAGGGCGGTGACCACATGGCTGTCGACCTTCAGGTCGCTGATCAGGTCCACGTAAGTGACGGCGTTTTCCTGCCCGATCCGGTGGTTGCGGTCTTCGCTTTGCTCCCGGTCCTCCAGCGAGAACGTGTTGCTGTAATACACGGACAGGGTGGCAGCGGTCAGCGTCAGGCCCTTTGCCCCCGTCGCTTGATTGGCAATGAAGAATCGTTTGCCGGTATCAGACTGAAACTGGTCAACCATTGGCTGTCTGTCCTCGGGCTTAACACCCCCGTGTAGGACAAAAGTGCTTCCGGGCCAACGTTTCTCAAGTTCCTCGCTGATGGCTCCGAGTTCGGGCAGATACCGTGCCCATATAATCGCTTTTCCATCGAACTCCTCCAGTAGGGCGATCAGCTCGGCCAGCTTCGGGTTCTTCGAAAGTGGGGTCCCATCCGGGTCAAATCCGCCCGATATCTGCTGGAACCGTAACAGGGCCTCCAGTGCGTTCTGGACGCTGATTACCTTGTCGCCCAGCTTGGTTTCCATCTCACGGGCCAGTTCCTTGCATGCCCGGACCTGCTCGGCGGTCGCCTTGACAGCCCTCGTCTGGTATTGCTTCGGCGGCAGCTTCATGTCGCCTTTGCGCACCACGTCGCAGTAGGGGCGGACCCGGTCGAACAGGTGCTCGACGTTCTGGTAACCGATGATCTTCCGGTTTTCGAATCCGCCCATCATGCAGTACTTATTGCGGAAGCTGTAATACGACAGCTCGCCGATGATGGTCGGCCCGGCAAAATACATCTGTGCATACAGGTCTTGGATGCCCTGCGTAACGTTCGTGCCGGTCAGGATCAGTCGGAAGTTTGATCCTTCCCCGAACTCCCAGCACACCTCCGTGCGGCGGGCGTCGTGGTTTTTGATGGTGCTGGACTCGTCAACGACCGTCATGCAGCGGGCGTCGGCGATAAAATCTTTAGCGATCTGGCTGGCCCCGCCCTGCGACAGGGCCTCGACGCCGACCACCAGTATTGGGAACCCGTCCCACTTATCCAGCTTCTGGCCGGACTCCAACACTTGCAGGTGGGCGGGCAGAGCGCTGTACCTTTCAAACTCCTTCTTCCAGACGCCTTTCACGGACGTCGGGCAGATGATGAGCAGGCGGTCGATCAGGTCGACCTCCCGGCGTAGGTTCGTCAAAGCAATGGTCGACAGCGTTTTGCCTGCGCCCATGACCCAGAATAGCGCGAACCCGGCGTGCGGCCATGCCTTCTCCACACCCTGTCGCTGGCGTTCTCTTAGCCTCACGCCCCGCAGGAGGGCATCTGGGTCCCCCGGCATCGGCGGGATGTGAAACGCCTGCCCAGCGAGGGCCTTAATGGCCGGGTCGACTTCGGATTCTGGAAAGTTGGCCAGCACAGCGCTGGCGGTCAGTTTGTTGGCCTTCGCCCGCCATTTGCGGGTGGCTGGGTGCCAGCGGGCACCGGCTGATTTTGCTTTGTGATTGTCCGCGTAGGACAAGTGGAAGACGATGTTGCCTTCCTCGATGGTCGCTTTCATGGCTTCCCCAAGCTGTTGAACGCGTTAATGGAATGGGTGGAGGGGATTGGGGCGGCTTCCCCTCCGGAGCCGGGGGATCGTTTAGCCGATCTTACTCGGCGGTGTCGCCTTCGCCTTCGGAGTCATCAACGACCTTCGCCTTGCGCGGCTTCTTGGCGGGCTTGGCAGCGGCCTTCTCGGCCTTGGCGGCTTCCTTGGCAGCGGCCTTTTCGGCAGCGGCGTCGGCGTTGGACTCCTTCATGCTGGTGGCCAGTTCGTCGATCTGGTCGCGGGCCTTCTCGGCGTCGACGTTGGCGGCGATCGCCTTGTCCAGCGCAGCGCCTTCCAGACCGGTTTCGTCGGTGTCGGCGCACAGCTTACGCAGGCTGTTGCCCAGCGTCATGCGGATTTGGCCGGGGTTCAGATGGGCGTATTTGTCGGTGTCAAGGCCGCACTCGACGGCAATCACCTTGACTTGGTCGACGGTCAGGCCAGCGAGGGTGGTGCCGATGAAATCGTCCTTGTGGTACGAGCCGCCAGCGCTCTTCACCATGTTGGCGATATTCGGACGGATAGTGGCTTTGGTCGGGGTTGCGGTTGCTTCGGTCATGAAATTTCTCCTTGGTTTAAATCGGATGGCAGCGGGTGGATGCCCGCTAACCTCTAGTGTACCACAGGCCAGTGCCCGCGTCAATCTGTAATCGTGTTAAATTATTCGTTGTAATGTAGATCATAATGGCAATTTTTACACAGCAGAACATACTTCGTAGATCCATTGTTTACTTCCCTCCATATGTGCCGCCAGTAGGGGGCGTTTCCCAGCTGTTCTCTTTCCTCCTTTCCATTTTTGTCAACGTGATGGACATCCAGCAGATGAATTTTGTCGTTGCCGCACTCGCAGCACTGATTCCCCAACGCCTCCCTGACCCGTTGCTTGTTTAATTTTACTTGGGAATTCACGGGATGGCACCCATCAACGGCCCTTCTGTCTTCAGTGGCGTCATCGCGCAACTCGTGATGGTTGCCGTGCATCCCTGCGTTCGTGTCCACCCACTCGCTGCCTTGTTCGTCGATGAACCTATCTATCCCGCCGTACATTTGATTCTCTCCTTAGTGAAAGGTGGCCATGGGCCGGATAAACAGGAGGCAGTCGCCCCCGGCGTATGTTACTGATTCAGTCACGTAGTACAGCTTGGTGTCGTCGGGCGTCGAGCAGGCCACAAACACGCTGGCCGGGTCCGGGTCCATGGTTTCCACCAGCTCGTTCGCGTCCCTGATTTCCTCCATAATCTCGGAGGGCACCTGACAGACCAGCGCCCCGGCCAGCGTAGTGAATGCCTCTAGCGGGCGTTTGATGAACAGCTCGGCTGCGTCCTCGGTCATCAGCCAAGCGTGGTTGGCCCCTTCCTTGAACTTGACGTTAAGCCGCATTTTTGCGCTCCCTGTATTCCTTGCTGCGGCAGGCGTTGCACTTCGCCCCGCCCCTGAATTTGAACTTGTTGGCGGGCTTCTCCTCTCCACAGGCCGTGCAGACCTTCGACTCGCTGTGCTCGTAGCGTTGGCGGGTTTCGCCTACCCTGACGCAGTGCTTGTAAAACTCCTGCGAGTCGGCAAAATCCGTCGACTTCAGCCCCGGCCTTGTCAAGTCGCGGTCGGTCGTGGTGCCTTCCTCCTCACGTTGCAACAGGTAGATGTCGTAGAACATCTTGCCCTTGAAATGCGACCAGCCGGTCGGATCGGGTTTAAGCTTTTCCAGAAACTCGTCAATAGCCTCTGCTGCTTGCCCTTTGTATTCCTCAAGGTTTTCCGGGTTATCGTCCATCTCGGCCCTCAAGCGGGCAATCGTCGAAACAACAGACGCCCGCATCGATTTGATGGTGTGCTCGCTCATTCCGGCTCCTCCTCGCACTTGCGGTAGGCGTTGGGCGGGGCCAGCTCCTCGCCGGTCATGACCTCTACCACGGCCAAGCCGATTTCCACCGGGTTGTCTTCGCGCACGACCTTGGTGCCGAACAGGCCGACGATGGTAACGGTCTTTTCACGGCGATTCCACTCGACGGTCGTGATCTGGTCCTTAATGGTTGCGTTCATTTGCTCTCTCCTTAATGAAAGGGGTCCGGGGGCGGGTGCCGCCGGATACCCGTAGTCTAGCACGGGCGGGTGCCCGCGTCAAGATCAAATGGCGGTTAATCTTCTCCTTGGCGTTTTCGCTGCTGGGCGTTGTACATATCGACGCCTCGCTGGATCGCCCCGCCGATATCGGGACCAGACATGACGAACGGTATCTGCTGGTTTCGCTGCTGTTGCTGGTGCATGTAGTCGTTGACCCGCTCATTGTGCAGGCGTTGCTGGTCCATGAACTCACGGCGTTCGAACTCTCGTTGCTGTTCGGCGGCTGTCTGCGCCAGCGCTGGGAAAGTGATGGCCATCAGGGCCGTTAGCAGGGCTGTTTTCATTCGTCTTCTCCTTGGCATCGTTTGTCAAATTCCATATCGGCCATCCTCTCTTTGCGGTAATCGTCCAGCGCTGCTGCGATTACAACGATGGCAGCGACCCATAGCAGGTGCAGGGTGATCATTCCGAATCCTTTCCCATCGACGCCACGTGGGAAGCGGCAGCCCGCTGGTAATCGCGGTCCAGCACCCCGACGCTGTAAGACAGCGAGCGGAGTGCCCTTTCACGGGCGTGGTGCAGGTCGCCCTTGTCGTAGCAGGCGATGGCGTCAGCTAGGCAAACGCGGGCGCTGCCTTCGTTCTCGGGGGCGGTCGCCAGCTTGTGCCGCGCCAGCCTGATGATTTGTTCGGTGTTCATGTTTCGCTCCTTGGTTGGACTCGTCAGTGCCAGCGATTACTGGCAGATGCCCCCGTGCGGGCGGGCATTTCGTCCTTACTCTTCGTCGGGCTGGCCAGCAAGCTTGGCCTTCTCGGCCTTCTCGGCCTCGACGGCGTCGCGCAAGCTCTGGTACTGGTCGTGGGTGAAAGGCGTCCAGCCGCCCATCTCGATCGCGACGCTGCGCTCTGACTCGACCAGCACGGACTCGTCGCCGGTCCATCCGTTTTCGACCATCTTGAGCCGGGGTAACAGCTTGATCAGCTCGGCAGCGGTCGCCGCGTCGCAAAGCAGGGTGGTGGAATAGCCAAAGGTAACGCGGGTGTTAAAGGCCTTGTTGGCGGCGGGGGCGGTGATTTTGCTCATGGTCTTGCTCCTTGAAAGGGTGGGGGTGCCAGCGGGCGGGATTGTCCGCTGACGGGTGGTTGTTACTTGTTCTCGTCCAGCGAATCCGGGCTGTCTTGCAGGTCGTCCTGCTCGACCTCGTCCAGACCCAGCACGTGAGCGATGCGGTTGCGGATCTCGTCGTCGCCCTTGGCGTAGGCAGAGCGGATCCGGTTGCCAGCATTCATGCGCTGCTGGCCGTTGTTGAGGTGCTCGTACTTGGCAAAGGTGCTGCCCTTCGGCAGATCGAAGCAGCGGTCGCATAGCCCGCAGACCTCCTTTGGCTCGTAATCGCGCAGCTCACGGGCAATCACGTCGCCGTTGTGGGCGGTGGCAGCGCCGGAGGGGCGCTTGTCTTTCACGTAGCGAACGCGGGCTTTGCGCAGGGCCTCGGCCATCTTGCTGCTGACCGTCTCGCCCTCGTCTTGCTCGCCGTCAGCCTCGGCGCCCATCTCGGCGACGTCCGTGCCATCCGGGAAATCATCGTCCAGCTCGACGTCGGCCTGTTCGTCGTCTTCTGCTGCCAGCGGGGCCAGCGATGAGACGCGGGCGCTGATGGTGGAAACAGCCTCGCCTCGTGCGTTTTCGATCTCGTCGTCCAGCTCGATCTGATACCAGCCCTTGCTTATTAGGACGATCGTGCCAGCGAGCGCCTCGTCCATCGTTGCTGCATTGGTAACGGTCACACGGTCGCCAGCGGCGAAGGCGGGGGTGGTGTTGGTGGTCTTGGTCATCTCAATCTCCTTGCGGGCCGGGAAAGGGGTCGGTGGCTGGCCCAGCACCACCGAGACTCTAGTATACCACAGGGCGGCGATGGGCACAAGTACTCCAGCGGTCAAACCAGCGGTCGTCCGACGAACGGTAGGTGCGGCGACGAACGGTATTAGCGATGGGGATCCTATAGATCACCCGACCGGCGGCGGGTGCGATCGGGTCAGTTATCTCGATATACTTGCTCGGCCAGCGATATGAGAGGTGCGGCGGCTGAAGGCGGGCCGATCCTGCCGTGGATCTCCCGATGACGGTAGCATCTAGGTTCCGGATCGGATGGGCCGGGGCGACAGGGTGCGTGGAGGGTGCAAGTGGGCGGCAGGCCCCGACCGACGCGGCCTCGGAGCCGATATGGGGCCATACCTCAGTTAATCTCGTCTCGGGTGGGCGGTCGATCGCCGTGGGGCGGTGATAGAGGAGAGGTGGTCGGTCGGAATAGATCGCCTCTCTCGCCGGACCCCCACGATTCGATATGGCACTTCTTGGGAGATACCTATCCTCATCGACCTCCACGGCGCTGGACCCCGCTCGCCGTCTGTCGCTGTTAGTTAGTGACGAGCGCATGCGCTGGCACCCGCGAAGCACGGCTCGCTGTTGCTGTCAATACCCCCGTCGGGGGATGTCCGTTTGCCGTGAAACATCGACGCACGACGAACGCTGGCGGCGCGGGGCGGCGCTGGCATGCAAACAGGCCCAAAGCCCCCGGACGACGGGGCCTATGACGACGTCACGATGCGAGCGTCATATGCAAATGTCATTCCTGCCCGTGGAACATCGGCCCCGGTATGTGTGCCGCCCCGCTGGGATCCGCGTGCAAGGGGGATGCCGTGGAACGCCCGTGAAACACATATCGCTCAGCAAGGGTCGCCGGACCGGGGGCGGCGGGCGCGGGGCGGGGTCGCCGTGGCATCGTCGTGGGCGCGGGCGGGGCGCGGGGGCGGCGGGCGGGGGTCGGGCCGGGGGCGGGCGTCGGTATGTGAAACATACTTTATGAACGGATAGGTGTCAGGGCACAGGGCCGCTGGCGCAGGGCCTCGGACAGAGAAAGCTCGAAACTGAATAGGGGATATTTGGCACGTTCCTTGCTTGCGTTCGTGGGAAAAAAGCCCTTTGCAGGGATATCTGGAAAAAGGTCCGGAGAAAAACCACCCCCTCCCAAAAAGCAAGGGCATATGTGCGGGCGCGAGGCTTCCGGGTCCTCCGGTTCCCGCCGTTTTCCACCTACCCCGTTAAAGGACTCCATCCTCGTTCCTCGGGCGTCGGGCTGGCGTTTCCCATCTTAGGTACTTGACAAGCGGCCTCTGGTGTGGTAAACTATCACCATGGATGCCCTGTTTTCGATCGCGAACACCCTGCCGCCCGATGGTTATTCGGAGTCGGCCCTGTATTTGCGCCGCTGGCTTCTGGACTTGAAGTTGCGCCTTGCTGCCATCCCTGCTGAACGCCAGCGCATGCTGGAAAGGACCCTGTATGAATTTAACTCCAACGGAAAGTCGGGCCACACCAGCGCTGGAGTCCCAACAAGAGTCAGGAGCAATGCTCACCTACTGGCCCGCGCTGCTACCGGATGAACAAGCGTTTGTCGCGGCGTATGTAGAAAACAGTTACTCGCTCCCTGAAGCCTGTGCGGCGCTGAAGATCGGTCGGAATAAAGGGGCGGTACTGCTGAAGAACGTCACAGTACGGAGAGCGATAGGGGAAGTGCAAGAAAGCCTGGACGGGATAGACTTTCTGAACGAGCGCTGGGTCAAAGCACAACTGCTCAGGATATTCCCGATGGCAATGGGCGACGAACCCGTGCCAATGGTCACCGCGCAAGGGGAAGAAGTAGAGGCCCGGAAATTCCACGCCGACATCGCCATGCGGATCGTGGAATACGTCGCACCAAAAGCATCGAAAACCACTGTCAACCTGAACATCAACAACATCGGGAAACTGTCGGACGCGGAGCTGGAACGGATCGCGATGTCAAACATGAAAGTGGTGTCGGAACAATGAACATCTCTCCCGCACAAGCGGCGCTGGAACTGCTGGCGCGGAAGAAAGCACGGGGGTCGCTGGACGGGTTCGCAGAATACGCTCTGAAAGTAAGGCCAGCAGACCACCACCGACTGATCTGCAACCACACCGAACGCCTGCTGGCAAACGAATGGGACGAACTGATCATCCTCGCCCCACCCGGATCGGCAAAAAGTTACTACACCTCGGTCGCCCTGCCGCCCTACGCCATCGGTAAGAGCAAAACACCCATCAACCTGCTGACCTGCTCGTACTCGACAGAACTTTCCGAGCGCTGGAGCCGCAAAATCCGGGGACTGCTGGCCCAAGAAGAAATCGAGACCCTATTCCCGAACACCAAACTGTCCAAAGACTCCGCCGCCGCAGGGCGCTGGGCAACGGAAAGGGGAGACGAACTTTATGCGGCTGGCGTGGGTAGTGGTATCCTTGGCTTTCGCGCTGATCTGGCAATTATTGATGATCCTATTTCGGGCTTTGAGCAGGCGCAGTCCATGACGCAGCTGGCCAAAGTCCACTCGTGGTACGAAACGGACTTCATTACGCGTCTGAAACCGACAGGGAAAGTAGTCCTGATATGCCAGCGGCTGGCCAGAAACGACCTCGCTGGATACCTGATCGACCGGAACATAAACAACCCGACCCGTCGCCAAAAAATCCTGACCCTGAAAATGGAAGCGGAAGCAGGAGACCCACTGGGACGCGAACCGGGCGACCGCCTGTGGCCAGAATGGTACACCGAATCGATGGTAGCGGACGCCAAACGGGACGAGTTCAAGTGGAAAACCCTGTATCAGCAAATGCCGCCCGCCGAAGAAGGTTCGTGGGTGAGCACTGAGGACATCCAGCACCGCCCCACTCCCCCACTTACGCCGGAGACGCCCATCTATGGACTCACAGACTTGGCTTTGTCGGTCAATACGGGGGACTACACTGTTCACTTCATTGTGGCAATTGACCCGAACGGAGACTGGGACATCCTTGAAGCTGACCGGAAACGCGTGGACCCCGAAGTCACTGCCACACGCATTGTTTCCTACTGTGAGACCTACTCCCCCCGCGAGTGGCTGATAGACGACGACAACATGGCGAAAGTCATGATTCCGCTGGTCGCTACCAAGGCCCGCCAGCTTCAGGTAAGCGTTCCGTGGAAAATGATGCCGATGCGGGGGCAGGACAAAGAGACCCGCGCCGCGCCCCTGCGAGGCCAGTTTAAGCGCAGGAAGGTCTACTACCCCGCCGACGCGCCATTCGCCAGTTGGCTGACCAACGAATTGCTCACGTTCCCAAACGCAATGGGGGACGGCGTGGACGACGGAATCGACGCCCTCGGGCTGCTGGGCCGGCGCATGGCGGCAGTTGCTCCAAAAGCATCAAACGTAGTGCCCATCAGGAAAGTGGGCTACAGTCTGAACGACCTGTGGGATGACATGCCGAAAGTTTCAGGGAGAATGTAATGAAGCCTTTGGAAGAAATGCTGATAGCCCAAAAGGCCCTGCGCCAGCGCCGGACCCCCTCTGTTATGAATCAAGCGCCCGCGCCCGCGTGGCAACCGGAGTACGAGAAAGAGCCGCCGCTGGAGGCCGTTTCGCCGGAAGATTTCATCCCGAACCCAAAATCGCTGGCGGCGTTGGTAGCAAAGGGCGGGGCGGGGCTGGCGGGAATCACGTCTAAGGAAGCGCTACAAGCGGCAAGGCAGTACGCAAACTCTTTGAAGGGCAAGGAGCGGGACGCGCTGGTTCACTACACAAACACCGAGTCACCTTGGCATGCGGGCGAGGTAAACTACGCCCTACGGAAGGGACTCCCGATACCGCCCGACGCCCAAGAGTATATCAACACCCTGACGAACGTCCTGCGGAAATCACCGAAGGCGGACACGCCGTTTGAGCTATATCGCGGGATGCCGAGAGAAGCCGCTATGGCCGGCAAAGTCGATCCCGGTTTCATGTCGGTAACCACAGACCCGGATGTGGCAGGTTCATATGCCGAAATGATAATGGACAACGCCGGGAAAATGGTAAACAAACAGGGAGACTCGCTGGGCATCCCCGTCGGTTTGCTGGCACCAAAAGGAGCGCCATTGGTCGACCCGGACGTGCTAAAATTCTGGGACGACTCCGAGTTACTCATGCCCCGTGGGTCGAAGATACTTCACGGGGAAGGCGATCTGGCCGACATAATTTTGCCGAAAGGATTTGATTATGCCAAGTAAATCTCCTGCACAGGCCCGCTTGATGGCCGCTGTTGCTCATGGCTGGAAACCCCCTAAGGAAAGTGGGATCAAAGTTCCCGTGAAAGTGGCAAAGGAATTCAACGCCGCCGATGCAAAGATGACGGCTAAAGCATTGCGAAGGAAATAGGCATATGTTTGATATTTGTGGGTACTTGACAGGCGGCTTCGGGCGTGTTAAACTAGAGGTACGACGAACCCCGCCCCGCCCATGAGCCACGACGCTTACACTGTAGCCAGCAAGATCAAGTCGGTTGAGGAAACCG
>ERZ795054.1868-NODE-1868-length-18611-cov-7.262718_pt1 | contig 18611 bp, 11 predicted proteins | sample MGYA00375138_ERZ795054 | MGnify/ENA primary metagenome ERZ795054 (study PRJEB30183, sample SAMN05720215) | anaerobic digester metagenome | isolation source: active sludge of municipal wastewater-treating anaerobic digesters | place: USA | collected 2014-12-23 ... | reverse complement strand
CACACGGGAGAATGGGAAGGGCTCCTCCCGCAGACCGCCCGGCTCTATGCCCAGACCCAGTCGGACTGGCGGAAACGCGAGCTCGAGGGCTACATGCGGGTCTCACCCTGCCCGGCCTGCAACGGGAAGCGGCTCAAGGACAAGGTGCTCTCGGTCCGGATCGACGGGAAGTCCATCATTGATGTTACCGATCTCTCGATTACGGAAGGCATCGCGTTCTTTAAAAACATCCGGCTGACTCCCAAGGAAGCGGAGATTGCCAACCTTATCACCAAGGAGATCAAAAGCCGGATCGATTTTTTAGAGAAAGTCGGCCTCGGGTATCTCACCCTCTCCCGGAACGCCGGGACCCTCTCCGGAGGGGAAGCCCAGCGGATCCGTCTCGCCACCCAGATCGGCTCGAACCTGATGGGCGTCCTGTATGTCCTCGACGAGCCATCCATCGGGCTCCACCAGCGCGATAACCGGAAACTGATCGAGACCCTCCGGACGCTCCGCGACCTCGGGAATACCGTGCTCGTAGTCGAGCATGATGAGGACATGATCCGGTCCGCGGAGCACGTCATCGACATGGGCCCGGGTGCCGGGTTGCACGGCGGTTATGTTGTTGCGGAAGGAAACCCGAAGCAGATCGAGAAGAACAAAAAGTCCCTGACCGGCCAGTACCTCTCCGGTGCAAAGATGATTGACGTTCCCGCAGAACGGCGGCCAGCGAAACAGTTCCTCACGGTAACCGGCTGCCGGGAAAACAATCTCAAAAACATCACCGCGAAGTTCCCCATCGGGCTCCTGACCGTTGTCACTGGTGTCTCGGGCAGCGGGAAGTCGACTCTCGTGTACGAGACCCTCTACAGGGGCATGATGCAGATCATCAACAAGTCCCGGGAGCAGGCCGGAAAGCACGATAAGATTATTTTCGATGCCGAAATCGACAAGGTCATCGTCATCGACCAGTCGCCGATAGGCAAGACCCCCCGGTCCAATCCCGCGACCTACACCAAGGTCTTCGACGAGATCCGCACGGTTTTTGCCGGGACCAAGGAGGCGAAGATGCGAGGCTTTGCACCGGGCCGGTTTTCTTTCAATATCCGGGGCGGCCGGTGCGAGGCGTGCGAGGGTGACGGTCTCATCAAGATCGAGATGAACTTCCTCCCCGATGTCTATATTGAATGCGAGGAATGCAAGGGCAAGCGGTACAACCGCGAAACGCTCGAAGTCCTCTACAAGGGGAAGTCGATCGCCGACGTCCTCGATATGAGTGTCGAAGAAGCGATGAAGCACTTCGAGCACATCCCGTCCATTCGGTCAAAACTCGAGACCCTGTCCCGGGTCGGCCTCGACTACATTAAGCTCGGCCAGAGCTCGACCACCCTTTCGGGTGGCGAGGCACAGCGGATCAAGCTCACCCGCGAGCTTGCGAAGCGGGCGACCGGCCGGACCCTCTACCTGCTGGACGAGCCCACGACCGGTCTCCACTTTGACGATACGAAGAAACTGATCAAGGTGCTCGACGACCTCGTGGAGAAGGGCAACACCGTGATCGTGATCGAGCACAACCTCGATGTTGTCAAGTCCGCTGACTACCTCATCGACATCGGGCCCGAGGGCGGGGATGCGGGTGGGGAGATCATCGCTGCCGGGACACCGGAGAAGGTTGCAGGGACGAAGTCAAGTTACACGGGAGAGTTCCTGAAACCGATACTGGCGAAAGAGTGACAGAATATCAATTCTTAAACAAATAACGATAAATAAAATGCGTGGAATTCAAAATTTTCTTTCTTTTCAGTCTATTTTGTATCCTGTTGGCTATCTTCGCGGGTTGTGGTGGCCCCATTGATCATTGTTGTCCACCTCCGATTCCTGAACCAAATTATTCCATCATTACCAATACAACCGAATCTGATCCTATCATTGGACATTGGGAACAACCTAATGATAAAATGATAAGAGGCCGATCCTTGTTCTTTTATCGCGATGCTCAGATATCGAAGGGAAACAGAATCGATCGTTCAATAATAATCGGAAAATGGACAAAAGTAACTGATAATGAATACAATATTTGTTGGACTGGTAAGAGATCTGTAAATTTTGATATCATGAATTGGACAAATTCCATCAATGAGACCATCACATACAACATTTTAACTGATAGCGTTCGTGATAGTGCAGGGACTTACTTCCGCTACAATGCGACCATGGATAATAATCCAGATTATTCGTGAGGGTCCTGGAGCATCAGGGCACTCCGTGACACGGTGGTGTGAGTTTGGTTTTATCGTACGTAAAAATAATTCTGTACCCTTTAGAAAACCCGGGGTCATCTTGGGTAGCGACGGGCAACGGGCGCTCGCCGCCTCGCCGGGGCTCTCCTTGTGGAGCACAGCAGTTTTAAACCCAAGCAAAAAAAAATTCTCCTCAACCGTGCTGATCCTCCGCAGGGGCGCCCCGCCAGGTGCAGAGACACTCCTCACCATCGTGGGTATGGGGGTCTCAACCCCCATCAAAAAATCTCATGAGAACGGTCAGCGGGAAGTAAAAATTGCAATAACAATAATTCCCCCCTGCCAGATCCTCATCCCTTATGACCTCTCACACATGACTAAGAGTACGAATGATCGATCTCGCCACACTCCCCCACACTCCCGGCTGTTATCTGTTTTCAGACGCCGGTGGGACTATTCTCTATGTCGGCAAGGCGAAGGATCTGAGAAAACGGGTAACCAGCTACTTCCAGAAAAGGGATCATGACCAGAAAACAAAGAATCTTGTCGCCCTCATTGCTTCAGTTGACCTGATGGTCACGCATACTGAAACTGAGGCACTCCTCCTTGAAAACAACCTGATCAAGAAGCACCAGCCGAAATACAATATCGATCTCAAGGATGCCAAACGCTTTGCATATATTGAGATCACAAGGGAAACATTCCCCAGGATTGGTATTGCCCGGCAGGCACGGCGCGAGGATGCAAGCTATTTCGGGCCATTCGTCTCGGCAACGGAACGCGATGCGCTCCTCAAAGTTATCAAAAGGATCTTCCTTCTCCGCTCGTGCAGGAAAATGCCCCGGCGGGCCTGTCTCCGCTATCACCTTCAGAGCTGCAGTGCTCCCTGCATCGGGGCGATTTCGGAGACAGACTACGGCCTGCAGGTCGACCGTGCATCGGCACTGCTCCATGGAAAGAGCCGTGAGCTGCTCGACCAGCTGAGGGCCGAGATGGCGGTGTATTCCGTTCAGCAGGAGTTTGAAAAAGCCCTTATCCTTCGCAACCAGATTGCGGCAATAGAACGTCTTGCCGAGCGCCAGCACGTTGAGCGACCGAAAGAATCTGACCAGGACGTAATCGCCTTCACGGTTGCCGGGGACCGGGTATACCTGATGGTCTTCTCTGTTGAGAGAGGCCTCCTCTCCGGAAAACAGGAATACTCATTTGACCATCATGCTGACTTTCTTGAGGAGTTCCTCGTGTTATATTATGCCGACCGGACACCTCCCCAGGAACTGATCCTGTCGTGTGCAGTCGGTGAAGGGATGGCAGGATACCTGTCGGAACGTAAAGGCCGGTCCGTGAAGGTAACCGTCCCGAAGATGGGTGAGAAAAAGAAGCTGGTCGAACTTGTTGAGAAAAATATCGGACACGCCTTCATGAAAAACGAGATGAAGGTAAAAGACCTGCAGGCCAGTCTCTGTCTTGTGCAGTCACCCTCAGTCATCGAGTGTTTTGATATCTCCCACCTCTCCGGTACATCCATGGTCGGGTCGATGGTTCAGTTCCGCAACGGGGAACCGGATAAAAAGAGTTACCGGCGTTTTAAGATTCGGACCGTTGAAGGTATCGATGACGTGGCGTCTGTTGCTGAGGTTGTAAAACGGCGCTATCATCGTCTTATCAATGAAGACGCATCGTTCCCTGACCTTATCATCATTGATGGTGGCAGGGACCAGCTCTCCGCGGCACGTGGTGCCCTGGCCGGACTTGGGCTATCAATCCCGGTTATCGCGCTTGCAAAACGCATGGAAGAGGTCTACCTGCCCGGGGAGATACTTCCTCTCCACCTGGATGATAAGGGGATGGCCCTGCATTTCCTTCAGGAGATTAGGGACGAAGCCCACCGTTTTGCCATTGCATACAACCGGCTGCTGCGCAGCCGGACCCTGACCGAAAAGACACCCCCTGCCGCGTCGTTATAGAAAATCCTGAGTGGGGATGTTATTAAGGTTGGAATGCGATCCAAAAGTTTATCCTATCGCAATTTCCAGCTGGCTGTTGTATGATACGATGGGTGAACAAGTTCCGGGTACTATGTCTGTGCGCACTCCTGTTCGCTGCAGGATGCATCAGTATTCCTGGCCTTCCCAAGCCAACACTGCCAGGTCCTGCAGTCACGATGGTTACAGAACCCGCCGGCCTTCCGCTAAACTCATGGACCGGGACGTTCATGACAACATGGCAGGGAGGCGGTCATGATGTCCGCATGGTACTGGTCCAGTCCGGCAGCACCGTGACAGGCTCCTACGATTACAGTGAGGGCAGTATCAGCGGGACTGTCCAGGACAACCGCCTCATTGGCACCTGGACCGAGGACAATGGGGTATCAGAAGGGCCGGTTGAGTTCGAGCTGGCAGCGGACGGGAAGACCTTTACCGGGTGGTGGGCTTATGATGGTGATGATTTCAGCGCAACCAAAAAACAAGATCCTTCCTGGACCGGAATCAGGGTCTCCTGATCGCCCCGAGGGGACAGGGATGGGAAAAGGGGGCTGATCACGGGGAGAAAAAGGGATTTTTGGTAAAAAAATTGCATTCCGCAAAGGTGATTTTTTTAGATTTTTAACGTTCTCAATTATTTGCGATCAACGCCGCCTCCCCCTACGGGGCGTCCCCGCGGCGGATCAATAACCTTGAGCGTACCAAAAACACGGAATTGCCCCGCCGTGCCCCGCGAGGATCCCCGACTTGGGAGCCCTCCTTTCTGCAATTTTCATCGTTCCGGCGTGAACCGAGTCATTCCTGCCTGTTTCTCCAGAGCCGGGAAAAAAAACGTCCGTCTATCGCTCAGAGGGTAGTATCGAGTACCGTCTTTTGTGATCCGTCCATGAAATATCCGGTGATAAACACGTGGTCAGTTCCACTGAACATTCCGTCAAAAACGATCGTGGCTCCAAACCTCAGGGGAGTTGTTGAAAGGTGAGAGCCGACAGACTGGGTCTGGGTTTTTCCTGCACTATCGGTGACCGTGGCCTCCAGCTCGAGGAGCGTGCTCGTGTCAGTGCTGCCGGGATACGCGATCAGGATATGAGTACTGTCAGTCTGGGTTGCGGTGACCGGTGGGGGTATTTTCGTCTGCTGTTGTACGGACGGCTGCGTACATCCGCTGGTTATGAGCATCAGTGCAAGGAGTACCAGCAGGCAGCTTGCGATAATACGATTATTGTACACGGGGAATTGTCTCGCCATTGGATCAACATTCGATCCATGGTTTTATAAAAATTCTGCTCTGGAGAAAACATTGAGCATGTGAAGACGCTTTTTGGGGGTCCGCTTACGCTCTGCCATCGCCGCTGATGCATCCCCCACCTTGCGATGACAAGGTATTACCTGCAACCGACTACGTCCCATCGCACCGCCCCTCACCCCCCGAGGGGGGCATATTGGCACAAGAGGGGGCATTAGTACTTGAAAAAAAAAGGATCTCTACAGAGCAAAAAATCCTTTTATCTTACCTGCTTATGCTGATGGGGGGTTTTGAAAAAAAAACCGAGTTCTTTGAGCCCGGTCAACTGTGCCGTTTTTGCCAGGTGCGAAATTATTCGCAGTCAACGTCCTGTTTATGAGATCCCACAGCCATGGTTCTGTATGGATCTAACATTAATCACGCTTCTTGTCATCAGCATCGCAGCGGTATCCATTGCCGGCTGTACCATGCATTCACCAGATCCTGCTGGTAGTCCCTCCATACCAACGTCGCTGCTCCCGGGCACTCCTGCCGCAACAACCTCTGCCGAGCAAATTGCAGAATGCAACGATGCTTCAGACTGTATACCGGCCGAATGCTGTTCCTCGTCCCGTTGTATCCCAAAAGTTGCACAACGGGTCTGCAGCATGATGTGCACAGCGAGCTGTGAAGGCCCGCTCGACTGCGGTGCCGGGACCTGCGGGTGCGTGAACAGAACATGCAGTCTTGTTCCCGCATCTTCAGTATCGTCTGCCCACGGAGGTCTTACCGGGATAACAATCAAGGCCTCGCCCCAGCGTTACTCCCCGATCATGTCATCGACTCCCGGCATCGGGCTTGAACCGGTTGCAACCGGGTTCAGTGCAGACAACGCATTGTTTGCATGGAAGGCAACCTATGGCCAGTTCCTCTCGTGGAATTCCCCGGACTTCAAGGTAAACCAACTGGGAGATTCTGTAAGCAACCATGGTGAAAAACTCTACTGGTCGTTCATCGATAAACCGCCCTCCACGATAACTCCCGTTATGATAACGGTGACTGCAAAGGATATCGCATCCGGACGGATCCTTGGAAGTTCAACGGTAACTCTTGGATGGGAGGGGAATTATTCAGTTACCGTCAATCAGATTGAATAATCCCCTATCCCTTCTGAAAATGTGGTCCCTGCGGGTATCCTGTAACAACCTGCCGCAGAAAAGGAAATTAAGAACAGATTATGGGACAACCCCGGGATCAGAAGGTGATTCTCCAGGTTTTGGATCCTCAAAGAGATGGTGGACGCCAAGTGCGACATTGATCCAGCGCAGCTCATCTGCCAGTTCGAAGATGAGGAACAGGAGGAGCGTGAAAGGGACTGAAAAGAGCATCCCGACAAGCCCCAGCAGCCACCCCCAGAAGATCACCGAGAGGATCACGATAAGCGCCGGCATCTCGAATTTCCGGGCGGCAAGGAAGGAGTAAATCGGGTTTTCCACAAACAGATTCAGAATAGCCACGGCTGCGACGACCCCGATTGCTCCCGGTATACCAAACTGGAGCCAGGCAAAGAAGAGTGCCGGGATCGCAGCAATGATCAGGCCGATAAACGGGATGTACCCGAGAAGGAATGTCAGGACACCCCAGAGTATCGCACCATGGACCCCCACAATACCTAAAAATCCCCCGAAGAGGAGGCCGTGGATGAAGTTTGTCTCGGTCCTGACGACCATGAAATCGATGACATACCCGGTCATCTTGTTCATCTGCCTCATGGTGTCCGAGTTCTTACCCAGCCATTCCCCCAGCCGGGAGGTCACGCGGGGTGCTTCGAGCAGCATGAAAAATGTTGTCACACCAACGAAAAAGAGGAACTCGAATGATTCAGCAATACCCATGATGCTGGAAAAACCGACATCCATGATATCACCGATCTTTACCGAGGGAGACCCGTTCGTTGCCGTAGAAATACCATAGGAATTCAGGAGGGCAGTAATATCACTGAGGCGGGTATTCAGTTCGTTCTGGTACTGGGGAAGGTCAGCGACCAGGGAATTGAAGGAGAGCATGGTAAAAAATAAGAATCCTATCACGATCAGGATCCCGGCTACCGTTATTATCAGGACCGCCTGGAAATCCGAAAGACCTTTCTCCTTAAGCCAATGCATGGCAGGCAGGGTGAGAAGCGTGAGAATGAGCGACATCAGAAAAAGCGTCACGATGAATGAAATCTGCTTGACCGCGATGATGATGATCAGCATGAGTGCGGTGATTAAAAGCCACCGATCAACTCTTGGAAACACCATTGTATCAATCATCACTTCTCTATAGGGATCCCTGAATGATAACTATTATGTCACGGCGATTTTTGGAAATTTATCGGACATGGTCTGTACGGATGATTCCTCGTGACGGATCCCCAGATCTCGTGCAGCACCGGCTTCCCTTGTCGATTACATGCGCGACTCTTTCCTTGTACTGAACGGATGATCACGTTGATACGAACAGGTCGGTTGATGTGACCACGGTTTCGGCCGGCGCTTCTGTCACATATAAGTACGAAGATACAACGCCCGTGATACTCCCTGAGGCAGTGCTAAAAAAACCACGAAATTACGCCGGCCCGGCACGGTATGCTGTCCGGGAACCATCAGTATCCGCCAGTCATCAGGAACCGGCCAACGGTCAAAACCAGATATTTCGTATCAGCAGGACCTGCAGCCGGTACCGGCCTACCCTGTCAAAAGCGGTAGCGACCAGGGCACGGTTCATGATACTACAAAAGGTGCAGGTCCGGCACCCTCTCCCGATTTACCGCGGGTTCTCGTGCCGTTTTTCTAAAAAAACAGGAAGACAACAACGATCTCTCGACAACACGAATGCTCTGCCAGCCGGATCCGGAACTCTGTGGCGGGTCACCGGGAAGCCTTCAGTGTACCGGCCGGAGAGCTCTGGCATTTTTGGGCGCTTGTCATTTTTATGGTCGGAAGTCCCGGAGTCTGCCGGGTCTTCAGGAAAGTTGGATCTGATCCATCGTGCGGGAACGGCAGGGTGTTTTCCCCCATACGATACTTATTTTGTAATTTGCGATCAACTGATGAGCTGATGGTTTCCTCTGTCCACCGGATAGAAGTGCGTTATACCCGGGATCCCCGTCTGAAAACAAGGACCGGCAGGATCCGCTCGCTCGGATTTCTGATCGAGGAACTGCACCTTGTTGACGTGTATACCATTGCAACGGATGCGAGGGACTTTACCCGGGACGAACTCCTGCAGATCGGTTCACAGCTCATGAACCCGGTAGTGCAGGAATGCTCGGTGGATGAACCAACAAGGATGTCGTTCGATCATGCGATCGAAGTTGGGTTCCTGCCGGGTGTTACCGACAATGTGGGTATGACCGCCCGCCAGACCATCGAGGACTTCTTCTCCATGAAGTTCGGCAACGGTGAATCGGTGTACAGTTCGCAGATCTATTTTATCTGCGGCAGACTGTCGGAAGGGGATCTCAATCGGCTTGCTGCAATCCTTGCAAACCCTCTCGTGAACCGTGTTCACCGGAAGACCCGGCAGGAATACGGGACGAACGGGATGGATGTTATCGTACCGGAGGTACGGCTGCATGAACTGCAGACGGTTACCATGGTTGACCTGGATATTGATGACCAGGAACTGTCCCGGATTGGAAAAGAGGGAATATCCGACCCGGGTACCGGCCAGCGCCGGGGACCGCTGGCCCTTGACCTCACCCAGCTGCACGCGATCCGGGAGTATTTTTCAAAGAAAGGCCAAAAGCCGACCGATGTGGAGCTCGAAGCACTTGCACAGACGTGGAGCGAGCACTGCAAGCATACAATCTTTGCCTCCGCACTTGACGACGATGTACCGGACGGGCTCTATAAGACATACATCCAGGCAGCCACAAACCGGATACGGAAGGACAAAGGAGAACGTGATATCTGCGTAACGGTATTTACCGACAATTCCGGTGCGATCGTCTTTGATGACAAGTATCTCGTCACCCACAAGGTCGAGACGCACAACTCCCCTTCTGCCCTCGACCCGTTCGGCGGAGCCCTCACGGGAATCGTCGGGGTCAACCGCGACACGATCGGGTTCGGTCTTGGGGCAAAACCCTGCATCAATGTTTACGGCTTTTGTGTCGGTGATCCCGATACCGATCGGCTGCTGTTCCGAGGGAAAGGGCAGAAGAACCCGGTCCTCTCCCCGCGCAGGATCCTTGATGGCGTGGTCCATGGTGTCGGGGTAGGGGGGAACTGCTCGGGCATCCCGACACCCCAGGGATTTGTGTATTTCGATGACCGTTACGGGGGAAAACCTCTCGTATTTGCCGGGACGGTCGGTATCATGCCCCGTGACCACGACGGCAGGAAGCTTTTTGAGAAGAAAGCACAGGCCGGCGACCTCATCGTGGTGGTAGGCGGACGGGTGGGAAAGGATGGCATCCACGGAGCCACCTTCTCTTCTGAAGCGCTCGACCCGGCGAGCCCGGTGACAGCGGTACAGATCGGTGACCCGATCACCCAGAAGAAGTTCTCTGATGTGATCGTCAAGGAAGCCCGGGACCTCGGGCTTTACCGGAGCATCACGGACAATGGTGCCGGGGGCATATCCTGTTCGGTTGCGGAGATGGCAAAAGAGTGCAATGGTTGCAGGGTTACGCTCGATCTTGTCCCGCTGAAATATCCCGGGATGGCCCCGTGGGAGATCTGGATCTCGGAGTCGCAGGAGCGGATGACGCTCGCTGTTCCCCCGGAGCAGATCACACCCTTCATGGACCTGATGCAGCGGAGGGATGTCGAGGCCACGGTGATCGGAGAGTTTACGGACTCCGGCCGGTGCATTGTCGAATACCATAAAAACATTGTGATGGATATCGAACTTGCATTCCTGCATGACGGCCTCCCGAAAAAACACCTGAAAACCTCGTATACGAAGAACGTATTTCAAGAACCGGAGACCGTGTGCCCCGACCGTCTTGACAATACAGTTCTTGCGATGCTCCGGCGAAGGAATCTCTGCTCCAAGGAGTACATCTCCCTCCAGTACGACCATGTCGTTCAGGGAGGCCATGTCCTTGGCCCGGTGCAGGGGAGGGGGCGGGTCCAGGCCGTATCCAGCCTGACAAAAGTAATTCCCGGCTCAAAGAAAGGTGTCGGGTTGTCGCAGGGCCTGTTCCCCTCGTACTCTGAAATCGATCCCTACCTTATGGCTTGTGCCGGAATCGACACTGCCATCCGCGGCCTGATTGCCCTTGGAATCCCGCTTGACCAGATCGCGATCCTTGACAATTTCTGCTGGTGCTCATCGGATGATCCCGAACGTCTCGGGCAGCTGAAACTGGCAGCCCGCGGGTGTTACGATGCTGCCGTAGCATTCGGTACCCCGTTTATCTCGGGGAAGGACAGCATGTTCAATGATTTTTCCGGGTTTGATGCGGAGAACAATCCCGTAAAGATCTCCGTGCCCCCCACCCTTCTCATCTCATCCATCGGTGTCCACGGGGACGTGACAAAGGCAGTGTCCATGGACGCAAAGATTGACGGGGATCTCGTGTACGTCATCGGTGAAACAGCCAATGAGCTCGGCGGGTCCGAGTACTTCGCCCACCTCGGCTTTGTGGGAAATACCGTCCCGGACCTGGACACTGCAGCCCTGAAAGAGCGCTACCTGAAAATGACGGAAGCGATCCGGCACGGGCTCGTGGCGTCGGCGTTCCCGGTCACTCTCGGGGGTCTTGGGATCGCCGTTGCCAAGGTCGCCATCGCGGGGAGGCTTGGTATGGATATCACGATTCCCGCCGGCATGCGCCCGGACCATTACCTGTTCTCGGAATCGCTCGGCCGGTTTGTGGTTACCGTTGCCCCGGACAACAAGCGGGCATTTGAGCGGGCGCTGGGGGATGATGCCCACCTGCTCGGGCGTGTGCGGGGCTCATCCCTGCGGATCACGCAGGAAACGACCGTGGTGGATTTGCCTGTCAGCGAACTCGAAGCTGCCTACAAGGCTCCGTTCGGGGGGTACTGAGATCATGACTTCCGGATATTCAGGTCAGAAAAGCACCGTTGCGCCCAAGGGGACTGCCGCTACCGATCTGATTCCCGATAAGGCCCTCATCATGAGCGGTTATGGGATAAACTCCGAGATGGAGACGCACGAGGTGCTCGCCCGCGCCGGCATGGGTTCCGATATTGTCCATATCAATGACCTGATCGATGGCAGATACCATCTTCTTGACTACCGGCTGCTGGTTTTTCCCGGCGGGTTCTCGTACGGGGATGACACCGGAGCCGGCAATGCCTATGCAAACCGGGTCCGGAACAATCTCTGGAAGGATCTTGGTGAATTCCTTGAAGGCGACAACCTCGTCCTCGGGATCTGTAACGGGTTCCAGATCCTTGCGAACCTCGGGCTGGTCCCGGCATTTGACCGGCAGTACAAGCGCGACATAGCCCTGATGCCAAATCAGAAAGGGGTACTGGAATGCCGGTTTGTGAACCTGAAACCCGCGGCGGACAACCTCTGGACGCGGGGAATCGAACGGATGTACTGCCCGGTAGCCCACGGGGAGGGGAACTTCTTCTGTTCCAAGGATACCCTTGACCGGATCCGGCGCCGGAAGATGATCGCGTTCACGTATTGCCGGGATGACCTGACCCCTGCCCGTGGCGAGTATCCCTACAATCCCAACGGCTCCCTGGAAGATATCGCCGGCATCACCTCCGCGGACGGGAAGGTGCTCGGCCTGATGCCGCATCCCGAGCGGGCAATGGAGTTTACCAACCTTTATGACTGGCCGCTTTTAAGGGAACAGATGAGACGCGCCGGTGTTGCCCTTCCTGCTGAGTCAATGAACATGCAGCTGTTCCGGAATATTGTGGAGTATTTCCGGTAAATGATGTAAAAAAAAGTTATCATTAAACGGAGATCGGAATATCTCCGCTTTTTTTATCATCATTCTTATCCCTGATCTGCGAATTGGATGAGTTTTGTTTATAACCTGTCTCTAATTATTGAAGTCTCCCACAACCGTGATATCAGTTGCCATACCGTAATTGACCCGGCGATCAACGGTTCCGTCGATACCGTAATCCAGGATCCACTGTCCTGAACGGAACACCCCGGTATCCGTTCGTCCATCATTGTTGAAGTCGCCTACAACCGGAATGTCAGATGCCATACCGTAATTGAACTGGCGATCAACGGTTCCGTCAATTCCATAATCCAATGTCCACAGACCGGACCGGAATACCCCGATATCAGTTGTTCCATCATTATTGAAATCGCCGTTTATCGGGCTATCAGATGCAGTACCGTAACTGACCCGGCGGTCAACTGTCCCGTCGATTCCATAATCCAGAATCCACTGACCTGAACGGTATACCCCGATATCAGTTGTTCCATCATTATTGAAATCGCCAACAAATGGGCTATCAGATGCAGTACCGTAATTGAGCCGGCGATCAACTGTCCCGTCGATTCCGTAGTCCAATATCCACTGACCGGACCGGTATACTCCGATATCCGTTCGCCCGTCATTATTGAAGTCACCAACTACGGGTGTATCGTTTGCAATACCGTAGTTGAACCGTCGATCCACCGTCACGTCGATTGCATAATCCAATATCCACTGACCGGATCGGTATACCCCGATATCCGTCGCATTCGTTACCCTGATATTTCGCACCTTCGTCGTCGTATTACTGCCCCCGGCATTGGTCGCGGTCAGGCTCACGGTGAATGATCCCCTTGACCAATATGTGTGGACCGGGTTCTGCTTCGTCGCATTTGTCGCGTTGCCGTCGCCGAAGTTCCAGAGCCAGTTGTTCGGTAAGCTGGTGGATGTGTCGGTGAACCGGACTGTTAGCGGGGCGGGGGCGCTTGTGGGGGAGGCGGTGAAGTTGGCGAGGGGGGATGACGAGATAACTGTGATAGTTGTGGTGTTGGTATTTGTTCCCAAATCATTTCGAACCGTAAGATTAGCAAAAAAAGTCCCGGGATTTTGATATGTATGGACGAATTCTTTCAGGTTGTAATAGTGAGGGGTTCCATCACCAGCATCAAATTCACTCGATGTTGCCCAACAGCTTGATTCATCAGTGAATGTGACAATTAATGGTTTGTAGCCGGTTTTTTTATCGTAACCTAATATTGCAAAAGCGTTTGGCTTGATTATTTCAACTCTTTTTGTTAGGATTGAATCACCATATTGATTTGATACAATTAGCGTAACGTCATGCGGTCGAACGGTATCAAATTTATGTATCGGGTTTTGTTCACTTGAACCGGGAGAATCATCACCGAATGACCACATCCACGACGTCGGCGTGCCATCTGATGAATGATCTTCGAATTTAAAGGAATATGGTTCAAGGGATGTTTGAGGGTAAATATAGAAATCTGCTGAAGGCGGGCATGCACCAGCATAAACATCCATCGTCTTTATGGTTGGATTTTGAGGGCCATTAACTGTGTTCCAGGTTTTATACGTAACTATGAAAACGCCGGATGAGGCAAATCGATGGGGGAAATCATAATCCCCAGAAGTTCTTGTGTACCCGTCTCCGAAATTCCATTCATAAAAATATGAACCACTTTGCGTCAGGTGTGTTTTTTCATGGAACGTTACATCATACGGTTTATTACAGACGGGATTCGGACTTACGGTAAAATCAGCTATTGGTATATTTTTTGTTGCGTCATTTCTTACGTATCTCACGAGCCCGTTTGTATAACGAGAGGCAGCAAGCACTTGATTCTTTGTAATTCGTTCAACTGTCGTATCAGCATAAAACCCTGTTCCGGATATTGCAGTATTTCCATCAAGCTGTACGGGAAGGTTCCTGATTTTATAGAAAAGTGTAAAAGAATATGAATTAGAAAATCTTGCAAGATTCTTTGTAGCTGCTTCTGTATCTGTGAATGAATAATATTCCGAATCACCCTCGATTATTTGTTTTATTGTCTTCTGGGATTCTGGAAACTTATATTGAGAAGGATTATTCCAAAGATCATTAAGGTAAAACTCATACCAATTGTGTGTATCTCTTGGATACTCTGAGATGCGTTCAAAGACTTGAGGTAATTCTGTTCCCGTATGGGTTGGGAGCGATACGTCAGTGAGGAAATGGCTGGCCTGCCCCAACTGCTTTGCCGACTCAACATCATTGATTGTTTTGTTGTATTTAGCCATATCAGAATATTTTTTCACATAGACTGGTGCTGCTCCAGAACCATAGTCTCCCACAAGCGGATCGTAATAATGGTTACAGGAATGAATCAGTAATTTCCATTTTTCTTCCGCAACCATAGGTAAAATGATAGAAGCAAATGGAGCCATATTAATCTGACAGGTTTCAGGCAAGGGTTCCCAACTATCAGGATCCATCGCAGTATCAGCTGCATTTAATGAATATACTTGGGCACAACCCATTTTGTTGCAGCTTAAAAACATTATGCCGTTGTGACCTGTATACAAAGCAGGATCATTATGAAAACGTGTCACGTCCTCTCCTTTTAATGGTTCAGGAGATCCGCTCCATGCCGCTAATCCGTATTTGGATGAGACACTATCTAGTTTGACTGAAGAAGGGAATCCTTGATTTATTGATGATGACAACTCGGAAGAGTATCCATTACGTCCGGAGAACGAATTTGAGGGGACTGACAGATGTTGCTCCTCTTCTGAGGTTCTTGAACCTTGACTATCATGCTGTTTATAGAGTTTTTCCCGTAAACCGGAAATATTTCTAATTGTCTGGTTTTCATTTTCCGTGAGCGCTATTTTTGTTGAAGACTTAATTGACGCTAACATCTGCGCATGGAGGTTCTCTTTTCCCTGTGCGTTCTCTTTTATTTTTGTTCTGTCAAACTCAATTTTTGTTACATGCCCAACAGGCACAGAAATTATTTTTTCGGATCCCTCATACTGGATTATAATTTCAATAGTTTTCTCACCATACGGAACAAATTTAGTCGGGTACGTATCCCAGAGATCGTTCACCGCGAACTTCATTTCGGATCGCTCATCATCAGATAATGAAAAACGGTCAATATCTTCGATGAGGGATTTCTTCCCGGCATTATCGTGTGCAAGGATCATCCAGTCATCTGTGGCCATGATTATTTCCGGATCCACTTCGATCAGTTCAATATCAGTTTCGAGGCCGGTCATATCCAGCTCCGGGAGATCCCGCATGTCCGATTTCGTTGTTCCGATACTATCTTGAGACGCAGTCACAACTGGGATCAAAACAAGACATACGAGTATCAATATCATACTAATTTTTTCCATCGCCATCAGTGCCTCATTATGGATGTTTTCGTCAGTGGCACGTGCAGAAAACTTCATTAGAACAGAAGTTGATTCAACTCATGCCTTCGGGCAGGAACGGGTTCATTCGGTCGCCAAACTGGGGTGAACCCATCCTTGACAAGAAAAATCATTCACTTTAATAATATATATGCGTTGTTTTTCGATTTTTTTAATTTCTCTAATGAAATATTTACATCAAGCTTAAAAGAGATATATGATATCTAGTAAGTGGATGAGAAAAAATCGTGATTTTAAGATTTGCACTTAGACATTTTCTTCTTTGCGACCATGATAACAAACCCATCATCTGAAGTCTGGATGACTTTTTTTATAGTCCATTCATCAATCCTTTTTTTAATCTCAGTATTTTTCCATTCGTCTATTCCATCCTTATCAATTTTCTTAATTTCAATTTCCTTATATACACTAATTTCATCGGCGTAGAATTGAGGGAGTCTAATAGTGAGAAATCCTCCACCATTTGTCGGGATGAACACACTTTCAAGATTATTTATTGATCCGGAGCTTGTGACATTACCCTGGCTATCTATTATCACACCTTTGATTAATGGACCTGACGGGGGGTAACCCTCAATATAACTCAGTATATAACCATCCGATACTTGCTGAAGAACATAATCTGAATACAAAATCTTCAGCTCTGCAACAGGAGTTTCAGTAATCAGTTTCCCCATGGAGCTTAACTTAATGGTGAAAATGTGAGTTTTTTGATCGGATTCATTGTAATAACTTGCCCCAAAAAGAAATCCGTGGTTTTCAGGTAATTCAACTACCGGAGTAAACTTGTTGAACTGGCTATTATCGAACCATACATCCCATAGTTTTGTCCCATCAGAATCAAGCCGTGTGATATTTGATCCAACAATCACATAGCCTCCGTCACGGGTCTTAATCGCAGAATTGATCTGGGAAATGTTTACTGAACGATGTGTTTTTATCGATCCATCTGATTGTAAATGCCATAACTCTCCCAACGCACTTATTGCCTCAAGGGTCTGGTCAGGATTTTTAAATACTGATTTCATTCCCCCATCCCCGTTAATGGAATAATTCCGATACCAGAGAATTTCTCCGGTACCGGAAAGTCCGATTAACTGGGCTTCTCTGGGAGTCGGGACATACCCCGGTGGTTCAGGAGTGCTATAGCCGATACAATCTCTTATCGGGGAACTTCCCCCGGCAATGATGAATCCCTCGTCATCCATCTCGATGATGTCCCGCATCTCCTCGTCATTGCCGTAGTCGATGGTTGTGTTCCAGGATACCGTCCCATTCGAACCGATTTTCACTATCTCGATATCCTGTTCCTGAGCATATTTCCCCTGGTTACACCCAGCTGCCAGCAGCACAGCCACCATCACGATTGCCAAGGCAACTGTAATATGCAAAGGGCTCCTCCGTTTCGTAGGGAAAATCGGGCATGTGATCATGTAAAAGAAAAGTTCAGTGCGTTCCAATAAATATCTTTTGAAATATTTTTCATAAAAAAATGATTGGTACATATTGATTAGGTAAAAAATATTTTTTCCCGATTTTCCGGTTTTTGGTAAAAACTTTAAATTTTTTTTTTGTAGAAATGAACATGAACAAAGAGTTCATACCCGGACCATGGAAATCGCAGATATGCTGGCTCCCAATCTCAGGGTCCCTTGCGGGCATTGAACCTACAGGCTTGAAACGCGTGAAGGACCGAATGTTTCTTCGAGCCACTGCTGGGAAGTTCCAGGAAATAACTGACATTTATGACTTTTTCTGGTATTTTAACCGGTTCCTGAGATCGGGACTATATTCTCTCTCCTTAAGAGAAGGTTGGGGCTGACCCGAAATCACGGATATTCCAGATCCATAAGAAAGAAATCTCTTGTAAAATCGTTCTCGCTAACCCTGACAGATTCATTAAATTTGTCTGGAGTGAGACTTTCCCTTGAAAATCGCAATTAAACACAAGTGACTTTAGGTTTTTTCACTCTCTCAATTAATTGCGATGAACGCCGCCGCCCCGAAGGACGCCCCGCGGCGGCCTTAATTACCGTACTCATACAAAAATCCTGTAATCTGCCCCGCTGTGCCCCGCGAGGGGCCCTGAAGCGGGGAGCCATCAGTGCGATTTTCATGGTTCCGGTGTGAACTCACTCTGTTCATTCCCGTTTCTACAGAGCCTCAAAACACAATCGCGATCACGGTCCCGATCAAAAACAGTTCCGGAAAAAACAGGGATCTATTTACGGATCAGAATCAATCTGCGATCGTTCCGGAAAAATCGATCCCCATTTCTCAAAAAAAATTGATCAGCGAATTTCAAAACCGATCCCCGGTTTTCAGTTTCAAACCGGATCGTGATTTCGGGTTTCAGCTGCGATCATGATAGCGATCAAAACCGTTTCCGGATTAATAGATGCTGGGTTTTCAGATCAAACACGGTCCGCTATCCTTCTGGAAAAACCGGATCACGGATGAAAAAAAATCCAGGCCGGTTCTCATGCATATCAGCGGCCGGGGTGATTCAAACATGACCCTGCCCACCGCTGGGCCGCTTTCCTGAGACCCGAAAACCCCCCTTCAAGTTCCTACGGGAGTGAGTTTCGCCTCCCATAACTGTCTGTTAATGCATAAAAATCTCAAAGGAATGATCCCTGTCCGCCCTAAAACGAAAAATAACGCACTCTTTTTACCCATAATTCACCGACCGACCCCCTCCAAAAGGCAATCGGGGCCCTTAAAGTGCCTGGAATTGTACTTGTTTTCCGGGCACATCTCCTCCAACTCCCCACATTGACGTGACCCCCCAAAACAGCCCTTCCTTTCATTCCAACCGTCTGAACTAC
>ERZ795054.1863-NODE-1863-length-18663-cov-6.288156_pt1 | contig 18663 bp, 13 predicted proteins | sample MGYA00375138_ERZ795054 | MGnify/ENA primary metagenome ERZ795054 (study PRJEB30183, sample SAMN05720215) | anaerobic digester metagenome | isolation source: active sludge of municipal wastewater-treating anaerobic digesters | place: USA | collected 2014-12-23 ... | reverse complement strand
TCGGCCATGCGGAGAAAGACCCCGTTGATATGCTTGCGCTGCGGCAGCCCGAACGAGATATTGCTCAGGCCGATGCTTGTTTTGATCCCTTTCTGGGCGTAGTATTCTATCACTTTCAGCGTCTCCAGGGCGCCGCCCGGCTCCGCGCTCTCGGCAAGCATGAGCGGATCGATGAAGACTCTTTCAGGGGCGATACCCTCGCCAGCCAGAATCTCCAGCAGCCTGTCCCCGGCCGCGATCCTTTTTACGGCCTCGCGGTGGATGCCGCTGTCGTCGAGGCACAGGGCCACGACGAAGCAGCCGAAACGCCTGAGCAGCGGAAGAACGCTGTCCAGGCTTTTTTTCTTGCCGTTGATCGAGTTTATCACCGGAACTCCGGGATACAGAAGCAGCGCCTTTTCCAGCACTGCCGCATTGTCCGAATCGATCATCAGGGGAGTTTTGACGATGCCGCTCAGGGTGGCAACCGACGCCGCGATCGCGCCGATTTCATCGATCCCGGGCACTCCGACGTTGATGTCGAGAATATGAGCGCCTTCATTGGCCTGCAGCGCAGCCTCGTTTCTCAGGAACGACTGCTTTCCCTCTTTCAGCTCCTCGGCGAATTTTTTTCTGGCGGTGGGGTTGAGGCGCTCGCCGACGATGATGGTCCCGGTCCGCGAACCGATATCCAGCGAGGAGCTCCTGCCGGTGAGGTGCCGCCACGCCCTGGAAAATTTTTTCGGGGCCGCCTCAATCGTCTCGATTTCGTTCGCGAGGGCGCGGATATGGTCGGGAGTGGTGCCGCAGCATCCCCCTATGATCGAAAAGCCGAGCTCCGCGAATTCCCGGGAAATCGAGCCGAATTTCTCCGGAGTCAGTGAATAGGTCGTGACGCCGTCAACAACTGCGGGCAGGCCGGCGTTCGACCAGACCGTCAGCGGCAGACCGAGCCCCCGGATTTTATCGATGTTTTCCCTGAATATTTTCAGAAGTCCCGAAGGGCCCATGCTGCAGTTGGCCCCTACCGCATCGGCGCCGTTTGCAGCCAGGGTCGCGAAGGCGGTCAGCATGTCGGTCCCGGTCACTGTTTTGCCGTTTTCCTCGAAGGTCATGCTGCAGATGACCGGCAGCCTGACCGAATCTTTGGCCGCGAGCAGGGCGAGCCTGGCTTCCTGTATGTCGTTCATCGTTTCGATGATGATGCAGTCGGCACCGCCGCGTTCCAGCCCCCTGAACTGGGCGGCATACGCTTCAATGATAAGCTCCGGGGGCACATCTCCCATGGGCTCAATGAGTTTCCCCGTGGGGCCGACGGAACCTGCGACATATCCATTATGGCGGTCTGCAGCCCTGCGTGCGACAGCTGCGCCTTTTTCATTGATCTCCTCGCAGCGCAGCCCAAGCCCGAACTCCTCGAGCTTGATTCTGCTTCCTCCGAAGGTATTGGTCTCAACCAGATGGGCGCCGACGAGAAAGTACTGCTCATGTATGGCTTCGACGACCGATGGTCTGTCCGCGTTGAGCAGTTCGAAGGGCCCCCGGTGCTCGGGAACCTCCCTGAAAAGCAAGGTGCCCATGGCCCCATCGATGATGATCGGTTTTCCGCTGAAAAGGCGTTCAATGAAATTCATGGTATTTCCTCTTGAATAACAATTATATATCAATATATCTTGATATATTGATATAAGTCAAGTAGATTTTTTCTATAAAAAATTTCAGATTGTTTCAGATATAGTAAAAAAAGTTGTCACTTGGTCTTCTATTATCACGCATTAATAATATTATGGGCATCTCTAAAAATCAGGTTTTTTATTATTTGAAAAATGATAAAACCTGATTTTTACAATAGGGGTTACCATATGATATTATTAGATGTTTACCATTAATTACATCGATAAATGGTATAAGTATTTGCGAATTATCACCAATTAATACAGGGGGTGTTATGAAAAAAGTGGTTTTCATGGTAATCCTGATTGTTTCAACGGCATGCTCCGGGCTCTATGCTGCATGGGAGACTACTGAAAGATCTCCCCTTACCCTCAATATCGAATGTTACGGCGGATATGCATTTGTTATTGGTACGGATGCGCTCAAGCCTCTCTCGATTGATCTCAGTGCTGACAATGACAACAGAACCTTCTATGGGGATTTTAACAATGGGTGGCTAACCGGATTACAACTGGGCATAACACTTCCCAGTAAAAACATCATGAAATGGCAGCTTTTTATCGGAGGCGAATATTTCAATAAAACATTATCGGTGCATGTCAGTGATACTAAACTCCGGGATGGTTGGTCCTATGACGATGATCTTTTCGACGTCCGCTACCAGATGACAGTGCACTATATAGATATAACTTTTGGATGCAGGATGTTCATAAGCTGGTTTTTTATTGATACGGGGGCCTTCGGGGGTATTGAACTTTCAAGGTACCTGTTAAAACAATCCATCTCTGCATCGGGCCTGTATACGAAAGACTTTGTTGAAAAAAATCTGGATGCAGGAGACGATTTCGGACTTCTGTTCGGTATAGGCTGCGCATTCCCGGTACATAAGCATATCAACCTCATTTTGGGATGCAGGATGCATATCGGCCTTTTCAACACGGTCAGTTTCGGCAATGTCGCCGACTCCTCAATGTATTCCGCCACTGTATATGCTGCGGTAAGCTCAAATATTTTTCTTGAGTGATGATCGAGAGAGGTTATCAGACTTTAATCCTGGAATCCTGGATGTTCCCGTCTTCACGGGTCAGGGCAAGGTCGATATTTTTCTGCGCGACATTCAGCACATTGCACGCTTCGGGCGCTGTGTCCGACGAGGCCACTCCTATAAATGGGGTTATATCGAGATACTCCTCATCGCTCATCTTGACTCTCAGCTCTGAAAGAACCCTGAATATCCTTCGTGCGACCTTTCCCGTTTTTATGCTTCCTGATTCAGGGAGCAGAACCGCAATAAATCTGCCGTAGCGGCAGATCATGTGGTTTTCCCTGATTTCGTCATCCACTATAGGAGCGATCGTTTTAAGGACGGCGTTCTTTTCATCCTCATTGAGGTTTCGAATATTGCGCGCAATTGATATGAGTATTACTGAAAAATGTTTTTTGGATTTGAGCATGCCGCGTTCAGTTTCATTCAGCTTCATTTTAAAATATGTCTCGCTGTACATCCCGGACGCCCTGTCTGTCATCACATTGCTCAGGACCATGAATTCGCTCAACTGTTTGATTACCGTCCTGCTCATCCGCTCGACACGGTCGATCTCTTCACCGGATAGGGTCCCGGCTGCGGAGATATGGATGGTGCCGAGAAGCGAGCCTTCATGAATGAGCGGAAGCACTGCTTTTTTCCCTTTGAGCAGTATTATCGGGGTGCCGCTTAACATTTCCCTGCCCAGATCGGTGTCGAGATCCATAGCGTCGAACACCGGGGAGTCGATTTTCAGGAATGAGTTTCCCCTGTATTCGAAGAGTTTTATCAGGGTATTGCGGCCTCCCGTGACAAACAGGGAAAGCTCTTCGGGATGCAATGCGGTGCTGATTTCCCTGAACAGATCATAGACATATGCGCTAAGCCCCTCGGAAACCATGCTGATGCTTTCCCTGACCACGGAACGTTCTTCCCGGTCGATCGTTCGGTTGACTGTCGTTGTTGAATGTCCGGTTTTCGGTGTTTCGTCTTTAACGACTACCACCGAGCCCTGTCTTGAATGAATGATGAAGGCCATCATGCACAGTATGAAGATTATAAGGAGAATCAACGCTATCTCAAGCCCGGCCCTGGTCAATATCACCCTGTCAGGTTTGTGGGGAAAGACGGCCAGGATGGACCCGGTACCCATGTTGTTGTTGAAAATATAGTATTTAAGGTTCTTCTGGTTTTCATTCTTTGAAGAGGTGTAGTATCTGACGATAAATCCGCCCGGTTCCTTAATGGTGAGCTTGTTTCCCGTGTAATCAAGCATAATCAGGTCATAGATTTCTGATGATCGTATGAGACTGTCGTTCTTGCTCGATATCTTGATGTTTTTTTCTGTATCGGCGATCACGAGCATGGCCGTATCTGATACGAGCCGGTTGAGTGTGTTTAGGAATACCGACAAATCGTCATTTTTCAGCGTTTTTATCTCTTTTTCCCCGAATGTCTTCTGGTAAGCCCTGATGATCGTGCCGTTTTTCTTTTTCATGTTTCCTGCGAGCTGCTTCTCAAAAAAATCGATGCGAAGCGTGGCATAAGCCAGCAGGCTGATGAATGAAAGAAGAAATCCTGTTATGATAATTTTAGTCCTGTAGGTCATGCTTACCGCCGAAGGCATGAGTATTTTTCATATTGTCGGTACAATCGGGACAGGGCATGAGAAAACGGGATGGTTTATGAGAATGAAAGTACGGTAAATGCCATAATTAACTGTAGAAAAGATATTTTTTGAATAATTTTCCAATTTTTTTTAATTTTCCATGAAAAAATTGAAAAGTGGTTAAATATGATAGATTTAGTTGCTTATTTTATAATAATCATTAATAAATCATAATTTTAATTAAAAACAAGCCTCAATGTCGGCACCAAAGGTGGCGAAAATTCGAGCAGGGAGTAATCCCACCTTGCTCTAGGGTCTTTGAAAACTGTTTCGAGAAAAAATCTTATTGATGGCCGTATTATTATTCCGGTTTTGTATGTGCCCAGATACAAGCCTGGAATACGGTCGTAATCCTGGCTGTTGTTAAGGCTACAGCCTTACTTCTGGTTATTACACATCCGCCGTTGCCTGCCCTCGACGGCGGATTGGCAGGGAAGCCAGAGAGAAAAGAACAAAGGAGTGTAAAATGATTATCAATCACAACATGAGCGCGATTAACGCGAACAGGTCTTTAAAATTCTCACACTGGGGGGTTGACAAGAGCATGCAAAAGCTCTCCTCCGGCGAGAGAATCAACAAGGCAGGGGATGATGCTTCCGGCCTTGCGGTTTCTGAAAAGATGAGGACCCAGATTCAGGGTCTGAGGCAGGCTGAAAGGAATACCGAAGACGGTATGTCCTTTGTCCAGACTGCTGAAGGGTATCTGCATCAGTCGGCACAGATTATCCAGAGGATAAGAGTGCTTGCGATTCAGTCCGCTAACGGTATCTACTCGCCTCAGGACAGGCAGTTGATACAGGTCGAAGTTTCGGCCCTGGTGGATGAGGTTGATCGTGTCGCTTCACAGGCGGAGTTCAACAGGTTTAAAGTGCTCACCGGAGAGTTTTCGAAGGTTTCTCCCAAGGCGAGCATGTGGTTTCACTTAGGAGCCAATCAGAATCAGAGAGAGAGGGTTTTTATCGGAACCATGACCGCCCAGGCCTTCAGGTTTAAGGACGGCACGGGAAAGGTTTCGCTCTCCCTTTCGACACCCGGTGGAGCCAATGACGCTATCGGTATTCTCGACAATGCACTGCAGAGGCTGTCAAAGCAGAGAGCCGACCTCGGCGCCTATTACAACAGGCTCGAGATGTCAGCGAAAGGGCTTATGACCGCCTTTGAAAACATTCAGGCAGCAGAGTCGCGGATCCGTGATGCGGACATGGCGGAGGAAATGGTGGAAGTCACCAAAAACCAGGTGCTCGTTCAGACCGGTACCGCGATGCTGGCTCAGGCCAACATCCAGCCACAGGGTGTGCTGAGGCTGCTCGGCTCGTTCTAATGGATGCAATATCAAAGATTTCTAGAGTAAGGAAACAAAGGTTCTTTGAAAACATGATTCGATTCTCTTCCCCTTTCGGTGCGTGTCCGACTGCTCAGCAACCGGCTGTTCCGGCAGCTTGTGATGCTGGGAGGGCATCACCGGCTGCCGGAATTTATCGGGAGCCGGTGTTGTCTGGATTATGGGCAGTTCGGGCAGCATGACAAGGAGACAACCTTCGGGCCATTTGGTCCCATACCCCTCACGATGAGGGGAATGAAAAACCGGGAACGCTAAAAAAACTAAATTGCGGACCTGAAAAACAAGGGAGGGGTTTTCGTATGAGAATCAATCACAACATGAGTGCCATTTTTGCGAACAGACAGATGCAGAAGGTTGCCACGAGGCTGGACAAGTCCATTGAGAAGCTCGCCTCGGGCGAAAAGATCAACCGGGCAGGCGATGACGCTTCCGGGTTGGCGGTGTCCGAGAAGATGAGGACCCAGATTAACGGTCTGGTACAGGCGGAGAAAAATGCCCAGAACGGCATTTCCTTCATCCAGGTCGCAGAAGGGTCCTTTCAGCAGCTCAATGAGATCATGCAGCGCATAAGGTCACTTTCGGTGCAGTCGGCGAACGGAATTTATTCCTCCAGCGACCGCATTCAGATCCAGGTTGAGGTTTCTCAGCTGATCGATGAGGTCGACAGGATCGCCACATCCGCTCAGTTCAACAGACTGAAAATGCTCACCGGTACATATGCTCGCGGGAGCAAGACCGGAAGCATGTTCTTTCATGTTGGAGCTAACAGTCATCAGAGGGTCAGGGTGTTTATCCAGACGATAGGCGCCAGGGCGCTGAATCTGATAGACGAGCGGAATGCAAAAAGGTCGATTTCCACGGTTGGCAAGGCGAATTCCATGATCGGATACATCGATGAGGCTTTGGATAAGCTGAATCGACAGAGGGCGGATCTTGGAGCCTATTTCAACAGGATGGAAAACACGATCTCGGCATTGACTGTGTCTTATGAAAACATGCTGGCAGCCGATTCCCGCGTGCGGGACGTCGATATGGCCGCAGAAATGGTAAACTTCACAAGGGACCAGATTCTTATGCAGACTGGTACTGCGATGCTGGCTCAGGCGAATTTCAAGCCCAAGCTCATCATGAAACTACTGGAATAAATAAGAATCACCCTGTTGATATGAAGTCGCCTGGCAGTGCGGTTGACTTCATTCCCCTTTCCCGGTTGGGAGGCCGGGGAGGGGACAACTTTTTGTTTTGCACTGAGTTTAAAAAAGGGAGGTTTCTGGATGAAATAATGCCAGGCGTTAACATGGAGGTTAACTATGAACGTAGGAAATATCAGTAATTTGATAATCGACAAGGTCGATACGATCAACCGAGTCAGGCAATCGGAAGCGAAAAACCCGGAATACGGCAAAGGGTCCGGGGAAGCGGCCGCGGCCAAAAGCCTGACCAAAAAAGAAATATACGAATCGCTCGACAGGCTCAATGCCGCGATGAGCGACTTCAACGAGCGTATTTCTTTTTCGTACCATGAAAAGACAAACAGGATTATCGTCAAGGTCATCGATTCCCATACCAACGAGGTGGTTCGCGAGATACCGCCCAAGGATATGATAAAGCTCCTTGAACATCTCAAGGACTCGATGGGAATACTCGTGGACGAATCGCGTTAGTTTTTTCAGGCCTTTTTTGAATTTTTAACGGGCCGTAAGAACAAAATTTGATAAAAAATTTTGCCGTTCGAGTTGTGCCCTCGCCTTTGAATCGCTGACCAGGTAATCCTTCAGTGAACCTGCTGCACAATACGAATAATTCCTGACAGGATAATCCCTCTCCCTCAATGTTTTCCCGAACATCTGCATAAGTGATGTCATGTCTGATAATATCATGTTATGTCTCAAAAAATACTTGTGCGCCTTTTCTTCTGTTATAAAATGTTGAAAACAGGCCGATATCTATTGATGCGGGATACGACTCGCTGTATTTTGGATGTGTGTTCCTGCCATGTATATTAAAAAGAAGTATTTGCGGGGAGGCGAAAATCAATGCCGGTTTCAATGAGCGGCATGGCCTCGGGGATGGACACCGAGTCCATAATAAACAAACTGGTCGAGATTGAGCGCCGGCCGATCCAGCAGCTTGAAATCGATAAAAACAAGTACCGGAACCGCAAGGAGGCCTTGAAGCAGCTCCAGGGCGTGCTCGAGGAGATCGACAAGAACGCCAAAAATCTTTTCGGGTTCAGGGCAAGCTTTGATGATAAAAAGGCCCTGTCCTCCGATACGAGCATTATCGAAGCCACGGCGACCAAAAAGGCCAAAGAGGGATCAACAGCGCTCAAGATCGTGAAGACCGCCACCAACCACAAGGTCTCGAGCGACCCTGTAAAAAACGATGAAAAGCTTCCTGCCGCTTCATTCACTCTCTCTGTCAACGGCGAATCGGCGACCGTGAGGTTCAAGGGCGGCAGGCTGCAGAGCCTGAAGGAGAGGATAGAGGAGGAGGCCTCGGCCATGCTCAGCGCCTCGGTGGTAAAAAAATCCGAGGATTATGAAATCCTGACCCTTGAGTCCAAGGTTTCGGGAGAAAAGGGCGAGATACAGATAACCGGCGACAAGGATTTCCTGAAAAGCATCGGACTCGTCAAGGGAGAGAAGGATGAAAAGAAGGACGCGGTCGCACTCGTTTTCGACAAGCGGTATTTCACCGGATACGGAGGAGACAAAAAGCCGGGGGATCAGAACGGCAGCATCGACGTTTCCCAGGAAGGAAAGAGCGTGGGGATCAAGGGCCTTCTCTGGCAGGATTATATAATGCCGCTTTCGGTTCCGGTGAAGAAGGAAACCCTCATGGAACTGGATTTCTCATACAAGAAGGACGTTCAGGAAGAGGAGCCAGTTCCTTTCCGGGTTGAGCTTGGACCCGAAGAAAGAACCGTGGTCAAGGGCATAGAGCTCAAAGGGTACAACGTGTCCCGAATCCGCAAGGAGGAGGAAAAGAAGGAGAAAAAGGATTTCGATTCAGTACTGGGCGTCGGAGTCGTCGCTGACGAAGACGGAAAAAGGACGGAGAGGATTTATCCTCTTGAAAAGGATTCCAAGGGCAGGCAGGAGATCCCGATAGGCAGGGATTTCCAGGGGAAGTCTGTAACGAAGATAATACTCTACTGCAATGACGGGGCCGCGGAATTCTCGGACGCCAAAATCGTCACTCCGATCAAGGGCAAGGGTCTTCTCGACCCGAAAAACACGGTCGCCAAGCCCGATGACGCCGTTATCAACGTTGACGGCATCGACATCACCAGGGACAGGAACAACGGAATCAGCGACATCATCGAAGGGGTCACGCTCGACCTCAAGCGGCCCTCTGACAGGACCGTCTCAATCGACGTTTCGCACGATTACGAAGCATGCATCGACAAGATAAAGAAATTCGTGGAATCTTACAACAAGTACCTTGACTTCCATGCGCAGCTCATCAAGACCGAAAAAATAAACAAACCCGGTGAAAAAACCAGGGAGGGCAGGGGGCCCTTCGTCGGCGACATGAGCATTGTGCGTATCGAATCATCTTTGCGGCGGGTCGTGAACAGCGCCTATCCGAGCAAGGCCGAAAAGCCGGTAAAAATGTTCCCCGAGATGGGAGTGAACACCGGCGACATTAACGCGGACTGGGAATCCATCAAGCAGGGCAAGCTCCTCGTCGACGAAACGAAGGTCCAGGAAACGCTGAGGGCGAATCCCGAAGGGGTGAAGGACTTCTTCGGTTCTGACAATGACGGAGACAACCGCACCGACAACGGAATGGCCTTCACGGTGGTGAACACGCTGAAGCCGTATCTTTCGACCGGCAAGAACATTATCACGTCGAAAATGGACCTCGAGGACGAAAACATCAAGCTCGCGAACGATAGGATTGAGCGCCAGGAGGACCACGTAAAAAACTACGAGGAAAAATTAAGAAAGAAATTCTCGGCTATGGAGCAGTCGATTTCGGGTTCAAAGGCACAGCAGAACTGGCTCAAGCAGCAGACGGGGGAACAGGCAGACAAATAAGGAGAGGTAAGGCGTGGAAGTATGTATAAACAATTATCCGGTTGATTTCGAACTCGAGGGCGAGAAAAAGATTTCGGACATCGTTGATTCGGTCGCGCAATGGGCAAGGGACCGGGAGCTGGTGTTCACCGAGGTCCATGTCGACGATGAGCGGTTTTTCATCGACGATCTCCCTGACCTTGCGCTCGAAGGAGTGTCGATGATAAACTGCATCGTGCGATCCAGGGCCGATGTCGTTTTCACGACGATTGACGAAGGCATGCGCTATTGCGACAGGGTCAGCTCGTTCATTTCAGCGAGCCGGGAAAGACCGGACGACAGGGGCAACATCGATGATCTCTCGGCCGGGATCGACTGGATCATAGAGGTCTTGTTCGCTGTTTTTTCACTCCTTGCCATAGATTCCGGTTCATTCAAGGTCAAGGACAGGCTTGTCGCGGATTACCTCGGCGAGCTCGCGGCCTTCAGGGATGGGCTGAAAAAAGCGGCGCTCGGAGGGGACGGGGCGGGCTATCTGCAAAGCGGGGAGAAGCTTTTCGGCGACCTGAAGGACATGTTCAGGTACCTGCTCATGAGCGACGAGATGAAAAGGCTGATCGTGCAGAGCATCGATTCTCCCGACGCCATAATCCAGTCTCTTAAAACGCTCAAGGACGACCTGCCCGGAGCGCTCGAGAACATCGAAAAGACGGCCATAGCCTTTCAGACTGGAAAGGACAACGAAGGATCGAACGGCATGGACAGGTTCATCGATTTCGTGTACCGCTTCACCAGGACCTGCTATCAGTCGGTCCCGGTGTTTTCGATCGATCCGGGAGCTCTTTCCCTGAGCGGGGTAACCCTCGAGCAGAAAAACGGAATGCTCCATGACCTGCTCAACGAGACGATAATCATACTCGAGAACAACGACATCATCAGCCTGTCCGACATCCTCGAATACGAAATTCTCCCGGCCATGGGGGACCTCGGCGGCTACCTGGACCTCCTGATCGAGGCGATAACTACCGGCGGCGGGGAATGACATGGGCGGAAAGAAAGAAAAGAAACTCTGGGGCGGACGGTTCTCGGAGGGTTCCTCCTCTGTCACCGAAAAGATATCCTCATCCATACAGTACGATTCGCGGCTCTACCGGCAGGACATCAGGGGGTCGGTCGCGCACGCGCGCATGCTGAATAGGATCGGCATCCTGAACGACGGCGAGCTCGCGGCCATAGTAAAGGGCCTCGGGGAAATCATGCGCGAGATCGAGGCCGGGTCGTTCGAGTTCAAGACCTCGCGCGAAGACATCCACATGAACATCGAGGCCGTGCTCACCGAGAGGATCGGCGACGCCGGGCGCAAGCTACACACGGCCCGGTCGCGCAACGACCAGGTTGCGCTCGATGTTCGGCTTTATATACGGGACGAGGCCGGGGAGATCGAGGAGCTCCTGAAGCGGCTGGTTTCGATGATTGCCGGCCTCGCGGAAAAAAATGCCGAGGCCATACTGCCCGGATACACCCACATGCAGGTGGCGCAGCCCGTGCGGCTTTCCCATCACCTGCTTGCGTACGCATGGCAGCTCTTGCGCGACATGAAAAGGCTCGCGGCCGCACGGGACGCGGCCATGTCGCTTCCGCTGGGTTCAGGAGCCCTGGCCGGCCTCAACTATCCAACCGACAGGGAGTTTCTGCGTGAAGAGCTCGGGTTTACCGGCATCGTTCCCAACTCGATGGATGCCGTGAGCGACCGTGACTTCGTGCTCGATTTTCTCTACTTCGCCGCTGTTCTCGGGACGCACCTCTCACGGTTTTGCGAGGAACTCGTGCTGTGGAGCACGTCCGAGTTCGCATACATAAGGCTCGCCGACGGAGTGACCACCGGTTCGTCGATCATGCCCCAGAAGCGCAACCCCGACGTGGCCGAGCTCATACGCGGCAAGTCGGGCCGCCTGCTCGGCAACCTGGTGTCGTTGTTCACCCTGCTCAAAGGGCTTCCGATGACGTACAACCGCGACATGCAGGAGGACAAGGAGCCGCTCTTCGATTCGGTCGACACCGTGAAGCTCTCCCTCGAGGGGATGATCGAAATGCTCACGGGAATAACGTTCAACGCGGGGCGGATGAAAGAGGCCGTGTACCGTAATTTCTCGACCGCTACCGACCTTGCCGATTACCTCGCCCGCAAGGGCGTGCCGTTCAGGAACTCGCACGAGATCGTGGGAAGCATCGTGCGCCACTGCGAGCAGACCGGCGCGGATTTCTTTTCGATGGATGCGAAGGCGCTTCGGGAATTCTCGCCCGTGTTCGAGGACGATATCGCAGACGTGTTGAACCCGGAGAAATCGACCGAGCGCAAGCTTTCGCCCGGCGGCACCTCGCGCGCCGAGGTCATGAAGCAGATCGAGGCCATCAGGAAGCTGGTGTAATAATCCGAGGCGGTGCGGGGGCGCAGCCCCGCAGTAATAAAAACCTACAATCTTCTTATGACCACCATGGTGACGTCGTCGTCGCACTGGTAATTCTCAAGCGCCTTCATCACTTCGCCTTTTATTTCGCCAGGGATCTTCTCTCCGGTTCTTTCAAGGATGCCGACAAGCCTGTCCTCCCCGAACATATGCCGGTCCGGGTCCCGGTTGTCCCTGGTCGTGCCTTTTTCCCATGCTTCCGTTATACCGTCTGTATACAGAAACAGGGTGTCTCCGGGATGCATCTCGATCACATGATCGCCTGACGGCTTCCGGATGTCGCCCATGACTCCGATCCAGATTCCCTCGGTGTTGACCTTCTCGACAATCCGGGTCTCCGCCCTGTATATGAGAATGTCCTGGTGGAGGCCCGAAAACATGAATTTCCCGTCACGGTGCGCAGCGAGAACAGTTATTGTCATGTACTTGTCTTCATCGAGCTTTTTGATGTTTTCAGATATGGCGGAGTTCACCAGCTCCAGAAGGTCCGAGGGGGAGATGCCGGGTTCGCGCTCCAGCGCCACCCGCACCGCGGTCTGGACCATCATCATCACGAGGCCGGCTGATACGCCGTGCCCGGAAACGTCCCCTATGGCCACCCAGTCCATTCCCTCGGCGTTGATGATGTCGTAATAATCCCCGCCCACGTCATCGGCGGTCGACATGAAGGCCAGTATCTCATACCCGGGTATCTGGGGATTGTCGGGAAGCAGCACCGTCTGGATCTTCCGGGCAAGCTTCATCTCGCCCCAGAGCTCGATCTGGGCGTCTACAAGCAGCCCGTTGGTGGTTTCGAGCTCTTCAACCGCAGCGTTGAGCTCGGCCGTTCTTTCCCTGACCTTCTCCTCCAGGCGCGTGTTCAGCACTGCAAGATCTTTTTTCATTATGTTGATCCTGTCGGCGAGCGCGATCGACAGGAGCACAACCTGGAAGGCTGACCCTATCTGGAGCGACCAGTTGGTCATGAAACTGGTCTGGAGCACGCCGAAAGTCATCAGTATGTAAAGATTGGCGCCGAACAGGAAAAGGAACCACGAGATGACATAGAAATATGCGTTGCGTACTTTCTGAATGAAAAGAAGCATTCCGATGTAAATCCCGTAGCATACCGACAGGCCTGCGGTCACGGCCGAAATAATCATGGCGTACCGGTAGGGCAGGAAGAGGCACAGAGCAGTAACGATGAATACCGCAGGTAAAATCAAACGGACCAGGATCCTGCTTTGCCTGGTGTTGTTTTTTTTCAGGTCAAGAAATGCATCGGTGAACAGGAACGCGAAGATCACGAGCAGGCACAGGGAGAACGGGATGAAGTAAATTCCCCATGATGGATAATTCGGCCAGAGGTACTGGAAAGCGGTGCCGTTCTGGCCCATGATGAACAGGAGAAAGAAAAGGATAAAGAGGGGATAGTAAAGATATTCAAGCTTCCTGATAAACATGAAAAGACAGAGATTGTATATGAACATTACCGCGATGATGCCGTAATACAGCATAAGCAACTGGTATTCGCTCATTGCCGCATCGGCGAAGGATTCAGGCGACCATACGCTCAGCACGATATTCATGGAGCTGGTCGTTTCCTGGCGCACATAGTACGTCAGTTCCGATCCGGCCTTTATTGAGAGCGGGATGGCGAATTTCCGGTTCCTGATCGGGCGCGCATCAAACGGCTTCACGCGGCCGACTTCAATGGAAGTGAATTTGCCGTCAGTGCCGGGAGAGAAAAGTTTCAGGTGATTTATAAGCGGATAATTCTGCACGAGGATGAAATCCAGGTCTTCGGCAGTCGGGTTCGTTGCGGTGAATCGCACCCAGTATACCGAATCCGTAAAGCCGAAGCCCAGAGTCTCTGTTCTTGACTTCAGCCATTTTTGCCGAAGGCCCGAGTCTCTGTTCTTGACTTCAGCCATTTTTGCCGAAGGCCCGAGCTCATGACGTCAGAAAGGCTGAGGAGTCCCCCGTTGTCACATAGATACTCAAGATCGAGTCCGATTACTTTCTCTTTCAACGATTTATCGATTACGATGTTCGAGAAAAGAGGAGAGCGATCGCCGGACAGAAAAACAGCAGCAAGAATAAAGACGGGCATTATCCCTTTTTTCAGGCAGTGCATGATAGTGTATATTAGTCCTGTTTTCTTTCCGGGAATGACAATCGATAACATACTATCGTGCAATGCGCAATAACAAATTGGAATTCGCCGATAAAAGTGCAATTATCGACATGCGAAATGCCATGATTGCGCGGTACGTGAAACACGGGTGAACATTCCCGGATCATGATCATGCAGGAACCGGAGGCATTGATTCGAATCCGCCTGAAAACCGATATTCCCGGCAATTCTACCGGGGCATGAGACCACCGGATTGCTAAAAAGGACAAAACGGGGGGAATTGAATACTTTTATGCCGTCAAATCCTAAAAAGTCTTGCATTTTTTCGTGTATGACCGGGTTGATAATTATTTATTTGCCGGTTTTTGGCGTATATATCGTTTACGGCAGCAGATCAGGCCCGGAGGTCAGGATGAAGCGTTCCGCAGTTATTATCTCTACAATTATCACGGCATTTATTTTACTGGCCACGGCCGGCGGGGCAAGGGCCGAAACGGCTCAAAAATACGATCTCGCCTTCGGGGCCTATCTCGGGTTCGGCTGCGCCACGCCGTTTTACCAGAGCAGGGACATCGCGTTCGGACTCGGGACTCAGCCCGAGATCCAGTTTTTCGTGATCGACAGGCTTTCGATCACCTACCGGTTCCTGTGGGAGAGGATTTATTTCGACCACAAGTATATGGGCCTGTATGAGGACGTCATCGAGGACGCGGTGATGGATATTGCGCCGTTCATGCTGGGTGCGAGGTATTATTTTGCGCCGGTGAAAAGGTTCAAGATGTATCTCGGCCTGGGCATGGGCTGCACCGTGTACCGGGTCGAGTTTGAGGACACCGGATGGTACAGCAGGCTCGCGTTCGCCATGGATGTTTCGGCAGGGCTCGAGTACGAGGTCATAGACCAGCTTACGGTCTGCGGGATGTTCAACGCCATGGTGCCCAACATGGGCCCCGTGGAAGACGACGAGAATATCTTCGGACGCTTCATGTTCAATGTCGGGGTGAGCTATTATATCCACACGACAAAGGGATCGGCGCCGGCAAAGGCGAAGAAAGCGAAGGTGGGGAAGAAGAGGGGATAGCAGTCTTCCGGGGAGATATCATCACTCCTGGTACTGGTACGCGCCGATTGACCATGGGTCGGGCTCTGCTGGCCTGAGGTTGCCGACAATGTCTACGGTAATGCCTTCACTGTACAGGTTCTGGCCTGCCGAAGCTGCCGGTGAGTCTGGATCGAGCTGATAATCGTCCGGCCTGTTTAAGAAGGGGTTATCGCCGGCAGCGGGATAACCGGGAATATTGCCGCTGGCTGCTGTGCCAAGAAAAGTTTCCATGTTAGCCACGGTCTGATACTGGCCGTTTGACTCATATACGAAATGAGAACCATTTCCGGAAAGAACGATATTGTTATTGCGTACATCTGATATCACGGGCCTCGGATCAAATGTGTCCTGCAAAATGGCACTGGTTTTATTTGCTGCATATGCGGCGTTGATCACGTTATTGATTATGCGTATTGTACCCGTTGTGTTTGTGTCGGGCATTTTAATGCCGTACCAGTAATTTGGGATGGCGCCGTAATCGATAGTGTTGTTAAAGATATCTACGATTGAATCTTGAATAACAATGCCATTGCCATTTGATGTCGAGCCGTCAGGAACAATTATGATTATATTGTTGATCAGTGTAACGCGTGATCCTGTAATTACTATTCCGTTAGTGTATTGTGATCCCGTGTTTCCGCTGATTATTTTACAACGCCTGACAGTTATTGCGATTACAGTGCCAGAATTTGTAAAGGCAAGAGCGTTCGTGCTTGTTGTTGTTGAATCACGTCCCTGTATCTCAAACGAATCAACAACGATATCCTGTGTTATGGCTCCTGATGCGTAAATGCCTCCGGTAGTGCTTGCTGCGATTATTCTGCTCGGGTGAGCGATCACATTCCTTGAAGCGGGTGATAATACGTTGTCAAAATTTTCGTAGCTGCCGTAAAGGGAAACCCCGTCCTTGAGCGTTACCGACTCGTTATATGTGCCGGCCATGACATGTATTCTGTCCCCGGCAGTCGCCTTTTCAATGGCCCTGCCGATTGTAGCCATCGGATATGCCTTCCAGCCCGGGTGGTTGTCGTTACCGTCCGGCGCAACATAAAAGTCATTTTGATCGCCCGGATTGATCCTGCCATGCAGGTCGTCAAACACGCCATCGCACGAGATCGAAAAAACAGAAGCTGCTATTGCAAAAAGTAATAATAATTTTTTCATTTTCATTATCCCTTGTCCCGGTCGGAGGAGAGACCCCCTCTGGCCTCGCTTTGCTCGGCCGTCTCCCCCTTGCCAAGGGGGAGACGGGAGTCGTGCTATTTCAAGTGAAGTTTGATCATTTCTAAAGTTCTATCGATATCCTGTTCAATTTTTTCATTGGAGAAACGCAGAACCTTGATGCCCATGGATTTTAAATATTCATCTCTGAATGCATCATATTCGATCGATTCCCTGTTTAAATGAATCGCTCCGTCTACTTCGATGGCAAGTTTATGTTGTGTGGCAAAAAAATCAACTATATAGGGGCCTATACTGTACTGACGTCGGAATCTGACACCATTTAATTTTTTATTTCTGATTTGATTCCAGAGTTTTTTTTCTGACCCGGTCATATTATTACGCAGTAAAGATCTTTTTTCGCGTTCAGAACTTCTGTTAAATATTGCAGTCATACTATTTTAAATTACTCAAAAGTACTTTTTATTATAACTCCTCCCCCTTACCAAGGGGCTGGCGGCACGGATGCCGCCGTATCGATTGCCAACACGATGTTGAAAAAGCAATCGATTGAGGCCGGTCGGAGGAGAGACCCCCACCGGTTTCGCTTCGTTCAACCTCCTCCCCCTTGCCAAGGGGGAGGCCGGGAGGGGGTTATCTTCCCGGCATGTCGAACCGGTACCCGATGCCCGCGCCGAAAATCATGCAGTGCATGGGCTCTGCTTCCAGTATTGCAAGATATCCAATTTTCACGTCAACGACAAGGCGGCTTTTGATCACGAATTCGCACAGGAGGCCTCCAGAAACGATCCCGTCGAAAGAAGTTTCGGTTTCGCGCGTGACATCGTACACCGGCATGTATTTTTTCGCGTGGGTCACGCTCGAATACGCGCCGCCTCCCGAGGCGTACATCCCGATCCTGAAAAACCTCGTGATGTCGAATGAATACGAAATTTCGGCGAGCACCGGCACCATGTACGATGACCCGATGAGCTCGTGGCCGGGCATGAGCTTCCAGTATCCGGTTTCGATGCCCAGGGCCAGGCCGTGCGCTGCAAACGAATCGAACGAGAAGAACACGGCCGCGCCCGCTGCGGCGTCGTACATGTCGGCGAAATCGCCCAGCGGACACAGGAAGATTGTGCGCGCGAGCAGGTTCACGCCGGGACTGACCAGTTTTTTTAATGCGTACGCTTCGGATTCCGCGCCGCGGTTGTCGATCGCGGTAACGATGAAGTCCGGGTTTTCGGCCGCGTCGATGTTTTTGGCCGTGAATACTGTGTCAGCGGTTTCACCGAGCCTGACATTGCGCGCCGCTTTCCGGTACACGCGGTATTTCAGCACTCTGCCGTCAGGGTCACTCGCCTCGTTCCAGGAAAGCCTGATGTCGACTTTTCTGCCGCCGGCCGACAGCTCTCTGGTTTTATTCACCTGTCTCGGCGGATTGGGCGGGGTGTTGCGCGTTGAAAAATTCAGAAGCGCGCTTTTATCGGATTCGGCGTTTTTGGCATCAAGTGCCGTAACCGCCATGACATACTCTGTTTTGTCTGCGATCCCCTTGAATGTATGGCTTATCTCCCCGGGTTCGACCGCCTTTGCCGGGGCTGCGATTCGGGCGGCGCGGGAGAATTCCCGGTCTTTCGCTTTTTTCAAATACACGTTGTACGCGGCAACCGTCCCGTCGCGGTCCGCGGCTGCCGGCCATGCCACGTCTACATCCACAAGGCCCTTGCCGCGGTCGGCCGCAATGATGTGGCGCGGCCTGCCCGGTGCGTCAGGCGCGTAGTTGATGGTCTCCAGTTCAATCTCGTTGCTGGGCAGGGACTCCTTGCCTTTTTCGTTCACGGCGGTCACAATCATGCGGTATTCAGTGCAGCTTTTAAGGTCTTTTACCGTGTAACGGGTCCCGGTCGTTGTCCCTGCCGGCTTTTTAGGGTATGCGCCGAATTTCTCCTTCACGTATATGCGGTATTCCTTCACCTCTCCCATTGGCGGCAGCCAGGTGAGCTCGGCCGACGTGTAATCCGCCTTTCCTGCGAGCTTGTTCGGGTTGTTGCGCGCGATGAAAAGCACGTCCGCCCTGGGTATCTTGAATTCCTCGGG
>ERZ795054.1860-NODE-1860-length-18690-cov-5.446847_pt1 | contig 18690 bp, 17 predicted proteins | sample MGYA00375138_ERZ795054 | MGnify/ENA primary metagenome ERZ795054 (study PRJEB30183, sample SAMN05720215) | anaerobic digester metagenome | isolation source: active sludge of municipal wastewater-treating anaerobic digesters | place: USA | collected 2014-12-23 ... | reverse complement strand
TCGTCGAGGAAGAGCACGCGGGGCCGGTGCGCCGTGGCGCACGCGAGCGCCAGGCGCTGCTTCCATCCGCCGCTCAGCGTCCCCGCCATCTGGTGCAGGCGCTGCCCGAAGCCGAGTTCGGTCACGAGCTCCTCGAGCCGACGGGCGCGGGCGTCGCCCCGGAGCCCGTAGACCGACGCGTAGAACCGCATGTTCTCCTCGACGGTCAGGTCGTCGTACAGCCCGAACCGCTGCGACATGTAGCCGATGCGGCGCCGCACCTGCTCAGGCGCCACCGTGACGTCCACGCCGTCGATGGTGGCGCGCCCGCTGGTGGGCGCCATGAGGCCGGTGAGCATGCGGATGGTGGTGGTCTTGCCGCTGCCGTTCGGGCCGAGGAGCCCGAAGACCTCCCCGCGGTGGACGGTGAGGTCGAGCCCCTCCACGGCGGCCAGCTCGCCGAAGACCTTCCGGAGCCCCTCGCTGTGGATGGCTTCGGTGTCGGTCATGGGGCGCCGGCGGAGGGCACGGGAATCGTGACGGTGATCGGCAACCCCGCCTTGAGGAGCCCGGTGGAGTCCGGCGCGAAGTAGATCTTGACGCCGAAGACGAGGTCGGCGCGCTCCCGCTCCGTCAGCGCCACGCGCGGCGTGAACTCGGCGCTGGTGCTGATGTGGTCCACGGTGCCGGCGAACCGCACCCCGTCGACGCCGTCGAGCGTGCCCACCACCTCCTGCCCCGCGTGGACGTAGGGCAGCATCCGCTCGCCCACGTAGATCCGGGCCCAGGGCCGCTCGGCGCGCGCCACGGTGACCGCCGCCTGGCCGGCGCCCACCACCTCGCCCGGCTGCACGTGACGCCCGGCGACGACGCCCGCCACCGAGGACAGGAGCACCAGCTCTTCCACCGTGGCCTGGACCCCGGCCACAGCGCCGCGCGCACTCGCCACCTCCGCGCGCGCCGCCTGGACTTGCTCGGCGCGGGCGCCCTCCCGCAGCAGCCGCAGCGTGGCGGCCGCGGCCTCTCGGTTGGCGGCGGCCGCAGCGGCCGCCGACCTGGCGTTGTCGAGTTGCTGCCGGCTGATGGTCCCGTCCGGGGCGAGCTGCTCGGCCCGCGCAAGATCGCCGGCCGTCCGGTCCGCTTCGGCGGACGCCGCCTGCAGCTGCGCCTCCGCCCGGCGGAGCTCCGCGGGCCGGGCCCCACGCTCCAGTTCCATGAGGTGTGCCTGCGCCGCCTGGAGCCGTGCCTCCCGGATGGCGAGGTCGGGCGCGAGGGTGGCCTGCGTGAGGGTCGCCAGGGTGTCGCCAGGAGCGACGGAGTCTCCCTCCTCCACGAAGACGCGGACCACGCGGGAGGGCACGATCGGACCGATGTCCACCTCGTCCACCTGCAGGGTGCCGTTCGCGACGATGTCGTCCGGCGCGCCACCGCGGCAGGCGGCCAGCAGCGCGAGCGCGAGCAGGGGAGTGGGTCTCATCTGGAGGTCCTCACGGGACGGCGGGGAGCCGGACGGGGCGGCGGCGCATCGGTGGCGCGGAGCGCGAAGAGCGCGAATTCCGCGGCGTGATCGGCGAACTCGTCGGTCCACCGGGCCGAAGGGCCGCCCGGCCCGGCGCCGATGAAGATCCCGATGGCAGGCCGCGCCACCTGCATCCAGGCGACCTGGCTCACTACCGAGATGGCGGCCCGGCGTGCATCGAGGTCGGCGCGGAACTGTCCGGCGGCCTGACCGCGCTCGATCACGTCGCAGAGCCGCCGGAAGAGGGTGGCGGCGAGCCTGGTCAGCTGGCCGGCGGCGTACTCCGCCCCGTGGTCGATCAGTTCCCGGACGAAGAGATGCGGACGGTGCGGGTGCCGGCCGAAGTAGGCCGACTGGAGCGCGATGAAGGCGCGCACCGCCTCCTCCGGGTCGCTCGCGGCCGCGAGTCGCCCCTCCCCCTCCGTGATGAGCCCCCCGAAGGCCCGCTCCAGCACGGTGCGGTAGAGCCCTTGCTTGTCGGGGAAGTAGTAGTAGAGGAGTGCGGTGTTGACGCCGGCGGCGGCCGCGATGGCCTTGATGGTCGTGGACCGGAACCCCCGACCGGCAAAGAGTACTTCGGCGGCATCGAGCAGGCCGGTGCGCGAGTCGGGGGCGGCGTCCATGCCGTCCTAATTAATCGTTCAGTTAATACCTGTCAAGTCTGACGGATGGGAAGGCCAGAGGTCAGACCAGCCGACCCAGCACGTCGGCCCGGATCTCGTGGCCGCCATCAAAGCGTTGAACCTCGACCGACACACCCGCCTGACGGTACCCAGCCGCCTGGGCCTCGACTGCGGCCGGCGGCGCCCACTCCTCCTGCTCACCCACCACGTAAGTAAGCCGGATCGGCGAGAGCCGTCCTGCAGGGATCTCTTCCGGCATCAAGCCACCCCAGCAGATCAGCCGCGCCGGCGCGGGCGCGGTGGCCACCGCCCACCGTGCGGCCGTCGCCACCCCTTGGGAGAAGCCGAGGATGGTCAGCGGCACTGGTGGGATGAGCGCGGTACGCACCTGCGCGAGGTAGGCGAGGTAGTCCTCGATTTCGTAAGCCCGGTCCTCCTTCGTCATCCACGAGGCGCCGACCTTGCCGGCGCCCGCATCGAGGTAGAAGCGGGACAGCCCCTCCGGCGCCACGACCAGGCGGGTCCGCGAGGCGATCGATTCAAACCCTCGAAGGAAGCGGGATGCGAGTTGGCCGTAGCCGTGGAGGACGACCCACGCCTCGGCGGCCGCTTCTCCGCCCCGGGCGAAGCAACGGGCCGAGCGGGGCACCGACAGGCGGTGTTCGCGGGGGGCCAAGTCGCTCACCGTGGCCTCATCGCGGTGCACCCTGAGCCTCGGCCACTCAGAGCCAGCCTGCAATCTTTTCCTTGGACGGCACCCCGCCGGCATGAACGACCTTCCCGTCCACGACGACGCCGGGGGTGGCCAGGATGCCGAAGCTGGCGATCCGCTGAAAGTCCTCGACCTTTTCCAGGGCAATGGCGACGCCGCGAGAGGCCGCAATCGTCTCGATGAGCGCCGCCGTGGTCTTGCAGTTCGAGCAGCCGCTTCCGAGCACCTGAATGGTCTTCATGAGGCCAACTCCGCTCGGCCGTGCTAGAGCACGGCGTTGAATACGTAACCGACCAGCAGGATGCCGGCCGACACGACCCCGACGAACACCGCGATGAGTCGCGGCTTGAGCACCTTCCGGAGAATCACGAGCTCGGGCAGCGAGAGCGCGACGACGCTCATCATGAACGCGAGCACGGTGCCGAGGGCCGCGCCCTTGGCGAGCAGCGCCTGGACCACCGGAATCACGCCCGCGGCGTTGGAGTAGAGCGGCACACCGATCGCGACCGCGAGCGGCACGCTCCACCACGCGCCCTTGCCCATGACGCCCGCCAGATAGTCCTGCGGCACGAACCCGTGGATGACGGCCCCGAGCGCGATCCCGCCGACTACATAGGGCCACACCTTGCCCACGATGTCCCGGACCGCGTGGAGCCCGGCCGCCATGCGGTCGCCGAGCGGAGGCCGGTCGTGGGCGAATGTCGCGCTTGTCTGCGGCATGGCCCGCACCCACTCCTCCAGGTGCCGCTCGAGCTTGAGCCGTCCGAGCACCCAGCCGGCCCCGATCGCCACCGCGAGCCCCAGTCCGAGGTAGAGGAGGGCGATCCGCCACCCGAAGAGTCCAAAGAGGAGGGCGAGCGCGATCTCGTTCACCATCGGGGCGGCGATCAGGAAGGAAAAGGTCACACCGAGCGGGACACCGGCCTGCACGAAGCCGAGGAAGAGCGGCACCGCGGAGCAGGAACAGAACGGGGTCACGACGCCCAGGCTTGCCGCCATCACGTTGGCCGCGCCCTCGCGCCGCCCGGCGAGCAGGGCACGAGTGCGTTCCGGGGTGAAGTAGGTGTTCACAATCCCCATCAGGAACACGATGCCCGTCAACAGCAGCAGCACCTTGGGCACGTCGTACAGGAAGAACTGTAGGGAGGTCCCGACATGGCTCGTCCGCGCCACCGGCAGGGCTCCCACGAGCAGCTCGGACAGGGGGACGAGGCTCCGGTAGAGCCCGAACCAGGTCGCCGCGGCGAGCGCCAGTACCAGTCGCGGGTGCGACCTCCACGAGGCCGCCTTCATCGGCTCGAGCGATAGCCCGGTCACGCCGGCGCCCCCGGGTGCTCGGGCACCGGCGCGCCGCCAGACCGCAGGAAGGCGGCAAATTCTGCCGGGAGCCCCGACTGCGCCACTTCCTGCACGGCCGTCTCCACGTCGTACTCGACACGCACGAACGTGACGGAGGCTCCAGCATCGTCGAGCTCGAGCAGCACGTAGCCCGCTCGCGGATCCCCGTCCTTGGGACGGCCGACACTTCCCGTGTTGATGAAGTGGACGCCGTCCACCACGCGATGCCACGGCTTGTGGGTGTGGCCGAAGCAGAGCACGTCGCCGGACTTGAGGCCCGCCTGGACGGCCAGCCTGGCCAGGAAGGCGTCCGGCCGGTCCTCGGTCACATAGACGAGGTTGTTGACCGGGGTCGCGTGCACCAGCGTCACGGTCGGGCCGGCGACATGCCCGCCCAGCGGCCGAAGATCCAGTCGGAAGGGCAGCCCGCCAAGGAACGCCTTGCTCGCCTCTGATGTCCGGGCGCACGTCCACGCGAAGCTGATGTGAGCGAGCGCCTCTTGCGCCGGATTCTCGCTGCGACAGCCGCAGTGCTTGTAGCCCAAGGCCACCGTCGAGTCATAATTCCCGGCCACGCCGGCGATGCCACCTGACCGAATGCGATCCACCACCTCGTTCGGCCACGGGCTGTATCCCACCAGGTCGCCCAGGTGGTAGACAGCCGCTCCTGGAGCACGCTCGGCGACGTCCCGCAGCACGGCGTCGAGTGCCGGGAGGTTCGCGTGGACGTCGGACAGGAGGACGTAGCGCATCAGGACGAACTCATGTTCGAAGAGTGTGGGCCGGGGCGGCCGCCGCCGGGAAATAGCGGCGGCGGGCCCAGAGCGACACATAGACAAGACCCACCAGTGCCGGCACCTCGATGAGCGGGCCCACCACCGCCGCCAGCGCCTCGCCCGAGGCGATGCCAAACGTCGCCACGGCCACCGCGATGGCCAGCTCGAAGTTGTTGCCCGCCGCCGTGAAGGAGAGGGAGGCGGTGGTCTCGTAGTCGAAGCCGAGCCGTCTCGACAGCCAGAAAGCGAAGCCGAACATCACGCCGAAGTAGACCAGCATCGGCAGTGCGATCCGCACCACGTCGAACGGGAGCTCGAGGATCCGGTGCCCCTGCATCGCGAACATGAGCACGATGGTGTACAGCAGTCCCATGAGCGCCGTCGGCCCGATCCTGGGGATGAACACACCGTCATACCAGGCCGCCCCTTTGCGAGCCACCAGCACCTTCCGCGTCAGGTAGCCGCCCACCAGCGGTACGCCCAAGAAGATCAGCACGCTCTTGGCGATCTGGGCCATGGACACGTCGAGCGCCGCGGTGTCGGCGCCGAACCATCCGGGCACCACGGTGAGGTAGAGCCAGCCGAGCACCGAGTAGGTGAGGATCTGGAAGACGGAATTGAGCGCCACGAGCACCGCGGCCAGTTCCGCGGAACCAGCGGCAAGTGAGTTCCAGATCAGCACCATTGCGATGCAGCGCGCGAGGCCGATGAGCACGAGGCCGTTGCGGTAGTGCGGCAGGTCAGGAAGGAACAACCAGGCCAGGGCCAGCATCAGCAAGGGCCCCACCACCCAGTTGAGGACGAGTGAGGTCCCGAGGAGCTTCGTGTTGCCCGTATGATGACCGATGGTCTCATAGCGCACCTTGGCCAGCACGGGGTACATCATCCACAGGAGTCCGATGGCGATCGGCACCGAGACGCCGGCCACCTGGACCCGGTCGAGCGCGGCGCCGAGGTCGGGATAGACACGGCCGAGCAGCAGCCCCAGCGCCATCGCTGCGAAGATCCAGAGCGGCAGGAAGCGGTCGAGCGTCGAGAGCCGCTTGAGGACTGACGCGTCCAGGGCGGTGTCGGAGGTCGTCATCGAGGTTCCACGGTGGTCGGGGCAGCCGGCGTCTGTGTGGACTCGGCGATGGCACGTACCTGCCGGGCCAGCTTGAGGCGCTCCACCTTCTCGACCGGCAGGGCGAGCAGCAAGTCGATGCGCCGGCCCAGGAGCGCGACGGCGTCCTCGAACGCCCGGGTCATGGTCGCGTCGTCCCCTTCCACGGCGGCCGGATCCGACATGCCCCAATGAGCGATCACTGGCTGGCCCGGGAAGATCGGGCAACTCTCCTTCGCACGGTCGCAGACCGTGATCACCAGGTCCCACGACTGGTCCGCGATGGCGTCCAGGCCACGCGGCGCCCGCCCGCCCCACGCAAGCCCGGCGGCCTCGAGCACCGCAATCGCCCGGGGATTCACTCGATCGACGGGCTGCGATCCGGCGCTCTCGGCCACGAAGCGGCCGCGGCCCTTCCGGTTCAGCAGCGCCTCCGCAATCTGGCTGCGAGCGCTATTGCCCGTGCACAGGAAGAGCACCCGCCACGGGGCTGAAGGCCCGTCGCTCACGCGCAGCAGCCCGGGGCGCAGCACGGACTCGCGGCGACGACGACGGCCGGCGTCGCCGCTGGCTTGGTGGCCCGCACAAACGCCGCCATGAACTTCCCGTCGATGTCCTCGGCGATCGCATCGGGGTCGAGCCCCGCCTCGGAGAGAAACTGCCGCGCGTCCTCCACGCGGTACACGCGGGTCGGCTCGAGCGTCGGGTTCTCGAACCCCGCCTCGCGGAGCCACGCCTCGAACTGCCTCTCCTCGAGGGCGCCGGCCACGCACCCGACCCAGAGCTCCATGCTCCGGCGGATGGCCGCGGGCACCTCGCCGCGCACCACGACGTCCGACACCGCGAACCGCCCGCCCGGCTTGAGCACGCGGAACGCCTCGGCGAACACCTTCCGCTTGTCGGCGGCCAGGTTGATCACACAGTTCGAGATGATGACGTCCACCGACGCGTCGGGGAGCGGGATGTGCTCGATGTCGCCCTTCAGGAACTCGACGTTCGTGACCCCGGCGACCTCCTGGTTGCGGCGCGCCAGGGCGAGCATCTCGTCGGTCATGTCGAGGCCGTACGCTTTGCCGGTGGGCCCCACACGCCGGGCGGAGAGCAGGACGTCGATCCCGCCGCCGGACCCGAGGTCGAGCACCACCTGGCCGGGCTCGAGCGCGGCGAGGGCGGTCGGGTTGCCGCAGCCCAGCGAGGCGAGCACCGCCTCCGCCGGAAGGCCGCTGACCTGCGCGGCCTCATACAGGTCGCTGGTGATCGGGTCGGCGCTGCCGGAACAGTCACCCCCGCCGCAGCAGGAGCTTCCCTTGCCCGCAGTGGCGCGGAGCGCCGCCTGCCCGTACTTCTCGCGAACGATTTCCTTGATGCTCTCCGTCATGGTGCACCGCCTCCGAGAATCGATTGAACTGCGCTAACAGCAGGTGATGGACCGCCAGGCGCCGGGACGGGCCTCGCGGACGAGGTGCAGGGCGTCGGCCATTTCCTCGAGCGCCTCGGGCCGCAGCCGATAGTGGACCCAGCGTCCGTCCTTCCGGTCCGCCACGATCCCCGCGTCCTTCAGCGTCTTCAGGTGGAACGAGAGCCGCGACTGCGCCGCATCCACCGCCGCCATCAGGTCGCACACGCAGTGTTCCCCGTCGGCCAGGAGCTCGACGAGGTGCAGGCGCGTGGGGTCGGAGAGGGCGTGGAAGAGCTTGGCCACCCGGGCGCGGGTAGCGGCGGCAGAAGCGGATTGGATCCTGGTGAGCGTCGGCATGGGACTATCATATCAAGATTTCTTGATATGTCAAGTCAGCCGCCGAGGCCACACGTTTCGCGCGCCCCCTCGACCGGCCCGCTCCTCCGGCACCGGCGGACCGGCCGGTGGCGAGATCCAGGCGGCGGACAGGGTCCTAACGTGCCTCCGGAGCAGTCCGGTCTTCGGGGCTCGGGAAAGGCCGGCGACGGGAATGGTCCGGAGGGCCGTCAGTTCGCGACCCCCGGAGCGACCGCGGCGCGGAGGGGGCGCGAACTGGGTTGGCCCGGAGGACCATCCCGAGCCGGCCAGCCCTACTGCGCGAGCAATGTCAGGGCGGAACGGAACAGCGAGGTGAATCCGCGCCCCGAGACCCCCGGATCGACGTCGTTGCTGGTGTTGACCACCCCGATGACCCCTTGCCCCGATGCCGGATCGAACGCCATGAACGAGCGGAAGCCTCCCTGGTCGCCGGTGTGACCCATCAGCTTGTGGCCGTTCACGTCGTAGAGGAAGAAACCGAGGCCCATCGACTCTACCACCCCTTCCCCGCGCCCCACCTGCACGACCGGCACCCCCATTTCGGCGAGGGTGGCACGGCTGAGCAGCAAGTCGGCCCGCACCGCCCCCCGGGTCGTGCCGGTCAGGAATCCGAGCCAGGTCGCGAGGTCCTCCATCGGCGCGTTCCAGCCGCCGTTCGGGATCGTCACGCCCGGATCGAACTCCGGCCCCGCGGCGCGCGGCGCGGCCGTCCCGGCGCTGTCCTTTTCGACGTAGTAGCGGTTGGACCGGTGAGCGGCGAGGTAGGGTGGCGTGCGGTTGACGTAGCTCCGGCTCATGCCCAGCGGCGTCCAGAGATTCTGCTGGACGTACGCGGTCCACGGGTCGCCGGTGAGCGACTCGATGATCCGCGCCAGGTAGATGTAGGCCGGATTGCTGTAGCCGTAGCGGGATCCGGGCGCGAAGCGGAGCTCCTGCCACGGCATCATGGCGACGAGCTGGCTCCAGGCCGTGGGTTCGAACGGCTCCCAGGAGGCCCCGGCGCCGTACGGCCAGGTCGGGTTCTGGAATCCGGAGGAATGCGAAAGCAGCATCCGGACGGTGACGCCATCGATGGGGCCGTACGGGTCGTGCACCTGGCGGAGCTCCGGCACCCAGCGCGTGGCCGGATCGTCCAGGGAAAGGAGACCGCGATCCCGGAGCTGGAGAGTGGAGACGGCGGTGAGAGTCTTGGTGATGGAGGCCCAGTGCCAGAGGGTGGAATCGTCCACCGTCCTGCCGGCGCCGAGGTCGGCGAAGCCCACGTGATGGCGGGCCACGATGCGGCCGTCACGCACCCAGGCGAGACTCGCCCCGACCACCCGGTCCGAGGCCACGAATGCATCGAACTGGCGCGTCAGGGCGGGCCAGCCGGGCGGCGCGCCCTGCGCCGATGCGGTGGGCACCGCGAGCGCGGCGGCCGCGACGAGTGCGAGCGCCGCCCGGCGCGCCGCCGACGTCACGACTTGCCGAGCGACTGGCTGCACCCTTGGCGCCGCCGGCTGTCTGCCAGCAGGAGGATCTTCCACCCGGCGTCGGTCCGACCGAACTGGAAGCTGTCGGCGCCGCAGTGGGAGAACCGGTTGCTCACGTAGAACTCGTAGTAGACCCACACCGAGGCCAGGTTGCCGTCGACCCGGACCTCGAGGGGCCCCAGCCGCTCATCCAGGACGAGGGTATCGGGGGCGCTCGCGACGCCGGTGAACCAGTCCTCGAGGCCGTCGGCCTCGACCATGGCCTTGCCCTGCCGCCAGGAGACGCTGCGCATCGCCACGGGCTCGTGGAAGAGCGTCCGCATCGCGGCGGTGTCGCGGGTGCGCATGCCGTCGAACAGCTTCGTCACGACCCGGTGGATGGCCGCCGAATCGGCGGCGTAGGCGGGCTGGGGCGGCGGAGGCACGGGGGCGGCCGGGGTGGGCTGCTGTGCGGCCAGGGCGACGGGCAGGAGGAGGCTCACGGCCAGGACGAGCGATCGGGACATGCGGGGCTCCGAAGTGGGATGGGGATCCTCCCGTACGATGCGCCGCCGCAGGGAGATTCGGAACCCCCCAAACGCGCAGCGGGCGGCCCCGAAGGACCGCCCGCCGCCCTGCCCTGCTGCCCCGCGGACCCGCCTACTGAATCGCGTTCATCATGTCGAAGATCGGGAGGTACATGGCGACGACCATGCCGCCGACCACCACGCCGAGCACCACGATCATGACCGGCTCCATCAGGCTGAGGAGCGCGCCGACGGCCACGTCCACCTCTTCGTCGTAGAAGTCGGCGATCTTGGTCAGCATCTCGTCGAGGCCGCCGGTCTGCTCGCCGACCGCGATCATCGAGATGACCATCGGCGGGAAGACCTTGGAGCGCTCGAGCGGGGCCGCGATGGTCTCGCCGCCGGCGATCGAGGCGCGCGACTCCATCACCGCGTCGTGGATGACGCGGTTGCCCGACGTCTTGGCGGTGATCTCCAGGCCGTCGAGGATCGAGACGCCGGAGCTGATCAGGGTGCCCAGGGTCCGGGTGAAGCGCGACACCGCCGACTTCCGGATCACGTCGCCGAGGACGGGCGAGTTGATCATCATGCGGTCGATGTTCTTGTGCCCGTCCGGCGTGGCATAGTACTGCCGGATGAGGAACACCAGGCCGGCGACGGCGGCGATGATGGCCCACCAGTAGCCGATCAGGAACTCCGACAGCCCGATGACGACGCGGGTCGGCAGGGGGAGCTCCATGTTGACCGAGGCGAACATGTTCTGGAACACCGGGATCACGAAGATGAGCAGCACGGTGATGGCGATGGCGGCCACGCTCATGATGACGGCCGGGTAGATCATCGCGCTCTTTACCTTGCGGATCAGGGCGTCGTTCTTCTCGAGGAAGGTGGCCAGGCGGATCAGGATGGTGTCCAGGATGCCGCCCGCCTCGCCGGCGGCCACCATGTTCACGAACAGGCCGGAGAACGCCTTCGGGTGCCGGCTGAAGGCGTCGGCCAGGGTGTTGCCGGCCTCCACGTCGAAGACCACCTGCTTGGTGACCTCTTTCAGCGCCTTGTTCTCGGTCTGGGCCGCCAGGATCGAGAGCGACTGCACCAGCGGCAGCCCCGAGTTGATCATCGTGGCGAACTGCCGGGTGAAGATGACGACGTCCCGGGTCTTGATGCCGGGCTGGCCGAGGCTGAACTTCACCTGCTTCGGCGCCTCGCGGATGTTGACCAGGATCATCCGGTTCTTCCGGATGTGGCCCACGACTTCGTCGCGGGTCTGGGCCTGCATCTGGCCCTTCATGATCTGGCCGTTCGTGGCGTTCTTGGCCGTGTATTCGAAGAGCGGCATGGCGTCAGTCTCCCCTGGGTGTTAGCGGCGCAGCGCGGGCTTGCCGCTCTTCGGGTCCATCGTGCCCATCTCCTGCTCCTCCAGCGGCTTTTCCCCGATCATCCGCAGGAACTCGTTCGGGTCGCCCGACACGCGGAGGCACTCGTCGCGCACGACTTCCCGCGAAATGTACAGCTGGTACAGCGCGTCGTTCATCGTCTGCATCCCGTGCTTCTTGCCGGACTGCAGGGCGCTCTGGATCTGGTGCACCTTGTCGTCGCGGATCAGCGCCCGGATGGCCGGCGTGGCCACCATGATCTCGCACGCCATGGCGCGCCCGCGGCCCTTGGCCTTGGGCAGGAGGGTCTGGGTCACGACGCCCTCGAGCACGAAGGCGAGCTGGGCCCGGACCTGCTGCTGCTGGTTCGACGGGAAGACGTCGATGATGCGGTTGATCGACTCGGCCGCCGAGTTGGTGTGCAGCGTGGCGAGGGCCAGGTGGCCCGTCTCCGCGATCGTGAGCGCCGCCGAGATGGTGTCGAGGTCCCGCATTTCGCCGACCAGGATGACGTCCGGGTCCTCGCGCAGGGCGTACTTGAGCGCCGTACTGAACGACTTGGTGTCGGTCCCCACCTCGCGCTGGTTGACGATGCAGGACTGGTGGCGGTGGATGAACTCGATCGGGTCCTCCACCGTGATGATGTGGCCCTTCCGCTCCTTGTTGATCTTGTCGATCATCGCCGCCAGCGTGGTGCTCTTGCCGGACCCGGTCGGGCCCGTCACGAGGACGAGGCCGCGGGGCTTCTCGGCGAGCCGGGCGAGGATCGGCGGCAGGCCGAGGTCCTCGAACGTCTTCAGGCTGAACGGGATCATCCGGATGACCATGCCCACGCAGCCGCGCTGCTTGAAGCAGTTGCCGCGGAACCGGGCCAGGTTCTGGATGCCGAAGGAAAAGTCGAGCTCGTCCTCGGTCTCGAAGCGCTTCTTCTGGTTCTCCGTCAGGACGGAGTAGGCCAGCTGGAGCGTGTCCTTCGGGGACATCACGTAGGTGGTCGTGCTGTTGGTGATGTCGCCGTCGATCCGGAGCTTGGGGCACTCCCCGGCGGTGATGTGCAGGTCGGAGGCCTCCCGCTCGATCACCTCTTCCAGCAGGGCGCGCAGGTTCACACTCATGCCGCAGTCTCCTTCACCACTTCTTCGAGGGTCGTGACCCCGCGCTCGATCTTCTTGAGCCCGTCCATCCGCAGGGTGAGCATGCCTTCCTTGACCGCCATCGCCTGGATGTCCGCCACCGAGGCGCCGCGCAGGACCATCCGGCGGAGCTCGGGCGACATGGCCATCACCTCGTAGAGCCCCGCGCGGCCCTTGTAGCCGGTGCCCGAGCAGGTGTCGCACCCCGTCCCCTTCCGGAAGGGCATCTTCTTGCCCTGCTCGGGCGTCAAGCCGAGGGACTTGATCTCCTCGGGCTTGTACGTGGCCGGCGCCGCGCACTCCTTGCAGACCCGCCGCACCAGCCGCTGCGCCACGACGAGGTTGACCGCGCTCGCCACGTTGAACGCCTCGATGCCCATGTCGATCATGCGGGTGATGGTGCTGGGCGCGTCGTTGGTGTGCAGCGTCGAGAGCACCAGGTGGCCCGTGAGGGCGGCCTTGATCGCGATGCTGCCCGTCTCCAGGTCCCGGATTTCGCCGATCATGATGATGTTGGGGTCCTGGCGCAGGAACGCCTTCAGCGCCGCGGCGAACGTCAGGCCGATCTCGTTGCGCACCAGGACCTGGTTGATCCCCATCAGGTTGTACTCGACCGGGTCCTCGGCCGTCATGATGTTCGATTCCATCGTGTTGATGCGCGAGAGCGCCGAGTAGAGCGTGGTCGTCTTGCCCGAGCCGGTCGGCCCCGTCACCAGCACCATGCCGTACGGGTTGAGGATGGCGGCCATCAGGTCGTCTTCCGCCTTCTTCTCGAACCCGAACTTGGAGAGGTCGAGCGTCAGGTTGCCCTTGTCGAGAATACGGAGCACGATCTTCTCGCCGAAGAGCACCGGCAGCACCGACACGCGGAAGTCGATGACCCGGTTGCCCATCTTGAGCTTGAGGCGGCCGTCCTGCGGCACCCGGCGCTCGGCGATGTTGAGCTGCGAGAGGATCTTGATGCGCGACGTGAGCGCCGCCTTCATCTTGAGCGGCGGCTTCATGACCTCGAGCAGCGCACCGTCGATCCGGTAGCGGACACGCAGCTCGAACTCGAACGGCTCGATGTGGATGTCGCTGGCGCCCCGGCGGACCGCGTCGGTCAGGAGGCCGTTGATGAGCTTGACGACCGGCGCGTCGTCGATCTGCGCCTGGGTGGCCGCCTCGTCCTCCATCTCCGAGACGATTTCCACGTCCTCGCCCTGCCCCTCCATGTCCTTCAGGATGTCCTGGAGCTGCTGGTCGTTCCCCTGCTGGTAGTGCCGCTCGATGATCGAGCGCAGCGTGTACTCCCCCGCGAGCACCGGAAAGACGTCGTAGCGCGTGATGAACTTGAGGTCCTCGACCACCCCCATGTTCGTCGGGTCGGCCATCGCCACCGTCAGCGTGCGCCCCTCGCGCTTGAGCGGCAGCACCACCTGCTTGTTGGCCAGGTCGGCGGGGATCAGCTTGAGGATCTTGGGGTCCACTTCGAAGCGCGACAGGTCCACCGCCGGCATCCGGTGTTGCCGAGCCAGGATCTTGGTGATCTCGACCTCGGCCACCAGCCCGAGCTTGACGAGGACGTACCCGAGGCGATGACCGCTGGAGCGCTGCTCCGCGAGGGCCTGATCGCACTTGGCGCGCGTCAGCAGCCCCTCCCGGATAAGCACGTCTCCAAGCCGCTCGGTGTCGGCGGCCAGCGTGGTCGTCATGCTCGCGAAGCCCCTCGGTGGTGGATGCCCGGGAAATGGACGGGAGTAGCCGGAGAGGCGAGTAGCCATTCCCGTGCCATGTATTGCATCCACGCCTCACCCTGCCACGCAACTAATTGCAAAACAACGGCTTAACGCACTGTCAAGTGCGGCTTCAGCCGCTCTGCCAGCGCGGGGCCGATGCCGGGTACTGCATCGAGCCCCCCGATGTCCGCAAAGCGACCGTGCGATTCGCGGTATGACACGATGCGACCGGCCAAGGCGGGTCCGACCCCCGGGAGCGCCTCGAGCTCGGTGGTCGTGGCGGTGTTGAGGTCGACCAGGCCTCCGCCGGGCTGGCGGGCCTGGCCCGGCGGCCGGCCGCCGCTGAACGCGAGGTACGGCTCCAGGACGGCCAGCAGCTTCGGGCCGACGCCGGAGACTCTGTCCAGTCCGGCCAGACTCTGGAAGGGACCCCTGGCCTCGCGGTCGGCTACGATGGCCCGGGCAAGCGCCGGCCCCACCCGAGGCAGGCGGAGGAGTTCGGCCACGCTAGCCTTGTCGGGATCGAGGGTCTCTCCGGCGGCCATCGGGCGCGCCGCGGTCTGCGCGCTGTCCCGGTGGGCGGTGGGTGACCCACGGCGCTCCACCGGCATGAGCGCCACCTGACCGGGGGGCTCGCCCGGCCGGCCCACTGCCCACCGGACCCCCTGCCCCGCCACCCCCAGGAGGAGCAAGAACAGGATGGCGCGGCGTTCTGCAGGCTCCATCCGGGGAGGATGCCGGGAATGCCCCGGCGCGGCGAAACCCTGCCGCCGCAGCAGGGCGCGTGAGTACGCCAAGCAGCCCGGGCTCAGCGCTCCGTGTTCGCCACCAGTGCCAGCGCCACCTCGCCGACCGCCTGCAGGCTCCCGACGCTCACCTTGTCGGGGGTGTCCTCGGGGGTGTGCCAGTGGGGGTAGTCGAAATCCACCACGTCGATGGCGCGGATCCCGCGCGCCTGCAGCGACAGGTGATCGTCGGTAATGGTCCACCGCATGGTCGGGATGAATACGTTCCCGTGGCCCGCCTTCCGGGCCACCGTCCAGACGAGGTCTACCACCTCCGGGGCACCGGTCAGCGAGTTGCCCTCCTGGTAGATCTGGAGGTCGGTGTCGCCCACCATGTCGAAGAGCACGGCGTAGAGCGGCGCCGCGCCGGGGGCGGGATGGTCGGCGTAGTACTTCGAGCCGAGGAGGACGTCCACCTTGTCGTCGAACACGCCGTAGTCCTCGCCGTCCACGAAGAGGAGGTCCACGCCCACGGTCGGCGGCGCCTGGCGGAGCGCCGCCGCCACCCCGAGCAGGACCGCCGTCCCCGAGGCGCCGTCGTTCGCGCCCGGTACGGCCACGGAGCTGTCGCGGCTGTTGGGCCCGTCGGCGCGGGGCCGTGTGTCCCAGTGCGCCAGGAAGAGCAGGCGCTCGCCGGCCGACGGGTTGAAGCGTGCCACGAAGTTCCGCAGCGGGACCGAGTCGCCCCGCACCGTCACGTGGGTCCAGCGCTGGACGATCAGCGTGTCGGCCAGCGGGCGGAGCAGGCTGTCGAGCCAGGCGGCCTGGGCGGCGTGCCCGGGCGTGCCCGGAACGCGCGGGCCGAAGGCCACCTGCGCTTCCACGGCGCGGTAGGCGGCCTGGCCGTCGAAGGGCCGCGTGGGCCGCGAGGTGGCGCAGGCAAGGATCAGGACCGCCGCGAAGGCGGGCCCGCGAGATAAGCGCATCAGTAGTCTCCGGAGAACAGGGAGAGCTGGAACGTGAGGCTGACGGTCAGCTGTTCCGTCTTGCGGTTCAGCTGGCGGACGTCGTTGAGCACGTACGCCGCCTGGAGGCCGCCGGTCAGGATGGCGAGGATGTCGGTGTCGAGGCCGGCCCGGAAGGTCTTGCGGCGCACGTCGGAGATGCCGATGCAGTCGGTGGCGTTCGGGAGCTCGAGGCACGACGCCGCCTTGCTCGAGAGCGCGTTGACCGACACGCGCACCTGCTTGCGGGCGGAGCTGACGTTCCCCGGCAGGCGGAAGAGGTAGATCAGGTTGGCGGTGATGTCCGTGCCGTCGCCGATGGTCGTGGTGCCGTTGCTCAGGCGCTCGTTGTTCGACGTGCCGTAGCCCAAGGTGAGGCTGACGCCCTTGCGGAACGTCAGCTGGAGGTCGTTGGTCCAGGTGGAGGTCTCGTTGAGGGAGACGGCGTTCACTGCGGCCGACGGCAAGACGGTGCGGCCGGAGCGCTGCCGCAGGTTGGTGGAGAGGCTGACGACCGACAGGAGCCCGCTCTTGATCGTCTGGGTCCACCGGGCCTGGAGAATCGGCCACTCTTTCTGCGTGATCTCGGACAGCAGGTAGCCGTTGCTGGCGCGCGAGTAGCGATCCACGTCCGAGGAGGAGTACTGCAGGCTGGCGGTGATCCCGAACGGGAGGTCCGCGCCGCCGCCGACGGTGATCGTGGACGTCTCGGCCGCGCTCAGGGCCGAGTCCCCCTCCTGCGTCAGGAAGTCGGACATGCCGCCGCGGGCCAGCATGTACCCGAGGTCGGGGTTGAAGGTGGCGAGGTCGTAGGTGGACAGGCGGGTGGTGCGATACACGAAGTCCACCACGCGCAGGCCGCGAAGCGCCTTCCCGGCGGCGCCGGAGTCCTTCACCAGCTGGCGGAACCCGCGCGAGGGATCCAGCGTGATGCCGATTTCGCGCGACCGGAGGTTGTTCAGCGTCTGCGGCAGGATGTACGCGCCGCTGTCCCCGAACTCCTGGATCGGCGCCCGGCTGGTCAGGCTCCGGGAGAGCACGAAGCTGCTCGTCGTGTTGAACCGCCCGCGCAGCCAGGAGGTCAGGCGGGGGGTGATGTTGATGGCGGTGGCGAGGTTCCGGTCGCGCTCGACGCCGACGTCCATCCCGAGGAATTCCTTGCGGGAGGCGTCGGTCAGCCGCCCGATCGAGGTGGTGTCGTCGTAGTCCCGGAGGTCCCGGGTGCTGCTGAGGTCGGTGCTGAAGGTGAGCAGGCCGATCGGCTGCCAAGTGAGCCCGGCGTTGTTGCGCCAGAGGTTGGTGAGCGACACCGCCGGCCTGAGCGCTGCGTCGCCCGGCCGCGTGACCGGCACGAGGTAGCCGGTGAAGTCGCTCTCCGTCCTGGTCAGCTGGCTCCCGAAGCGAATGTTGCCCGGCACCACGCCGAACTGGGTCGTGCGGACGCCAGCGAACCCCTCGCTCCGCGCGATCCAGGGCGGAAGCTGGTCGACGGCGCCGCCGAGGGACACGCTCGGCCCCATGCGCGGGAGCACCAGGTTGTACGACAGGGTGAAGAGCGTGGCCGAGGTGGTGCCCGAGGAGAGCTCCGTCTGACTCTGCCCGTTGGCGATGGACCCGCTGAACGACAGCGGGTCGAGGAGGCCGCGTTCGAGCGTCGTCGTGCCGCGTACGGTGCGGCGCACACCGAAATTGTACTGCGTGAGGTTGCTGGAGGGCTGGCGGAGGTTGTCGATGTCCGCGGCGAGGATGTCGGTCCCGCCGATCAGGATCGGGTCGGCCGACGTGAAGGTATGGCTCACGGAGAAGGGGACCGCGATCCCCAGCGACGCGGGGAGGAAACGGTCCACCCGCAGGTTGGTGCCGAGGACCAGCGCGCCGGTCGTCCGGTAGGTCGGGTCACGGCCGATCTGCTGGAAGAGCCCGTCCTGCCGCACGTAGTTCACCGAGAAGTCCGCCACGTCGGCCGCCGCCAGCCGGGCGTCCATGGCCATCGACGCGCCGGTCTGGGTCAGCGGCGCATCGAGGCGGATGTCGTCCACCCAGAGTTCCACGTTCGTCAGCGTTTCGGTGTTGGCCACGCGGTAGATGCCGGCCGACATTTCCTGGGCGGCGGCGAGGTTCGGCGGGTTGACCCCGGGGTCCGCCACCTGGACCACGTAGGGGCCGTCGCAGGCGACGTACGCTTCCGGGTCCCCGACGCCGCAGGCGGTCGCGCCGGACGGCGGGAGCCCCTGCAGCCACCGCTGCTCGATGTCGGCCCGCAGCTGCCGCCAGATCGGGATGCTGATCCGCGCCTCGGGGATCCACACGGTGCTGCTGGCCGGCACCAGGTACATGTACCAGTTCTGGTCGTCGCTCCCGATCTTGAAGAAGGCGGACAGGTCCCCGCTGGTCCATCCATCGCCCTTGCCGCGGAACCAGACCCGCACCTGCTCGTACTTGAGCACGTTCTGCGCGCCAGACGGGAACCGCTGGTACGCCTCGGCCCGCTGGCCGACGTCGAGCTCGGTGGCCACGATGCGCAGCGACTTCTCGTTGATCTGCACGCCGTTGCCCTGCTGCGGGTCGTCGTTGCGGACCGGCTCGTTCGCCACGCCCGGCGGAGATTCGTAGCCGAGCGCCACGTCCTCCGTCGAGATGACCGCGGCGAACATGGTGCCGGTGGGGCTCGCCACCGACCCGCCGATGCCGATCAGCGGCGTGTCGGCCCGCCGCACCCACGGCGCGCCGATGAACCGCATCCGCGCGAGCGCGAACCGGGCCACCACGTCCGGCTCCCCGAGGTCGGGCGCCGCCAGGGTGACGCGCATGCTCTGCACCAGCCGAAGGTTCGGCGTGCCGATGGTCGCGTCGGGCACCCGCATGGGAATCCGGTACAGCGTCCAGGTGCTGGTGAGCCCCTCGCCGTTGGTAAACGTGGCCCCGGTCCG
>ERZ795054.1858-NODE-1858-length-18705-cov-5.286542_pt1 | contig 18705 bp, 19 predicted proteins | sample MGYA00375138_ERZ795054 | MGnify/ENA primary metagenome ERZ795054 (study PRJEB30183, sample SAMN05720215) | anaerobic digester metagenome | isolation source: active sludge of municipal wastewater-treating anaerobic digesters | place: USA | collected 2014-12-23 ... | reverse complement strand
ATCCGTGTAGTTAGTTGAATCAGATCCTATTACATAAATATCAACACAGCCACCATATCCTTCATCTCTAAGCATTTCAGGATCTTCTGCACCAACAACATTAACAGCAGTTACATAAGATCCAACATAGGATATAAGTCCTTGAGTACTAGAAAGCCCTCGTCCTTGAAACTTTTCAATAACTCTACGAAGAGCTGATTCTAATGTTTCTTCTGGTTGACCACCAGAAATTGCATTTTCATTTGTACATCCTTGTATTCCATTAATAGATGTAGCAATATTAATTACTGAATTTGCACCAGCACGATAATTTGGTCCAGCTAAAACAGCTTTTACACTACAATTAATTTCCCATCTATTTAATATTGGATTATAATATGAATTTGAAATTGCTGAGTAAATAGTATAAGTGCCATCAACAGAAAAATCAATAGGGGTTGAACTATCAGTTTTTACAATAGTTCCTTCTGGAATTACAATATCTGTCGTTGGTTCAGTATAAGTATAAAATGTTACAGTTCCATTAGAATATGTAGCAGGATTCACTGTTACATTATAGTTTGCCATATATGTTTTAACATCATCAATATCTAGATCACTATAATATAAAATAGGAGCAAATGTTTTAGAAACATAAATAATAGCATCCCAAAGAGTTATCAATTGACCAGCAATAGGTGATTCAATAAAAATATCACGTTCAGGTGTCCCATCAGTAAGATCAAGATTAGGCAATCTTTGTAAAAATGCTTCAACAAGTTCAGTTCTTATTTGATCAACTGTTTTACTAACCATAATTAAACCACCTCTTGCTCATATTGTCCAAGAATTTGATCATCCCCAGACAATGTTTGATAATGTATAGTTATTAATAATGTAGATGGATTAATAGAATCAAAAATAACTTCAAAATTAATATTAGTTATAATTTCTTCTAAATCAAGATTATTTCTTTTCTCTTGTAATTTTATATAATTACTGAGAGCTTCATTTAATTTTATTATAACAGTATCTTTAATACTCATTTTGGATAATCCAGCATATAGAAGTTTGTTATTTAATTCTGTTCCATATGCAGGATTATATCTTAAGTATATTGGAGATGTTTTATTTTGTGGTTTTTCAAATTCTGTATCTGTTATAAGCAATTTTCCAATATCTCGATTACACTTTTCAGTAGAAGTTAGTAATTGAAGTGTACCACTATAATCTAGGACTACATCACCAGAAACTATTTTTAATCCAACTGCCATTTTTTGTTCCTACTATAAAAATGTTATATTATTTTAAATATTTAATGTAATCTTCTATCCATTTTGTATTTTTTCCAGATTATCTTCAAATTCCTTATAAGTTGTATCAATATAAGTACTTAAGGAACCACTCAATTTAAGCAATTCCTTGACTTCTTTATCATAAAAACCATTTTTTCTGATTTGTTCATACAAAACCACAAATATACTGGAAAGAGTATTTCCAAAATCAGAATCTTCAGAAGCATACTCCTTCGAGACAACCACAAACGTATTAAAAAGTGTTGTTATATCATTATCTTCTATGTATTTATTAAGAAGATATGCTAATTGTTCTATCTGCGATAATCTATATGTCATAAAAGATTTAATACGAATTAGATGTCTCTTGGTTATAAGACTATTATCTTGTGTAATGGAAACAATATCCTTAATACAACCTTTTTCATCTTGAGATAGTTCTTTCATTGATTCTGCTATTGATTTTCCCATAATAAACCTCTAAGAAATTGTTCCTTGTCCAGGACCTTTCCAGGACTGAGGAGGAGATGATCCACTATCTGTTGTTTTTACAATATTTGTTTGTGTAATAAAAGTTTTAATATGAGTCCTCAACGTTGTTACTGCAATATCCCAAGAATTTAAGTTGAATGTACTTGTAATCCCTGTAATTAATGCAGCGAGACCAGGATCTGATGCTATTGATGTACTACTTCCATGACCAGTAGCATCTGAATAGGAACTGATAGAAACAGTACACTGTTTAAAATATGTATTAACATATGATGCTAAACTACTTGCACAAGAAGCCCAAGCAGTACTTTGAAATGCTATTTTTATATTATTTGCTAAACTTGACGAGGCCGGTGCTGTTATCGTTCCATTTATTCCATGTAAAGTTTGAACATGAGATCCACCTGGAGGAAAAGGATGTGTAACTGTTGCAGTAACTGTTGTATTTACTTTTCCACTTTCTATATATGACTTTATTGCGGAAGCTAATGAATTTGCACAGTCATCCCATTGATCTTTATTAAAAGCTGCTTTTATGTTAGTATCAAATGTAGAATCCGCTAGAGCCATATTAGTCTACTATAGGATAAGGTCCCAAAGATCCAGAAAGCATGAAAGTATATAAGGAAATAAAGAAATCTTGGACGATCTCATCCCACTTTTTACCTTTAAAATTATTACAAATATTTACAAATGAATTAATGTTTTCTTCAGGAAATGAGATATATAATTTCCCTCCCCAAAGATGAATATGATAACCTTTAAAGAAATCAAGAATGATATTATCTAATACATCAAAGTCTTCATTTTCTATTGCATCTCTTAATTTATTTTGAAAAGGAGAAACTGTTATTCCATCAAAAGTTAAACGATATTCCTGACCCGTTGTATCAATTATTCTAAAATTTCTAAGAGCATACATTATTTTTACTGGAGCCATGCTAGATATTGTTTTTAAATCACAATGATCTGTATTTAAGAATTTTGCTGATTCAAATATATCATGTACTTTCATATTCTATAACCTCTAATCCTTTCTATTTGCTGAAGGACATAACTTTGCTAGATTAAAAGGTGGAATAGGAATTTGTGGTATCTGAGGAAGATCAGGTATCACAATATCTGGAGGAAATTTAGGAAAAGGTGGCATAGGAATACTAATATCTGGTAATTGTATCGGTATTTTTAATTTACAAGCAGTAGGGCAACCAGGACATGTCCAATCAGCCATAATTTTTCTCCTTAAGTTACAACTAAGCCACTTACACTAGAATTCTGAGCATTTGATGGAAGAGATAATTGATCAGCAGGATTAACTGGACCAACAGGACCAACATGTTTATGATTATCATAAACAGTTCCAAATCCACCAGCTGTTAAGACTGTATCAGCAGCACTTTCTGAACTTCCTATATAAACATTCTTTTCAGGACACAATAATATTTTCTTTCCAAGAATAGTTACATCACCATCAGCACTATTGATAGTAATCCCTTTTTCTTGCATCAAGATACTATTATTAAATGAATCATTTATCTGGAGATTCCCATCTTTATCCATCTGGATTGAAGTTCCTGATTCATGTTTTAGATATAGACCATCTTCTTCATTCATACGAAGCATCGTATCACCAGAACGAATAGATTTATCAGGCTTTTCTCCAGTACCAAATTTAGTAAAGCTTCCATTTTTATCATCAAGAATAAGAAAAGAACCTTCTTCATCAATAGCCAAACTGCAACCACTTGTTAACTTTAGTCTAAAATTCAAACTTTTATCATCTATTTTTATTTCTTCACCTACTTCATTAACTATTCTATCTGCCATTGTCAAAGATCCAACTGTTGGATAAATAGCACTTCCTTTATCATCATTTTCTTTTTTATCTACCCCAGTTTCTGGATCAAATTCAATACCAACTTGCACTTGAAATTCCCTTATAGAAATACCATCTTTATCTTTATCAAGAGATCTTTCATCAGTGACATCTCCATTTTCATCTAAAATCATAAAATCTTCTTCATTTGTATCTTCAACGACTGGTCTAATTATATTTCCACCTCTTAAACGAACGCCATCCATTTCATATTTAAAATTGGCAAAAGCACCACTCAGACGATGCATATAATTATCTAGATAAAGGGATGCACCAAATTGAGCCTTAAGTAAGACACTCCCATCATTAGAAAGATATATTTCATTATTTGTTAATCCAACTAGTTGTGCTTCGCCACTTTCTATATTTCTTTTTAATAAGGAAGCAACATTACTTTCTTTAGTACCACTGGCATTAGTTATCTTTTTAGCCACATCTGCATAATAGTAACCCACATGAATAAATTCTTTAGAATTTACCTTATAGACTAAAGCAACCGATTCACCTGGTGTAGGAAGAACACGAAGACCATATCCATCATTTGTAAATGATATATTAATAGGAATATCAGGTTGTCTTTCCCTTCTGGAACCACTAGGTAATAAAACATCCATGAGAAGAGTTTCAGAATCTACTTTAACAACAGGTCCCCACATTAAATTATCACGAAGACCAGCAGAAACATAACTAGTTTTAGCAGATCCCGCTCTATGCTTGAATAATCGATCAAATAATCCTGCCATAGTTATCCCACCGCCCCACCACTCATTTTTCCTATTGAAGTAGACTGTATACCTTCTCCCAAACCTCCACCAGAAACACCACCTTGAGTACCAGAAGAAATAGCAGCTTCTTTTGATTTTTTATCTATTATATAATATTTTGTAGAAACATCTGGAAATGCATTGGAAGCTTTTCCATTATCCGTTGTTATTTCTAATGTATTATAATCTGCTTTTCTATCTAGATAGCCAACATGAAGAGAAAATAAATAATAGAGTAATCCTTGATCCTTTTTAATAGATCCATTAAATATTTCCCAAAGTTTCTTTATAGCAATATTTAATTTACTATCATTTTTTACTGCTCCAGGATAATCTATTTTAATTGCTGATCCAAACAGGGCATCTTCAGCAGCAGTAATTATAGCTTCATAGGATACAATTTTATTAGAAATACTTTCTAGTTCTGATTTACATTTTTCAAGTTTTTTCTTTTTAGACATAAGATCAAAATTATCTGAAGAAGTTTTAGGTGATTTTCTACTTAATGTATTTATTTCTTCTTCTTTAGTACTGATATCAGTTTCTTTCTGTTGTTTTTCGTTCTTTAATTTTTTGTCTATTTCATCTTGAGCTTTTTTTCTACCATCCAACACAGCAGTAATACTATCTGCAACCTCTTTCAATATACCTTGTCCATAGAATGGATAATAAGGAGCTTTATCTCCTCCAGTAGTTTCATCTAATTCTGCATTATTAGAATTTCCTCTAGAATCATAATCCATATGCCCCAGAACATCATGCATAACATAAAGACCACCTAGTTTAACAACATCAAGTGCATCTGTAACTAAACCACCAGTAATTTCTCCTGTTATTGCTCCAGCTGTCCCTCCTATTCCAGAAGATATGAGAGAACCCGTTGTCTGTCCAATGAGTTTATTTGTTTTGTTAAGTGTTTCCTGTAATTGAAGATATAAACGCCCTTGTGAATAAAAATAATCATTACCATAAGGCTGTCGAGGAACATCTAGATTTCCAAGAGAATATGCATATGTTAGAGCATTCTTTCTTATATAAGTTAAAAGAACAGTAGATTCAAAATCTCCATTGTATCTATAGTTAATTGAATAATTTCTACTCATTCCTATACAATCTTTTCTTTCTACAAAGTATGGCCTATTTAACCACATTTCAGGTCTTCCAATAAAAGTTACATTGACACTATAGGCTTCACCTAACAATCTATTAAATATAGATTTTGCATAAGTTGTAGCTTCTTCTCCATTCTTTACAAATTGATTTGAAACTGGATCTATTCTTTTAAATCCATATAATCTACAAAGATCTTTCCGTGGATCGTATTTTCCTTGTTTCTCTAATTTTTTAAGATCATTTATAGTGACAGCTCTAAGTTGCCGTGGAAAATATTGACTTTTTCTATATTCAACAATTTTGCTATATAAATCTTTAATATCAGAATAATCTATTATTGCTTTAGGTTCATATAATGTCATGAAATCATTAACAATTCCTCTCTTACCTCCAATAATATCTGATGGACTACCTGATCCATCCAAATCAAAAAGTCCACTATCTGTAAATTTTTGTAATAATTGATATTTCTCTTCATCAGATATTTTACTTTCAGAAGGTTCAGAAGGTGTTGCACTTTTTCTTCTTAAATTTTGTAGAATATCATTCCAAGTTTCATCTTCTTTTTTTCTTGCACTTCGAGGATCTAAGGTTATAACAAGAAAATCTCTAATTTTTTTATTAAGAATAAGTTCATTAAGTACTGAATCTATTGGAACTGATTCTTCTATTTTAGCAGATTGTTTTATATTTGTACAATATTTGTTGGTAACTTTATAAATTAGATCATCTGTGTAAGTTGGCCCTCTTTTATCTTCTGGTTCTAATGATAACATTTTTTTAATATCTTCTGCGACTTCTGGTCTCCATTCAAGATCTTTGTTTACAGAACTAGCGATTCCTTTCCACCAGCTACCTCCAGGAGGTTGTATTTTTTGAATAGAATTAAGAAAATTAGTAATCATAGTTTTTACATCTATATCGTATGATTCTGTTATTAGATTAATAAAAACTTTTTTCTTGTATTCTTCTAATCGTTTAACATAAATTTCTGTAGATCTTATAAATTCTTCTTTCATTGCTGTAGTTTGCATTATTTGTTCAAAGCCATCAGCAACATAGATTCCTTCTGCAAAATTCATTGAATCAGTTAATTGAAGACCACCTCCTTTTGCAAGATTTGCTACAAGTCTTGAAAAATCCTTCATATCTTTGAAGGCACCTTCCAGGACTCCACCATTATTTGTAAATCCTCCTTGAACAAAAACAGCTGAAACAATTTTATCTGCACTAAATTCATGAGTAATACGAATTCTGTCTTTTTCCATTATAAAATATGGATGATTCGCTTTTGGATTAAAAAAATAAGCAGGATATTCTACTTTTACTTTCTGTTTTTCTGTTTCTGGTTTATATCTTGCATCTTCTTTCTTTTCTTGAGAGAAATCCATAGAAGAAGCCCAATTAGAAATATAACCGGAATCCTCTTTTTCGACAATACTCCTTGGTTCTATCTGACCACAGAATTCTAATGGATGCATATCATATAATTCTGGTTCCACAAATATATCTCCACAAGGAGAACAATAAAAATTATATTCTACAGATTTTAAAGTAGTTTTAAGATATTCCCATATTGTTGATACCTGATCTTGCTCTAATTTTCCTAAATCTTCGAAATCTCCACTCATTTTTCTAAGACCAGAATATTTATATGGAAGTAATACAAATAAACGAGGTCTGAAATAATTTATATTTGTCCCAGCAGGAATATCATCATTCATCTTTTTTCCTGAAGGAACAAATTCAGTAGGTGAACCTATAACAGTTTCATAGATTTTATCATATAAAGACATCTTGAGATTATCTAATGGTCTAATTACGGTAAAAGCAGTATCATGCTTATAATGAAGAGACCATATTCTTTCAAGCATATTAAAATTATCTATGAAATTATATTTCATAGCCGGATGAATACCAGAAATTCCTATATATTTATTATTTTTCCATCCAGTTCCTATATAATCACCACCTAATAGAGTTCCTTTAGAAACAATATCATGCTGGACTTCCCAAAGTCTAACAGAAAGATCAAACATCTTAGAAATAGTTGTTCCATCAAATTTCTTTTCTGGTATGTTTATTTCATTCCATTGGAGATAGATAGCAGCTGCAGCACTAAAAGGTTTATCATTTGGTCCATCTGTATACGTATAATCATCAATCAATGAAGATTTTATTTTCTTCATATCACGGACACCAAGAGGATTCCCTATGAATCTAGTTCCAATATTAGAAAAGAATCCATTATCAGTAACTTTAAACTTTTTATCAATACCAAAAGATTGTCTTCTATCTTCAATGATATCATCATAGAGATCAATCAGGTCAGTAGGAGATTGTGGCTGAGGAAAACAATGTCTTGCTTTAATACCATAATCATAGGAAAAAGCAACAATTTTAACTAGTTGTGAGAAAGTAAACTGTGCTGCAAGATTAGTAGGTATCCCAGATGTTTTTACATTTGTATTAAAAATTCTATTTTCAAGATTTGACATTCCAAAGAAGGAACCCTTTTCTGACATCTTTGTTCTTTTCCAAAGAGCTGTTACATCTTCACATTTAAGAGTCAAAACATTAGATTCACCATAAGCATCCGTATCACTATATGAAGATATAATTCCAGTAAATACAAAATACCAATAAGGAGAAAACCTTCCCTTCATAAAAACCATTACAGGATCTCTATAATCAAAGACAATATCTCCTGCTTTCCTTATAATACCACTATAAAATTTAGTTTCAAAAAGCATTCGTGTCACACCACGAACTTCAGGAATATTTGTAACAAGTCCTCCAATAGTATCAACGGCCTGTTTTGTCATATCAACAAATTGACCTGCTTGAGCTGCTCCTCCAGCGACATTACCAATGAGACCACCTATACTTTGAGCAACTTTATCATAGTTTAATGGATCTATTTTTTTTAAAGTATCATATTCATATGCTGCAAGAATATCTTTGTCTTCTCTCCATTTTTTCATAAGATCCATTTTTGAAATTTCATATTTTCCTCTGGGATTGTTTAATGTAATTTCACATCTACTTCCATCCATTGAATGAGTCACATTAACAGAATTAATATCACGAGTTAATTCAGCACCAGCAATAAAAACACGGCAATCTGGGCAAAGATCTATAATAGACGCTCCATCTTCTCTTTCTCTTTCAAATTCAGCAGGATCAAATTTAACATCAAAAGTTCCATATACTTTTTCTGATGTAAAATTAGATATAAATTTAGAAACATCTTTTAAAAGTGCCATAATTAGAAAAATCCTGGAAGAGAACGTATTGTTGATCCAGCAACATTACCACCCATACCACCAAACATTCCAGAAACTTTTTGAAGTTCTGTAATAGGTCTCATAATTTCAACTACAAATTCAAATGTATAATTTATTGTTTGAGCATCTTCACCTGATTCAGGAACTTCAAACTTTGTAAAGTAACCTTCACAGACAATTCCTGACGGATATTGTTTTGTATATATTTTAATATATTTCGTATTATAATGTTCAACACCATCAGTCCCTAAAAAATACATTGGATCATCTGCTACATCTTTTATACGTTTCATAAAAACACGAGGTGAATTCTTATTAGTTTCAGTTGAGTTTTTATTGATAGCTTTACCTAGATTAGTAACTTGAGTAAATACTGAAGTATCTTCTTGTTGTGGGTTGAGAGCAATCCAGCCAACAACTCCTGAAATAGACATTATAGTAACTTCTGGACGATAATGATAAGTAACAATAGAACCTGCAGTATGAACTCTTTTATTTTGATAAGAACGACTTAAATTAACTTTTTCTGGATTAATCCACATTTCATACCAAGTAGTAGCTTCATTAAGTAAACTACTTATTGGATTATCTGGGACAAGACCTCCCAATTGAGTAGTAGACATCTGAAGATGCCTAGAAGAAAATTGAAAAGGTGTAAACCCTCGAGGATTCTGTTGTTCACCCTTCATAACAGTAACATATCTAGGATCAAACCTAGATAGATCCTTCAAAGGATTATATAATTTATCAGGAGATATATATGGCATAGTTTTTATCCAAATATTATTTTAAGAGAATGCTCTATCAACTTCTTCAGCAAGAACATCCATAATTTGACGTTTTGTTACTCCAGAGATATTGACATTTAAAGTTATTCCCTCTCCTCCACCTCTTCTTGTATTCGCTGCTAACATATCTTTTGTTCTCTCAGCAGTATAAACATAGGAGCTTCCTCCAGCATCAATAAGTTCTGGACCTTCTTCTCCTACAAGAGTCATACCTGATGTATATCCCCCACCTGCTCTTGCTGATCTAGGAGTGGGAACTCCTCCAGAAGCTATAATACCTATATCCGTAAGTCCTTCTACAGAAGTTACACCTGTTATAGGAATTCCCATTGATAACAATGCATCCATAAATCTCTTAGGTAATTGTTTCATAGCCTCATAAGCAGGATCTCCCCTAAAAGGCATAACTGCTAAGAGACGACCCATAGTACTTGCAAGACCTTTAAGTTGCTCCGTTCCAATTGCTCCCATTTTTGATTGTGCTGCTGCATCACCACCAAGAGCTTTCATTGCAAGAGCTGTCATTTCTGGAGCTAGTAACATAGCTTCCAATTGTTTTTGATTTAATTCAGCTAATATACGTTGTATTTGTTCATTTATAGCTGCCATATTTTGCAAATCACGGAGAATATCTTCTGTTTTTTTAAATGGAGCTGACTTTCCTGGATCATCTGCTATTTTTTGAATCTCATCTTTTGACATCTTTGCTAAAGATACAGCAGCTTCTTGACTATATCCTTGTTGTCTGGCTAATTTATATTGTACCAAGAAATTATCATTTATATTTGAAGTAGAAGAAGCAGCCTTTATCATTAGATCCTTCATCATTGTAAGACGTTGGACCATCATAGTGTTTCCTGTTGCAATCTCTTCCTTCCCTCCTTCAATTGCAAAGCCACCTTCTCCTTTTATAGTTAATCCAGCTGCTGCTTTTTCGCCAAGCATAGAACGAATCCAGGAAGTACCAGGAGATTCTGCCAATTCACCTCCTTTACTTCCATACCAAACATGCATAGCATCTGATATTTCTTTTCCACCAGAAGCAAATTCATTTGCGATAGTTTGACCATGAAGACGGAAATCAACTCCAAACTTTGAAAGTTCATCCGCTTGTTTAGTCAGATTCGTCATCATATTTCCAACTTGAGCAATATCAACATTTAAGAAACGTGCATTTTTTGATGCTTGCAATATATAATCTGACATCATCTTTACAGAAAGACCTGCTGCAGTAGCAGGTTTTGCTAACTTTCTATAGTTGTCTTCTATAGTTTCAATTGCTTTACCTGCACCCAAACCCATTGCCATATATTCTTTCATTTTCTCAGCCATAGATGCAGGGCTCTCTCCCGTAGCCAGTCCAATAGCAACGGCTCTTTTCATAGATTCTGCATTTGTAATACCTTCTCGAACAAATGTTGTTGCCCATTCTCTTGCTAGATCTCTACCTAAAGGACCAAATAGATCTGTAGCAGATCGTGTAAATTTAGCAGCTGCTGCTTCACCAAATCCGAATTGTACTTGAGCTGCATAACCTATTTCTCTTACACGAAGACCATCTTCAAAACGAAACATCATAGATTTAATAACATTATCAAGAAAAGATCCAATAGCATTTTTTATAGGACCTTCTGGTATAAGATCTGTAGCAAGATTTTTAAATGCAGTTAAAACTCCAGCAGCACCTTGATCAAAAGCTGTTGCCCATGCTTGATTTGCTTTATAAAGAACTTCAGCAAACATGTTTACAGCTGCTTTTATTGAAATTCCTAAGGTAGATAATACAGAAGAAAGAAGTTTTTCAAAACCTGCTAGTATCTTTCCTATAGCTTCTGGTCTTCCTTCAAAAGCTTTTCCAAAGTTTTTAGTAAAAATATTAAAAGTATTATCTGTTGTACCTACAAGTTTCCCTAAAGAAGATTGAAGAGCTTTTGTTTCAGAAGTAAAGATATCTGTAGAACCACCTGATCTCCCTTTAATCAGATCATTAAGTGCTTTTGAGATTTCAACATTTAATTCAGCCATTTTTTTCTCCTAGAAGGAAACAGCAATTCCATCTAATCCCAAAATTCTTTCATATTGTTCTTTAGAAACAACCAGATTTCCTTTATTATCAATAACTCCAATATCCGGATCATAATGATAATTTGTTTCAGCTTCTGAATAGATTACTTCACTATTTAGATCTTTATGTTTATCTTCATAGAATCCAATATCATCTTTCTCGTGTCTTTTTGCTTTCTTTTTCCTTTCTTCTCTTTTTATATTTTCATAATATACTTTAAAAACCTGAGGATTAGTTATCTGTCCAATAAGCTCTGCTGTTGGTTTAAGAAGATTCTCCCAAGTTTTTGCTCTTTCTACATTAATAGTATGAAATTCAATTAACCAATAAATAATAGGAATTCTTTTTATCTCCTCAGAATAAGGATTCCACCCATTATGAGAACAAACATAAAACTTCATGAAGTCGTCACCCAGTATTTCCGCTAGGTCTTCCCAGGAAGATATTGGGTGACTTAAGAGTTTTTTAGTTGTGCCAATCCTTCATTTCTCTTTTCTTCTATCTTTTGATATTCTTTATAGAAATCATCTATTACCTGAGGACCAACATGCTCTAGATATTTTCCAACAGCACGTTTCACAGCTAGATTATAAGATTCTCTATCTTTATAATCTTTTGCTTTTATATCAGGAAACCATTCATAAACTGAAATTCCATCGACAGCTTCTATAGAAAAAATAACTTGTAGAAACATAATAGCAGAAACTTGGGCTGTTCGAGTAGTAACATCATCTTTTAACATTTCAGCAGCGAGAATAAGATCTCTTTGATCTAATGCTCGAAGTGTCCAATTGTGATTATAAAGTTTAACTGTCTCACAATAATCACCTTTTGCAATTAATTGTTTCAAGATATCTCTTGGAGATGTTGCTAATGCTGCTGAAAATGGAGATTGCTTTGCAGTTTGAATATCATCTTCAATTTTTTGTTGAACAATTTCTTGATCAATTGAAGTATATAATTGATCAACTCTACTCAGAGCTTCCTGTCTAGTTTGAGGATTAGAACCAATTCCTTCTTGATGCATATCTGGAAGTACAACTTTTTGTTGAGGAGGAGGACCTACAGTAGGACGTAAGACATTTGGTGTTTGACTTTTAGGAAAAGAATCTCCTGTTATGAAGTTTTGCTGAGATAAATCAACCGTATTAGGATCTACAACAGTTTTGCGTTGTTCCATAAAAAAATCTCCTTCATCTTATTTAAAATTATTAAAAGTATATAATAAGGCAGTCCCAGGAATGGGACTGCCTCATAATCAATATTATAGGCCGAGAGAGGAAGAAAGAGGACGTACATAAGTTGCTGCAATTTCACCTTCTTCAAGGATTGGTTCATTTTTTTCACTGTCAGGAGTTGTCTCACCAATCTTTGTAAACCAGCAGCCCCCAAATTTTCTTCCCCAAAGAACTCCTCCTGTTATAGGAGATACAAAAATCTGATAAATATCAAAAGGACGAACTTGTTGAAGAAGACTTACATATCTTATAATTGGAGCATTAGATTCTTGTAGATTAGGTGGAATTTCCAATCCATCATATACGCCACTTCCACTTGCACGAGTAATCGCTGCCATGAGGTTTCCAGTATAAAGAGCATACCTATGAAGAGTAAGTTTGAGAGGTTGCATTTTTCCAGGAATAACTTCAATTGCTTCACCTGGCCAGTATGCAGTGTTCTCATCAAATCTACGAGCAGTATACACTGATGCAATTCCTGCTGGAGTAGTATCATCACCTCTAACATCAGGATAGGGTTCAATCTGGAAGATTGTTTTATTATCCCTACTCATGTCAAAAGTAAATTTATGAATGTATCCGATTGCATACTTCTGATTACCAATACGAATACCCATTGTAATGGACTGTATAGAAGAATGCGGAGTTTGAGCATCCGGATTCATATTATGTAATGGTAGTAATCTATTTCCTTGTACGGTATAATCAGCCATTGTCTAACTCCTAAAATTATACTTCTAATGCATAAGTTCCATCAGTGTACTTATGCGTATAGACTGCATAGTAACTGTAGAATATCTCAACAGTATCCCTTCTAGTTGAAGGAAGAGTTACTTTAATGGTGCCAACATCCTCTATAATTCCTGCTTGTTTATAGATAGAGAACATTATAGCCAAATATCCAGCGACAGTATTTTGATATACTCCTCTGTCTAGAATCAATCTTCCCTTGAAAGTTCTATCCATCTGAATAGCTACATCTTTCGCAATGAAATGCTTTGCAGTAATGATGTTTATATTATTTCTTTCAACAGTTGAGTTATCTGTTGTAAGATCATCCATTACTTTAATAGCACCACCAGTCCCATTCTGAACTAGGAACACACTACTGCTACCAGCTTGTTCCAACATATATTCAGAATAGTAATCTTCATAATCTTCTTCATACAACTCAAGACCAGAAATTGTTTTATTAAGAAGATTTGTACAAGGATATGAGAATGAATCTCTATAAGCTGCAATCACAGCAGCGATAAAAGCACCATCAACAACTGTATAGAGTTGTTCACGAGTCGTAGGATCATTATAATAATATTTAGCTCTGGTTGCGTTAACCATTACCATTAGTTCATTCTTTAATCCTGCTGCTATACCACGAATTGAGTTAGGATCACTTTCATCCCCAATAGCTGTTCCTGTAGCAGCACCAGTCCAACCCATTCTGAATCTCATATTATCAGGGAGGCATCTTTCTGTTACATGGTTATTTAATAATGTACGAACAGCTGCAGATGTTGTTAGACAGCAGACAGTCTGAACATCTCGATAAAGTATAAGACTAAGTGCATCTGCATAATCTGAAGAAGAAGTCGTTCTAACTTGAACAGTAGCTACTTTGGGAACATTAAAATATTTGAGAGCTATTTTGCAGATCATCACAAGTGGATTGGTTGGAATATCATCACCTAGATCTGCAACAACATCTTCAAATGCAGTAAACTCTTTATAACGATAATCATTAAGTTCAGGATTGGTAAGATAAACAGGATCATAAGGTCGATTATAGGAATAGTTAACAAAGTAAGTAGAGCCAGAAGGAACATAAGCCTTTCCAGCAGTAGTCCAAAGAAGACCACTACTTGTTCCTGTATTCACAAGAGTATAGTGAGTACCAGCTATAATATCTTTGAGACCTCTTTGTTTTCCTGTTTGAGTTACTTGATAAATACCTGCACTACTATATGCAAGTTCATCAAAGTCACCAGTTCCACGAGTAACTTGTTCATATGTCACTTTAATATAATTGCTGGCAATCCCTATAAAACAGGGAGTCCTTTGAGTAGAAGATATATTAACACTTTTTGGCTGAGTTACATCCTCTAGTCTAGTTCCTGGTAATCTATATCCTAATGAAGCCATTGATCTGTTCTCCTTAAATCAATTTCTTTATATTAATAATGCCCTACATTTATGTTTATTTAAGCCCAGAATTGAGTAAATATAGGAAAAAAATTGGAGGAAAAATGGGGAAATTTGTAAAATTTAGGAGAGATAGGCTTGCAAAGATTGAAGATCTTCAGGGGTATTTATATTAAAGTAATGGTCACAAATATTAAAACTTTTGACTTTTTTATGATCATTTATAGCACATTGAATCAAATCAACAAGATCCTTTTCTTTTCGAATAGGATTAATAGGTGTTTCCCCTATGTAATTACAAATAGAATTATTAAAGATAATAACACCTGTCCCCAGGTCGTTATTAAATGGTTCGGAAGGCTTCTCTATTAATTTAAAGATATTACCTTTTGGACCATATTCTACTGTATAATTATTTTTTATGAGTTCTAAATCTTCAACTTTGCAAATCCCACAGAGAACAAAACTATCTGATTCATAAAATTCCTTTATCATTTGTTTTTGTCTAGGGGCTTCCATGAACTCATCAGCCAGCATAAGCATAAAATCACCCCTATCAAAACAGCAAGAAGCTTTATCAATAGCATGAACTATACCTCGTGGATCATTTTGATAGATATAACCAACTTTCTTACCTTTGTATCTTGATCCTACATGATTTATAATAGAATCACCCCGATACCCAATAACTATAAGAATTTCATTAATATCAGTATCTACAATACCATCCAGTACATAATCTATTAAAGGATGACCATTTACATCAACCATACATTTAGAAGTATGAGATTTAAATCTATTTTCATTTTCTGCAGCAAGAACAAGTGCTTTCATAATCTCTCAAGATATAGTATACATTAATTTATATTTATTATAAGCTGAGAGAACTCCTTCTTTATCACGATCTTTTATTCTTTTATTACCAATATAAACTCCCCAAGGATCTAGATTTTTTGTTACAACAGAACCTGCCCCGATAGTAGAGCCTTCTCCAATTGTAATCCCAGGTAGTATTACGCTATTGGCTCCTATACGAACAAAATCTCCTATAAAGACAGGTGCTCTTTTTACATTTCTAAATTCATCTGAAATTGTTGGGTTTCCAAATCCATCTCCAATAAAATCATCTGTTCCCATTATGATATGACTTCCTACCGAGATGGTCACAAATTTTCCAATGGAGCAATCAGCTCCTCCGGTTATAGTAGAAAAAAATGATATATGTACATTATCATCTATACTAAAAGTACCTTTAACATCTATAAAAACATAATCATCTATAATAATATTTGATCCAAATTTAATAACATCCCAGCCATACACCATTGCGGTATGACCAATTTTCACATTAGGTATATTATAAAGATACATATCTATATTATAATTCAGTTCCCTGTTGCAGGAATTCCACTATCAGTAAGGAAATATATTGTCAATAATTTCGCCATTTATTCCTTATACATAAATACTTGATATTGTAACGATAAGACCACTTGCATCTGATAATGCAGGAAAGCCTCCAGCATATCCTGTTACTGCAAATAATGATGTTGTGCTATAACCACCTATTACAGCCACATTTCCAAATGTCCATCCTGCCCCTGTCCAGTTAGCTGCAGGAACAGTAAACGGAAGAGTAATCTTAACAAATCCACCTGCAGTTCCAAGAGTTGTAACAGTAACAACAGCAACAAGATGCATTGTCCTTCCGGTTATGAAATATTTCCCTGTTCCAGAAACAGTCGTAAATGTCCCAGTATATGAAGTAACAGTCGGTGTATAATTAAACCAATGAGGGAACAGATGCGGAGTATTTTGCTTGCTGTAATAATTTGCTGATATAACAGCATTGGCAATCGTATAATCGGTATTGACTGCTATAGTCATGATAGTCTTTCCACCACTATAAGCTCCAATTGCTACGATATATCCATATTTTACGGTTGTCTGAGTCCACATTATTTTATCGCCAACATCATACTTTCCAGTAACATCAGCTGCTACAGAGAATGTAGATGCAGATTCATAGGTCCATGTTTCATTAGCATTTACCCATCCAGAAGATACTCCTGCAAGAGATACCTCTCCATTGGTTATAACAACAGTATTAGATGTATTAGCTTGAATTTCGTTTGTTTTTAATGTACTCATAATTTATTTCCTATAAATATGCACATACTGCACGAATAATTGTTTTTTCGACATCACCTCTAATATAAATTGTATCAACACCACCATCAGCAGTTTTAATATTTAGATAATATGATGTTTTAGAAACTGCAGAAATATATTTATAACAAAAAGCAGATGAGCCATAACTACTAGCAGAATATCCATAAAATCTACAAGTCATATCAACATCACTCTCAGAGTCGCTGGCAGTTGAAAGTGTCGTAAACAAACTATTGCCTCCTGTGGAAGCTTCTGTATATTGACTGTGACACTTATATGAAGTGTACCATATACCGATTGGTATTGATATTGTAATTGATCCAGCATTATACCAAGTACCTGCACCAGGCGACCCTTGCGACCTTGATGATGTATCTGTTACCTCAACAGTCCACTTCGTTGGAGATGCAGGGAATCCCATTGGAACCTTCATAGGTGAAACATAATTCAATGTTATTGATCCACCTGTTAAGTCATAATCAGTACCACCATATAAAGTCAAAGTAGTATCACTTATAGCTACTATAATAAAATATTTAACTGTTACATCTGTCAATTTTACACGCCATCCGAGAGTATATCGTGAAGCTGCACCGGAAGGCACTGTTATTACATAAACAGGATCATCTGAAGATGAATATGTCCATGTTTCATTTGCACTCACCCAACCATCAAGACCAATGATAGTAAGAGTTGATGTTGTATTTGGTTGTATTGTGTTTGCTTTTATGGTACTCATAATTTTATCTTTTCTCTGTTCTTACTTGTTGCCCAGTTTCATTACTCATTCTTTCCTGGATTGAAAAATGTCGTTCTTTACTAAATTTAAAAATTACATTTTTCATAGAAATTTCTACTCTAGTTTCATCTTCAAGTATAAACCATCTTGAATTAAACCAGGTGTTACTTCCACCATCAAAAAATTCGAAGAGTATTCCATCTCCCTTTACTTTTTTAAGTTTATTCCAGAAGAATGAACCTATTTTTTTGTATTTTACTGTGTATGTTATCATTTGTTTTTCCATTTATCCTTTAATATTTTTTTTCTTGCTTTCATAGTTTTTAATTCATCAGGAGCATCATTTTGATCTCCAACATACTCAATTAGATAATCAATAGAACTCATATAAAGAGCATCAAGTTCTGCCATATCAGTATCTCTTTCATGCATAGAAGCACTATATGTAAGTATTTCTTCTTCTGTCATGATATGACCTGTTGATGATACTACAATATTTCCATCTATCCATTTTAATCGTAATGCTTTGTTTTCATCTTCAAGTTCAAGAATTATTGGTATAGTCTCAGAAGTCTCCATAAAGAATTTATCATTAGGAGTAAGAGGAAAACCGTCTGGAACTGCAAGAGTTCCAATTATAAAATCAGTTTCATTAATACGAGCGTAATGTTTCATTTTATCCTCACAATATAAGAACAAGATAGATATAATGGTCTGTTTTCAAGTGCCGTTGGACTTGCAGTCCCATAGTTTCCACT
>ERZ795054.1857-NODE-1857-length-18721-cov-5.503107_pt1 | contig 18721 bp, 18 predicted proteins | sample MGYA00375138_ERZ795054 | MGnify/ENA primary metagenome ERZ795054 (study PRJEB30183, sample SAMN05720215) | anaerobic digester metagenome | isolation source: active sludge of municipal wastewater-treating anaerobic digesters | place: USA | collected 2014-12-23 ... | reverse complement strand
GCGCCGATATCGCCGGCGTTTTTTATTTTATAGAAAAGCGCATGCAGCGCGACGATGAACTCCTCATCCGTCAGCCCCGAGATGTCTTCAATGGTGAGTGACCGACCGTCTCCCGGGGTCTCGTTGTCGCGAATTTTCTGTAAAATGTTCCTGAGGTCCTGGTTGAAGGTCCGGTCCCGGAGAATGTTCCGGGCCTTCCCGTCTTCATCCGGCGGAATATCGCGGCCGTTGATATCGGGCATGAAATCGTCGTCGGGGATCATTGATCGTTCTTCGCCGCCCAAACTCGCGCTCCTTGTCATGACAGTTCGAGCATCCTGTCGAGGGCCGCGCGGGACTTTGCCGCTGTCGACTGATCGACGGTGACGCGGTTGTTCTCGCCGAGAAGCGTGTCGTACAGCTTCTGCAGTGTGATTTTTTTCATGTTCGGGCAAACGAACGAGGGAGACGCCGGGATGTATTCGATGCCGGGCGCGGCTGATTTGAGCTTGTGAATCATACCTGTTTCGGTGCCGACGATGATCTTTTTGAGGTCTGTGGATTTGACGAACCTGACCATGTCTCCGGTGGAGTACACGGCATCGGCCTTTTCAACGACCCCGGGCCTGCATTCGGGGTGCACCATCACGAACACGCCGGGGTGTTCGGCCCTGACCTTCGCGAGGTCTTCCTCTGAAAAGCGCTCATGCGTGGGGCAGAACCCGTTCCACGGGATGATTTTTTTCGATGTGTGGCGCTGCACCCAGCTCGCGAGGTTCTTGTCAGGTACGAAAATCACGGTATCGGCGTCTATCTTTTCGACGATTTTTACCGCATTCGACGAGGTGCAGATGACGTCTGAAACGGCCTTGACCGCTGCGGTGGTGTTGATGTAGGACACGACCTTCGATTCCGGATGCCGGGCCTTGAGCTCCACGACATCTTCGGGCTCCGCCATGTCGGCCATGGGGCACCCGGCAGCGGGTTCGGGAAGGAGCACTTTCTTCTGCGGACTCAGTATCGCGGCCGATTCGGCCATGAAGTGGACCCCGCAGAACACGATGATGTCGGCCGAGTTCTTCGCAGCTATCCGGGCGAGCTCCAGCGAATCCCCGGTTTCGTCCGCGATGTCCTGTATCTCGGGGTTCTGGTAATTATGCGCAAGGATGAGCGCGTTTTTGTCGCGGGCGAGTTTTTTTATCTTTTTCTGTATGTCCATGTCTCGGCGAATCGAGGTCCCTGATCATAATTTGTCGGCATCATAACCGGTAATTGCAATTTATCAAGATAAAATTATGTCTAATCGCCAAAAAATAGCCCAAAAAAGTATTGACACAAGGTTGGTATTTTTTTATCTATCTATCACTTTATTTTTCATTCCCCTCTAGCTCAGTCGGTAGAGCAAGTGGCTGTTAACCACTGGGTCGTAGGTTCGAGTCCTACGGGGGGAGCATAGATAAACCATAGATAGAACTCCAGGTTTTTGCCTGGAGTTCTTCTTTTATGAGGGGGTAATCAAATATTTTACGATGAAGTTACTTGTTTATTTATATGTGTAATCATGGACTTGATGCTTTTTACTTCAGCATCGGTAAAACCTCCTGATATTTCAGGTTGTTTTAATTTTTTTGATTTTATCAAATATTTAATCATTTCGATATAAGAAAAATCATTAAGTTTACCATCGACTTCATGATATACTCCTATTTCTTGATTTTCATTTTTTTTAAACACGAGTTTCATTTGTTCCTCTAAATTTTTTTAAATTATATTTTTTTACACGTTTTTTTATTGATGCCTTGCCGCCATCTGTTGTTTCTGCAATTAAATCAACAACATCTATTCCATCTATTGAACCCTCAAGAGGATTTGATCTTATTATTATTTTATTGTTGTCATTCTTGCATAGAATAACATTTTGTGCATCCCCCAACATGGGGATTGTGGCATTATGAGAAACAAGAATAACTTGTTTCTTCGCTTTACACTTTTTAATAGCCTCTAGTAGCCCATGGTTTATATACCGAGTTGCCAAATTGTCCTCGGGCTGATCAATAATGAGTGGTGCATTATCATTCCCCCAACCAAGTATTAAATCGAGTATAACTGATGTTTTCCATCCAGCACTTAAATTATCAAAGTCTTTACCCTCTTTTGTTATTATTCTATATTTTTTTTTGTTCATTCCTTCAAATTTACTTTTAATTTTTCTTTCAAAATTTGCATAATCAGCTACCTTCGGATCTCTTTTACGAAATTTAGTTTCAAATAGTGCTTCAGGCTTGATATCAATGAATTTTTGTATGTGATGTTCTGGCTTTAGCATTTCATTAATTACTTCTAAAAACTTTTCTTTTGTTAATTCAAATTCATTATCGATATATAGTCTATGACCCATTGATTCGATTTCTTTGGTTTTAATAGTTATGGTAAATTTTGAGATTGCTTCTATTGATTCATTAAATATCATTTCATTCTTAATGTACTTTTTAATTATATCAAGCAGTTCTTCAAATTGTTGCCTCTTTGTTGCAATTTCTCTATTCTCATTTTCTTGAGAATCATCAATCTCTTTTTTATGTTTATAAATGATTTCACGAATTGAAGATTCAAATCTTCCATATTCGAAAGCTAAGGATAATTCTTTTTTTATCTTTTTTATGAGTGTTTTATCATGAGATATTAAAGGATTTGATGATAAGAAGTTTTCAATATCATCTAACAAAGAAACATCATGCTCATATTGGGGTTTTCCATATTCAATTGTTTCAATGATTTTATCTTCTGGCAAAATGTCTCTTAATGGATTTCCCTGAATTTCATCTGTGACAATTAAATGAGATAACTTAGGTATTCGTTTAAGATTGTCTTGAATTTTTTCAATCTCTTTAACTGATTGAACTAATTTGTTTACTTGAACAGCAAGTTCTGATAAACCATTTGATATAGCTTGGCTCTCTTCTCTGTCAGACGGGAAAACACTTTTAAGAATTGAAATATCGTCAATATTATATTCTTGATTTTTAGGATCACAAATTTTACTGATATAATTTTGATCTAAATAATGAGGGTGCTGCCCCGCTGGATTAACTACTTGTATATCATTTACAGAATATTGTGTATTTACATAAATACTACCATTGAAGTCATCAATGATTTTTCTATAAATTGAGTCAACAAATAACGACTTTCCACTAGAAGAACCACCTATCACTACATTTAATCCAGGTTTTAAAGTAACATCAATATCAATAAATTCATTATGTAATGAAATTTGTCTTATGAATTCAGCCCAAGAATCTGGCTTATCACCATATTTTAATCTTGAAGGTTCAGATAAAGATAAACGAAGGCCATTGAAGCTGGGAGTAGCAAGCATCCATGTAGGTATAAATTCTGAAGCATCCTTGCCAGCTTTACAATTAGGATATTCATGAGGGGAATAGTTATCTGTAGCAGTTACAAGATTAACAAATTCTTTAATACCAAGTCTTTCAAAATATTCATGTGTTTTCTCTAATTTTTTATTACTTCTTGCCGTAAAACCATCAAAGTGATTATAATAAATATTCCTCTCTAAAGTATTATCAAATTGTATTCCTTCAGGGATTGATTTATCAAATGTTGAATGATTTTGCCCTCCATGGGGTAGTATGATAAATTCATATTCATCAAAACAATTCATTATTTCTTCTAATTTAGGTATTTGATCTTTTCCGGTAATTACTTTCTTTGGGTAGAGCTCATCTAGCTTTGTGTTAATTTTATCAATTAAAAGAGAGTCTATTTTATTTAAATTAAAAAAAATATGGCAATGATATGGCTCGGCATTATCATAATTCCTTACATGCAATTCAATGCCTAATAAAATATTTTTAAATTTACTAATTGCTTTTAAATAAACTTCCTTGTTGATTGTATTGTGATCCGTGAGTGATATTAAATACTCGGCCCCATTTACAATTTTATCAATTTCAGTTTTTAGTATATCAAGATCATAAGAATTATTTAATCTTTCAGGATTTTCTGATGTATGAATATGAAGATCGATATAGACTGGTTCCATCGGCATATCCTTATTTTTGCATAGAATGAATAATTATTAGCATATTAAGCAGAAATAAATATAAATGTTATTCCAGTCAATATTAGTTGTCCTACCATTTGCTAATATTTAATTTGTTCATAATCCATTCATTAGATGCACTTCGGAGCATTTCTTCCCATGAGTTAAATTTTGTTTTCACTTTAATAAAACTATTTAATTCTTTTTCGTTAATTTTTTCAAAATCTTCCTTAGAATTAATCTCATACCCAGCAGCATCGAACATTTTATCCAACGAACTAAAATTAGTATTTTTTATCATAAAATTATCATTGAATAACTCTCCAAACGAAACATTATGTTTGCCCTTGAGTCTTTGTGCTTGCTTAGATATATCATTTAATTTATTCTGAAGCTCTTTAAAACCCTTTAATTGTACTCCCATGATTTCCTCTCTTGTTATATTATGTCTCTTATTAAAGAATACATACATCCGTTAAGCATGTCAAGATAAATATTATAAAAGTGTCATAATTTAAGAAAAAAATATAATATAGGTTATGCTATTTCTGATATTTAAAATTATAAATATTAACATTTCTTTCTCAACCCTCTTTCCGTCACCAACCGCCTATTAAAAGTATCACCCAACGCCATCATTTCCTCAATCTTTTCTTCCGGCATCTTCAAAAGATTCAGTATCTGCGTAATTCTTGCCCTGGAAAGCTTCATTTGCGAGGGAATCTGGTGAAACTATGAGTTTTATTCAATGCTCAAGCTCTAAGATATTTCTCATATTCAGAGATTATTACATTAATATCTTTTACAAACTTTTCAAAATTACATGCTTTTTGCGTCATACCACCAGTATTGACTTCAATAAAGTACGCACGGGGAATCATGGCAACATATGCTGATCCTTTGGAGTTCCCATCAAGCAGATACCAAAGAACCCGTTCATCACCAAAATCAAAGAAGACTGGAACATGACAATCTGACCATTCTTTGAGCAAAGTGCATTCATCCGAAAACAGTCGCAATACTGGCGATTTTGTAGGAATTGGCGTGCCTTTTTTCAATGCTTTTTCAAATTGCTCTACATCTCTCTTTCGTCTTGTTCCATCTATGACCCATATTAGTTTGCGGTAAAAAGCATTACGGGCACGACGTTCATCAGGGTTGATATACGAATGTTGAAATTCTATTACCCATTCATTATTGGTTTTTACATCAGCGATATGTTTCTCACCACTTTCATCAAAATGAATTACTTCTTGCCAATCGATGGGAAATTTATTCTTCCATGAGCGATGCCAATAAGTTTCATTTTCCCACCATGGATCGCAGTTTCGGTTTACTTTATGTGCCCAATGATTAATTTTAACTTCTCCACATTTTGCTGTTAATTCCGAACCACAGATTGGACAGACTCCCGTGGCTCCTTTAATTGCTTCTAATTTCTTCCCATCAACCAAAGCAAATTTCATTTTACTATCCCGTATAATTTAATTCATATGATATGAACTTTTATATCATAATATTATTTATTTAACTTCAATGTTAATTTAGTAATTCTTTCATCATAGTATTCCTTGGATTGTTTTAATTCGATAGCATGTTGACATATCTTAATTGCTTCTTCAATGTTTCCTTCTTTTTCAAATATTATAGATAATCTGGAAAAGGCTGGTATATTACCAATAAAACCTTCTTCTCTAATTTTATTGATTTCAATATTTGTTTCTTCAGGGCCATATATATTTTCTAGTTGCTTGACGCGATCAATTTCTTGTTTTATATATTCATCAAACATTTGTTTCAAGCTATTTATATCCAACAAGCAATATTCCTTACATTTCTCAATGTACATCTGGTCAAGGCTTCTATATTTATAGTAAAAATCTTGAAGATAAATATATATAAAATGTCTGTTTACTAAATTCTCTGAATTTTTACTTAGATCTTTTAGAAGCGATGCTTCTTGACCCTTGTCAAATATTAACTGTTTTTTTGGCTTAGAGTCTTTTTGGCTTGGAAGTGGTTTACCTGCTTTTCTTCTATCCGCAAGAAGAACTTTTACATTATTATGTGCTTCTTCAAGCAACAAAAACATTTCATTTTTCAATAATTTGCTGTTAACGAGTTGAGGCACAAAGATTTCTTCATTAATTATTGAAACATTAGCAAATATTCTTTCTTTTGATGATTTGATTTTTGATAATTCTGAATCTTCAATAAAATTTTTTAAAAGAATTCCATCAGTACCATATTTTTTAAGTAAAATCCTTCTTAAAGAATCAATAAATATATCTGGATACTTTTTAATATAATTCATATTTGTGAAATCAAATGACTTTGCCATTCGTGTAATATCTGATGACTTAATTGCATAATCAAAACTGTAATAACATAGTAAGAATAAATTATCAGAAAAATGAAATTCATATTCTTTATCTAGTGATTCAATAAATTCTATTACAAGGTCACCTCTTTTATGCAACATTGCTGATAAAATAAGAGCACTAGCTGAATAAAACTGAAATGAATTATTCGAATGAACATCACGCAATTTTAGTATTGTTCGAAAAGCTTTTTCATAATCACCTTTTAACAAATGACGTTCAAGTCCATAATAAAGTATAAAAACATAACCAATATTTATAGAATTATCATATGGGTTAGCTAATAATTGAAGATATATCCATTTTTGTTCTGGGGTTAAATCGCTGTAGCGAGGAAAATATGGAGGTCTATCTACTTTTGAAATATCTTCGGGTTTTGAAATTTTATGTTTAATATATATTAAGCTGGGTTCTTCTTGATTAAGAAATAATAATTTAATTTTTATTGATCCAAGATCAATAGTGTCATTATTCGTTGAATCATTTGTATAATTTTTATGCGGACCATCTGCAATCCAAACTAAACCATCAAGATCGCTATGCAAAGATGGCCCTTTAATCATAACTTCACTTGAATTAACAGAAACTGATGAAGTATCGATGCTAGTTTTAGATTGGATTTCGGCTTTGTTGAATATATTTATAATTGACATTGGATGACCTCCTTGAGGAATATTTTTATGTAAAAGAATTAACAGAATTGGTAAATGTTATCTTGTGAAGGCATTGTGTATTACCTTAAATGAACATCACATTTAAGCTTTATATTTCTGAATTAGTCATAATTCATATATCAATCCATTTAAAGTGTCAATTAAAAATATATTACTCTTTTAGTTTGCTACAGAGATTCTTTTTTCCTCAACCCTCTTTCCGTTACCTGCCGCTTCTTAAAGCTTTCACCCAACGCCATTAATCTCTTTATTTTTTTCTCAGGTACTTTTAATATGTTCATAATCTGAGTAATTCTCGCCCTACTTACATTCATTCTTCTCGCAAGCTCAGCTTTGGTAATCCCTTCCCTTCTCATGATTTCTTGCAGATCAAGGGCATAGAATACCGGGTTTCTATACAGCTTTTGAGGCTTTGGTGTGGGTTTCGGAATTTGGCTGGAATGAGTGAAGGTTCTATCTGAGGATTTATGATGAGGGTTTAATGCTATCAGCCGATCTATAAGACTACCCTGCTCGCCTTTTTTTTAGTTACCACATTCGGTATGGTGAAATGAATTTCTATTTCAGGGTAATTAACGATAACTCTTTCAACAAATGAGCTGATGAAGCTTCTTCTTTCTGCTATGGTCCCTTTTGACAGCAGGGGCCTCAACTTCTTTACGTATCTTTTTACAGTGTTGAAGTCTATTTGTTGTACTTCAGTGTTGTGCATTTTATATTCAATCGCTCTTTTGCCTTTTTCCAGATCTTCCATGTCTTCTTTGAGCTGTTTTAGCCTGTGGTTGATATTGTCTATTTCAAGCTTACCTGATTCGATGGCCTCGTAGATGGTGTTAAGCCTTCTGTTCTTGTCGGTGATCTGCTTGTTGTATGTTTCTATCTCGTCCTTGTATTTGATTTTTGCTTCTGCCAGCTCATTGTTGGTTAAGCGAACTATCTCTTTGAGGTTTTCTTCTGAAAGAATGTTCATTTTTATCTCTTTGAGAACAGTAGATTCAATTTCTTTTCGGTTTACCAGTTTTGCGCCACAAACATGTTTTCCTTCCTGATGGGATTTTCTGCAGCGGTAATAAAAGACCGTTGAAGATTTTGCCGCACATCCAATCATGGCAGAATTGCAATTGCCGCAATATAGTAGACCGCTCAGGAGATATTCACTTTTAGCGGTGCGCGGATGCTGTAATCCCGGGTTTCTTTGCTTGCGTATTCTTTGAACCTTGTTGAATGTCGCTTTATCGATTATCGCTTCATGCGAGTTTTCAATCCTGATTATTTCTTTGCTGTCCTTCTTTCTCTGATGACCTTTCCTCTGGCATCGTTTATTGAACACAAGCGTTCCAGTATATGCTTCATCACATAGTATATGATATATGGTATTTTTGTTCCAGGGTTTGTTTAAATCGGTTTTTAAGCCTTCTAGATTGAGCGTAGTGGCGATTGAACATGCGCCCTCCCCATCGATATAGGCCTTGAAAATGCGCTTGATTACCGAAGAAAATAGAGGGTCTAGCGCGAGTTTATTTCTAACATTACTTCCAACCTGAACAGGGACTTTTTTATAACCAATTGGGGGCTTGCCTCCGTTCCAATAACCTCTTTCAGCATTCTCTTTCATGCCTCTTAATGTGTCCTGTGCGAGATTGATCGAGAAGAATTCATCCATTGTTTCAAGAATTCCTTCAAGCAATTGCCCTGCGGGTGTGTCATCAATAGGTTCAGAACAGGATATAACCTCAACACCATGCTTTCTAATGAGGTTTTTATATACATAGGAATCCTCGCGGTTTCTGGCGAACCTGTTTAGCTTCCATACCAGTATGATATCAATAGGCTTTTCTTTATGACGGACCCGTGACATCATCTCTTGAAAAGCTGGTCTATCTGCTGTCCGTGCGCTAAACCCTGGGTCAACATATTCTTCTACAATTTGCCAGTTGTTCTTTTTAGCATATTCCCTCATTACTTTTAGCTGTGACGGAATGGATAAGTCTTTTTCTGCCTGGTTCTCGGATGATACACGGGCATATAATGCAACTTTCATCTTCACCTCCTTTAATTATTCTTCGCTATTTATTTTTGATTTTTCTATCCGGGCTATTATGCGAGCCAGGATCAACAAACCTTGCTTCTGATTTTTAAAATGATCATACTTGTTCAATTCGGTTTTTAAATGAACCGCTTCATCCCCTTGCTGTTCTTTCTCTGGAGAAGAATTAGATTTTAGCCTCTCCTTGCTGGAGCGGATATCTGACAACTTAGATGTTCTATGTGTTATGATTTTTTTCATTTCAAAATATTCAGTTAAAGAACATTCCCAGAGATAAAATTTAATTCGATTTTTTAATAAAATAATATGTAATGTAAGTATGTATAACTAGAGTATATTTGTTTGTAATTCCAGTAGCATACCCCTTGTGACATTTTAAACATACCCCCTGTCAGTTGAATCACGATCATAGCAATTAAGCTGTAACGCTTTTTATATGCTTTTCAAATTTCTATTTTTCAGTGTTATTCATGTTCAAAGGATTAAGCAAAGATTGAATTCTTTCTTCGTCAAAGCTGAAGTATGTATAAACACCTCTTCTGGTTATTATTTCTCCCAGTTGATTCTTATATTTATTTTCATGATAAATTCTGGAATACAACAACCCAACCTCGACATATTTTTTAAAGCGATTTGCTAAAGCCCTTTTTTTCATATTCAATATAGGAAGATCATCCAACAACTTTTGGTAACTCATCCAGAAAAACTTGTTGCCGTGGCGATCAGTTCTAAGAGTCATTTTCCCGATAGTATAGAAGTCATAGACATATCTAATTATGAGGGCATCAATGCAATCCAGCCCTAGATCAATGAGCATATATTGTTGCAAGCCTGAGATTGTGTATTTCATAATAAAATAATACCTCATTCAATATCATTTATGGTGACTATAGATTTTTGTCCTGGTATTCTTTGGACTGTTATCAGTCCGGCATTTTCTAACGCTTTCATCGATTTAATTAAAGTCATTCTGCTAATTCGAAGTTCTCGGGATATCTTTGATAAATTGACTCGAATGGTTTTATTTTTTAGAACTCCTACCAAAAACCACATTTGAATAGCAAGATGCAATGTTTTACCGGGTAGTTTGCCGGCTTTTATTATCCAATTAAAAGGTATTGGACCTTTTATAAATTTATTTCCTTTCATATAGCTAGTTGAGTTTGAATTACATGAGATAATCAACTCTTCAGAAATTGTTGTGTGCATATTTTTATAATCAGTGATCATTAATTACCTCAATGTAATCCGCACTCATAAAGAAATAATATGATGGTAAATACTCAATTCCCGTTAGTTGACATCAGGAATATTTTTTAAAATACCATCAATTAGGTTCCACATTAAATCACCACGGGGGTCGCTAAATCTTTGAGGATGCTCAATGATTTTAACCTCTGTGCGTAATTCAAAGCCGTCTAAAACGATTTTACTTGCTTTAAGCATTCCATTTACAGTAATCTTAATAGAATCATGAATGCCATCTATTGGTGCTTCAATTAATAAAGCATCATGAACCGGCATACATACTTTTACTCCTCTACGGATAGATTCTATGCAGGCAATCCGTAGCATTTCCGCCCCATTTGCCTGCATGGGAAAATTCATCACTGTTGTTGGTTTTGTATCTGAGGAAACTTTCATGTTCCATCCGAATACCGTTCTCAATTCGCAACGAATGTTTGCGGAATTTAATATGTTATCCCTCCATTTCCAGAAAACAGGATAAACAGATTTGTGTAATCTTAAAAGCTCTTCTGCTTTTTCTGGGCTTTCTAAGGATGCACCCATGCTTTTAATCCCCATGCCGTATAAAACACCCAGGGCGCATTTCTTGAATAGTTCTCTTGTTTCCCGGTGTGTTTCTTTTGTCCCATCTGCAGGTATAAAACCTGTCTGTTTGGCAAATTCGAGATAGGGATCGCCTGATTCATAAGCTTTTCTCATGTTTGAATCATTCGATAAAGCAGCCGCTATACCGAATTCCTGTTGTTCCCAATCCATATACGCTAAACAGTACCCAACGGGTGGTTGAATCATATTTCGAATCCATATCGCAGGTCCGAAGATACTTTTCTGATTGCTTGGTTGGTTCCTCCCTGTCTTACTGGAAAATGCTGACAACATACATCGATTGCGATTATCAGTCCCGACAGACAACTCATGAAGTTTCATCTTACCGAGAATATAACGAAGTTCTCTTATCGGCTTAACTTGAGGATGAATCAGGGCCATTTCTTTAAAGGATTCATCTTTTAAATCCAGCTTTCCCGATGGGAGCTTCGGCCACTTAATATTTTCCTTTATCGTCCATGCATTGAATTTATCATGCTTGAAGGTTTTACCTTCAAAAATTGATAATGAAAATTTTTCCTCCATTTCTCTGATAAGCATCTCTTTTATTTGATCGATATTGCCGCAAATTTTATGAAGTGTTACGGCATCAACGGGTATTCCGTTAGATTCCATAACTGCTACCGCCTTCATGTATTCACCTCGCCATAAGGCAGGCTTTATTTGAATTTTATCGATCATTTTAGGAAAGAGAATATTGAGTGCCTGTACATCAGACTCACAATAATCTTTAATCGCATTTTGCTCTTCAGCGTTCCAGGGACCTCCTCGCATGATCAAATCTATCATGCTTTTTTTCTCATCATATCCGATGGTATCTAAACCGTAATACAATAGAGCCGAAATTAAATTCTTACCCAATTTCCTCTTATAGATTTCACTGAAAGGCATTGCTATGCCATTCGTCAGATTTTTAAACTCGATACATAAATCTAAAACATATGTCGGTAATGCCCATCCTAAAGCAAGGTGGCACCCTATTTCAGCACTTGCGTAATAGGCAACAAACAGTGTATCTTCTCCTGTCTCGTACGGTGGTGCCCTTAGATTAAGAAGTTCATCTCTCCAGAGCCGTATTGTCTTCCCGGAAAAAAATTCCCGGGCAACGAGACAGATTGGCACGGGATTGTTTCCTTCTTTTGCAAAAAATTCAAAATCAACACCCCAGATTTTTTTAAAATAATTGTTCATTGTGTTCATTCTCTTCCTTGCAATTTCTTTATCTCGGGATGATCTAATGAGGTTATCATTCTATCTTTAAATGCAAGTTCGAGAATTTCATCGTATGTTTTATCAGGCCATATCGGTTCAGGGAAATAAGTCGCTGGTTTAATTATTTCATAACAACCAAGCGTTTGATTTGAAACCATACGGGTCCATTCTTTCATTGCATGGCTGCAAATAGCCATCGCAGAAGTGGAATATCGATTATTTGATTGATGATTAATTGGCCATTGAAAAACATCTCCGCTCTTATACATGCATGTAAAAAGGATGCAATAATCAATTTCTATCTCGAGGTTCTCGATTAAGTTTTTTATTATTACATATCTTTCTTCAGTGTCGGTTTTTTTTAGTAGGGCAACAGGGGTATACCATTGAGGATGAACTCTGAAAAAACGGTTGCGATTGGGTTTTTGAATAAAGATGTTTGTGATAGTCTTTTCAAAAATATCATCACGACAGTAATCTGAGAGTTTAAAATCCTCAATATTTTCAATTTGTTTCCCTGAAAAGTTAGGAGAATTGTTCCCGATACTATATTCCGTTATCAAACTCTCCGATGATTTCAATGATTCTTCCATCGCTGTTTCTTTTCCGTTCCCGTTATTATTTTCAATTATATTATTCATATTTTATATGCTCCCATATTTATTAATAGAGATTCTCATGCAGCTACTATGCTGATTAAAGAGTAATAGGTGATAATGTCTTCGGGACAACGAGGAAGGAGAAGACCATAACTTAAATATTAGTTGACAAATTTAAAAAATGGATTTTAATTTGTCTTTAACAATTGAGCTTCCGTTCCTCATCGAGCCGAAGTTCCACTTGCAAAAGTCATAGTGTCAGCTATGACTTTTATTTTAAGGGCTAAACAAACCCACAAGTGTAACAATTCGCCATCATATTCCCGTTTAAATATCCAATAAATCTTTTATCGAATTCATATGCTGATCAAATCTTTTGTGTTCATTCTTTTTCCAGGAATCATAACTTTCTTGAAATTGTTTCAATTTGCGGTCATTATCTTTAATGGCAGCCCCGATCATCTTAATTTTATCATTAACAAGCTTTCTGTCTTCACGCAATAAGGACAAATATGGTTGAAGATATGGCTCGAAAATTTGGTAATACTGCAATTGAATCATATCACAATCAATATCAAAACCTCCAAGGCGCTTATGACTACTGAATGTTCTGGTTGTAAGGCCAACCCATAGAATAAAGCGAATGAATTCAGCTATAGTGAGATTGATTTTTATCAAATAGTCATTAATACAATCATAGTGTTGATTTGATAATCGCAAATGTATGGGGGTATTATATTTAAGATTTATTTTATTTTCCGAAAACTGTTTAGCTCGGGAATATTTATTATAAGTTTGGATATTCCGTTCCAATTGTTCAATCATTACCCTTAATTCTTCTGATGAACGATCAAATATTTCTTCAAGCCATGATAATCCTTTCTCTACCTCTAAATATGATTGTTTAATACCCGAAGAGAGATCGTAAGAAAACTGATCCCTAATTGGTGATGGTATTATCGTTAATTTACTTAAAAATCCCAACTGTAGTAAATTACCTAGGAATCTGGCAACATTGGTTTTTTCTGATAAATCCTTAATATATTTCAACAGGTCTTGGTGCATTTCGGATGGAATGTAGGTTCTTATTGTTCTCTCTTTTTTTTGCTGTTTCATTTTAATGTACCACAATAAATAATGTCAAATATATTATAATGTGGTACATTGTCAAGCAGAAAAATATATTATGTTATGAAAGTGTTTATTAAACTAAAATTAATAATAATATTACCCGGGTGTATTGTTTTATATACAGGTCCTGTATATTTATTTTACAGGTATCGAGTTAATAATTTTTGATCATATTCCGGTATTATTTACTTTATTCCAGCCTAATGGCGGTTCAAGTTGATTAAGGTCAGAGGGTTCAGTGTAAAACCGAATGCCGTTATCGGATAATTCTTTTATGCTGAATGAACCATATTCATTTTCAAAACCCATAACATATCCCCAATAAATATCTTCTTCCAAGTGTTCAAAGGCATACCATTCCCAATTAAGTTTCGGTAAGCCACAAGCCCAACCGATGCATGCGTAGACTTTACCTTCGGGACTGATGTATTCCGGATATTTCATTGATATACCCCCGAATTAAATCTTATAAATTCATCGATGATTGCATCCCGAGTTTTATTTTCCGGAATTTCTTCTCCTGTTTCATTAAAGACAGCATATTCGTTTTTCTTAGTCGTTATACTCCAATACTTCATAACACTATACTTCTGATCTTTAAATTTAATTTCATAGGCCTCGATTTGATATAACAATCGTATATTGCTCATGATCGACCTCCCTAATAATAAAAAAGCCACTATGATAAGTGGCTGGTTGTTTTTGTTATATCAGTAAAAATTAAATTATTCCTTGGTCCTTCGCAGAAGGTGTTCCGTGAAAGTAAAATGTCAGTGTAGTGATAACCGAGCTGTGCCCCAGGGCTTTAGCTATCTGGTCGGGACTAAGGCCTCTTTCATTCTTTAAGTACATAGCTTTTGAGTGCCTTAACAGGTGAGAATTGATATTGATATTTAACTTCAGCCTGGCTTGGCGTTTAATTTCATGAGTGATGTATTCCCGCTTATATCTATCCCCTTCTCTTGTTTCAAAAAGGTAATCTCGGCCTTTAAAGAACTTTCTTATTCGGGTAAATAAATCTCTGGGCATATATACCTCACGTTCTTTACCGCCCTTGCCTACCAGACGAATTGAAACAAACTCTTTGCATATGCAATCATTGAGGCGTATATTAATGAGCTCGGAGACACGGCAACCAGTCCAGAACATAGATAAAACAAAACATGAAATAGACTCGGTTGTAATTGAGGCTAGTTCATTGACTTGATAGAAAGTAAGATAGTTCAATTCAGTTATTGCTCGCTTGGGCTTCTTTCGCTTTACCGAGCTAATGGCATCCAGTAATTCCATTCTTCGTTCAATGGGTTCTTTCTCAAATCTTTTTATGAGATATTCTTTAATACTTTGAAGGCTGATATTGTGAGTTGAGGGATTCTTGATTGATTTAAGCCATTCGAGAACAGACTCAATACCCTCTGGCAGGTTCTTTTTTAAAATGTATTCGTAATAATTTTTAATAGATGTTGTATACCGAAGCTTGGAATTTGCAGAAAGATTGATATTGCGGAATTTGATTTTTACATCTTTAGCTGATTGAATTATCAGTTCATTTTTCATAATTAATACCTCTGAAATGATATCCACTGAAGATTTATTCAGTGTACAATGTTTAATTTTATATGTGGTAGGACTTGACCACAAAAAAAAAGAGGAAGTCAGTTAGACTTCCTCTGGGGTAATGGGATAATCAGTTTGATCATCTTGTAGAAACTCTTCATGGTCGGTTAAGGTTTCTTTTACTTTTCTTTCCTTCCTCACGCCTGAAGGTACATTAGAAAGATTGTACTTTTTGAAAATGCTGGAAACAAGAGCCGCATTTGACTTTCTACTAACGTTTGGGTTCAATGCTACCAGAAAGTCAAGAATCTCTTTTCTTGTGTTGCCCTTGCTGACCATTGAAAGAACAATCTCGGTTTTTCCTGAGACTGTTCTATCTGACGTTACAGGTTGAACGAGCTTCTTTGATTCTTTTTTCTTTGAAGCAGGAGCCTTCTTGCTTTGCGTCATCTTCTTCTGCTTCTTAGAATCCTTCTTGATCTTAGTGACCTTTTTTACCATAATCATTCTCCTTTTTATTGAGGTATGATTATGTATTTTGTGTTCACGCAACTTTTCATTATTAATAAAAATTGCTCTAAAAAAATATATACTTGATTTTTTAATTAATATCTAATAACGGGGTAATTGATTATTTATGAATCTAACTCTTTTCTGGAAGGACATCCCTTGATGATTTATTTCTTCTTTTCAAACTGCCACATGCTGATATATTTTTCTACAATTAATCTTCATAAATAAATACCGATATAACATGAAACGAATAACTGAATTTATAGCTAAAGAAACAGATGGAGTAAGCTTTAAAACAAATAAGTTTTGCTTGGACTTAATATCAAATTCTGCGATTAATTATGAAGAATCGAATAGTATTTCTCTCGATCAATATGGTGAAACAGTTAAAGTAAACAAAACAATAGATTTATCTGATCAATCATTAAAGATGCAAGGGGCAGAACCTCTGTTTAAATATTTCTTAGATGGGTCTCGAAGAACATATAAAGTGGATGATATTATTTACGAAAAAAAGGTTTTTCCAATTGTAGCTGGTCAGATTGGCGTTGGTTGTTGTTTCAGAGAAAATAAACAATTGAAATCAGCAATACTTGAAATGCATAATGTAATAGCATTACCAGAATCTTCTGATAAGGATGGAAATTTCCGAGAAAATTATTTTGAGAATTTAAAAAATAAAATATGTGCTATTGATATTTTAAAGAAACGCAACATCACTTTTTCAAAAGTATTAGTATATCACGAAAAAAAATTACAACCTGGTCAACGATACGAAAATTTTGGGATAGCTTGCATTCAAGATGAAATGATCGACAAAGAAAAACAGGTTGTAGCATCTTTGGCGAGGAATGACAAATTAGATCAAAATTCATTTTTATTGAAGGACGGTTCACTTGAATATAAAAAGATGAAAACCGGAGATTATAAAGACCTTTCTGTAATAAAAAGCAATTATCAATCTGTTATTGGTGCTTCGAAGTCATTTAATCCAGAAAATTGTTTTGACGAACGTGGAAAAAGTAATGCCTCCATTATCGCGAAGCTACCTTTATATCACAGAACTCCCGCTTATTTATATACCTCTCATATTACTGGCGATGTGAAGTTCGCTATTTGGTATGTACGAATAAGAGATTCAAAATTTACATATAGTCCATTTGATGGAATATTAAAATTAGAAAAAATACTAATTACAGAATCAGAACAAGAAAATGGTTTAGAATCGGAGCTCATTAACATTATTACCGCAAATATTATCAATGAAAGAAACCCCGTATGCTATGGAGATGATTCAAGGTGGGCAAATCATTTATATCCAATTTATTTAACAGAAACCTTCATAAAGAGCAAATATCTTAGCACTGAATACTTTTTAAATCTTTTTTAGAGGAACTCTATGCAAACTAAAATTATTGGCAAGGTTGCAGCAACTGAAAATAGGCCAACAACGATTGATGAATTTTATTTTTGGACTTCAAAAAATTTAATATTGAATCCGTTTGATGTTATAAAGGTCAGTCATATAAATGATTCAACGACTTATGGTGTAGTAGAAGAAATTTCTCATATCACTGATACCCCTAGTTATTTAACAAGTTATATTTCTAATGATTTTGGGGATGTTAATTCGATTTCTAATACAGAAAGAATCGGAATGAATTATATTAAAGCAAAAGTTGTTGGAAATACAAAAAATATTTATATCCCGGTTACAAATGGATCGCCAGTCTCAATGGCTGATAGATTAGAAGTCGAAAAAGCTTTAGGATTAGATAATATTAAAAATCCACTAGTCTGTGGTTATATACAAATGTATGAGAGTGCAGATGACAAATATAAGGTCACATTACCCATATCGCTTAATTCAGATTTTTTAATAGGCCCGGAGGGTGCTCATTTAAATATATCAGGAATTTCTGGTCTTGCTGCTAAAACATCATATTCCATGTTTATATTAAAGGCTATTCAAGAAAAATATTCAACAGTTAATAATGAGAATGAGAGTATTGCATTTATTTTTCTTAATGTGAAAGGGAAAGATTTATTGGCAATTGATGAGCCCAATAAAGACCTTGATGAGTTAGATAAAGAATTATATAAAATGATGAATCTAACAGATAAACCCTTTCAAAACGTTAAATTCCTTTATCCTTATTCAACAAATAATTACTCAAATAGTTATGCAAGTAAAGATTTAATTGAGTCACAAATGGCTCGCCATAAAGTCGGTTTTTATAAGTATATATACGAATATGACAAGGATAATTTAGATTTATTATTTGCAAATATTGATGATCCAGCCCAGACGATGGATTCAATTATAAATTTTATAATCAGCGCACAAGGTAATTTCGGTAGTATTAAAACATGGGAAAGTTTCAGAAATGAAATTGATGACTATTGCAAGGCTGGCAACAATAAGGCTGATAAAGAGATTCAAATATCGAGTTGGAGAAAATTTAAAAGAATAATAAGCAAATCAACGAAAAATCCAATTTTTTCCCAGAGAGCCGTCGTAGAGAAAGATGAAACAAGAATTCAAGATTCAATAATGAATATTAAAAAAAATGATGTATATGTAATAGATATTGCAAAGCTTGAAGAAACGATGCAGAGTTTTGTTTTCGGTGACGTAATTCGAAATGTTTACGATTTAAAACTAGGGCAAACTCAAAGAGATGAAAATGATATCCCTTCTAAAATAA
>ERZ795054.1856-NODE-1856-length-18727-cov-5.982862_pt1 | contig 18727 bp, 11 predicted proteins | sample MGYA00375138_ERZ795054 | MGnify/ENA primary metagenome ERZ795054 (study PRJEB30183, sample SAMN05720215) | anaerobic digester metagenome | isolation source: active sludge of municipal wastewater-treating anaerobic digesters | place: USA | collected 2014-12-23 ... | reverse complement strand
AACATCAAGTGGCTCACGGAGGAGGACTTCCGCATCCCCGTCCCCGCCGGCCAGAAGAGCCCGCGGGTCCGCGTCATCGAGGCGAGGCCCGAATCCATCGTCACGGGCGAGCTCCTCGTCCAGCCAAAGGTGGAGGAGGGGCTCTGCGTCTCCGACGTGGGGCGCGACATCGTGAAGCTCTTCGTCATCGAGCGGCACACGGGCTCGGGCAACATCGGGAAGGGCTTCATCAACGGCCTGGGCCTCAAGCGCGGGGCCCTGGGCTGCACCGTGAGCCACGACTCGCACAACATGATCATCGCCGGCGTCGACGACCGCTCGATCTTCAAGGCGGCCCGCCACCTCAACAAGCTCAAGGGCGGCCTCGTCTTCACCGTCGGCGACGAGGTCCTCCTCGACCTGCCCCTCCCCATCGCCGGCCTCATGAGCGACCGCGACGCGGCCTTCGTGGTCGAGCGCCTTCGCGCCTTCGAGGAGCTCTTCCGACGCGAGGGCCTGGCCAACGACTCGCCCATCATGACCCTTTCCTTCATGGCCCTGCCCGTGATCCCCAGGCTCAAGATCACCGACCGGGGCCTCGTCGACGTGGACCGCTTCTCCCCGGTGGAGCTCTTCGCGGACTAGGCCGGGCCTCGGGGAGGGGGCGACCCGGCCGCGGAACAAGGCGCCCCGCGGCCGCGGCCCGCGACGGGCCGCATCGGCTCCGCCAGGGAGCGGTCCGCGGCGTAGTGGCGGGGCGAGCCCTCGAGCCGATTTCTTCAAAGAAAAACTTGACGGATATTTGTATACAGAATACAGTATTCCTATGTCGATCTCCCGAGAACGCCTCAGCGCCGACGTCCACCAGGAACTCCTGGGGCAGATAATCCGGGGACAGTTCGCCCCCGGCCAGAGGCTCAAGGACTCGGAGCTCGCGGAGCGCCTGGGCGTGAGCCGGACTCCCGTCAGGGAGGCCCTCCTCCGCCTGGAGCGCGAGGGCTTCATCTCCTCGCAGCAGCACATGGGCTTTTCCGTCAAGCGCCTGGAGGAGTCGGAGATCAAGGAAGTGTATCCGCTCGTACGGATCCTCGAGTGCTCCGCCCTCAAGGCCTCCCCCCTCCCCTCCCCCGAGAAGCTCGCCCTCCTCCGAGAGCTGGACCGCTCCATGAAGAAGGAGGGGGCCGACCCCCTGCGCCGCATCGAACTCGACTCCGCCTGGCACAAGGCCCTGGTCGAGGACAACGGCAACCGCTACCTCATGCGGGTCCTGGCCGACTCCAAGCGCATCCTCTTCCGATACGAATACGCCTTCATGCAGGTCTCGGAGCTCGTCTCCGAGTCCATGGAGGAGCACGAGGCCATCCTGGCCGCCCTGGAGCGGGGGGACAGGCGGGGCGCCGTCGTCCTCCTCGGGGCGCACTGGGAGCGCTGCACCGAGGAGACCCTCGCCGATTTCCAGGCCACGAGCGGGGCGGGGCGGGAATGCCCGGCCTCGATTGAAAGCGCCCAGGCCAAGTCCTAGACTTAGGGCCCGCGGCAACGAAGGAAAGCCATGAGTAGAACCTTGCGATTCCTGGCGAACGACCTCGTCGTGGAGACGGGCGACTGGGCGGGAAGGCCCGCCCTCGACTTCATACGCGGTGACCTGGGCCTCACGGGCGCGAAGGAAGGCTGCCGCGAGGGCGACTGCGGCGCCTGCGCCGTCCTCGTCGGCGAGAAGCCCCTGGCGGGCGGCTCCGGCGCGGCGGCCGTCTACAAGGCCGTGCCCTCCTGCATCCTCGCCCTGGGCGAGCTCGAGGGCAGGCACCTCGTCACGATAGAGGGCCTGTCGGCCGGCGCAGCCGCCGCGGGCCTGGAGAAGGGCCTCACGCCCGTGATGCGGGCCTTCCTGGAGGAGAACGCGAGCCAGTGCGGCTTCTGCTCCCCGGGCTTCATCATCTCCCTCACGGCCTGGCTCCTCGCGGGACGGCGCATGGACGAGGAAGGGGCCCTGGAGGCGGTCGAGGGCAACCTCTGCCGCTGCACGGGCTACGGCTCGATCCGCCGCGCGGCCTCCCGCATCCTCAAGGAATTCGCGGACCTCCCCTCAGAGCCCGCCGCGAGGCTCGCCGCCCTGGCCAAGGCCGGCGTCGTGCCCGCCTCCCTGGAGGCCTTCGCGGACGGCAGGCTCCTCCCCGCCGCGCCCGCGGGCTCCGATGGCGCCGCGCCGGCCCACGCGGCCGCTTCGGCCCCGGCGGCCGGCGCCGCGCCTTCAGGCGGAGCCTTGCCCGCCGCCGGCTCGCCCCTTCCCGCGCTCATCCTGGGCGGCGGCACCGACTTCTACGTCCGCAACACCGATCCCGAGCCCCGCGAGGGCTTCCGCCTCCTCGACGCCGATCCCCGCCTCAAGGCGATCGAGCGGCGCGGCTCCGTCCTCGAGGTCGGCGCGGCCGTCACGGTGCGCGACTTCTTCGCCTCGCCCGAGGTCCGGGCCGCCCTGCCCGGCGTCGAGGCCTTCGAGGGCCGGTTCGCGAGCGTCCTAATCCGCAACCGCGCGACCCTGGGCGGCAACGTCGTCAACGCCTCCCCCGTCGCCGACATGACCTCCATCCTCGTCGCCCTGGGCGCCTCCCTCCGCCTGGAGCGGGCGGGCCAGGCCCCGAGGGAGCTCGCGCTCGAGCGGCTCTACCTCGGCTACAAGCGCCTCGACCTCGCCCCCGGCGAGATCGTCGCGGCCTTCCTCATACCCGTCGCGGGGGCCTTGCGCCTCAGCTTCGAGAAGGCCTCCAAGCGGAAGAGCCTGGACATCGCGGCGGTGAACACCGCGGCGGCCCTGGAGCTGGACGGGAGGCGCATAACGCGGGCCCGGATCTCAGCGGGCGGCGTCGCCGCGACGCCCCTCCTCCTGGAGGCCACCTCCGACCTCCTGGCCGGCCGCGAGGTCTCCGCGGCCACCGCCGTGGAGGCGGCCCGCTCCGCCGTCTCCGAGGTCTCGCCCATCGGCGACGTCCGCGGCTCGGCGGGCTACCGGATCAGGGTCCTGGAGCGCCTCGTGCTCGCGCATTTCGTCTCCCTGTTCCCCGAGGACCGCGCCCTCGCGGAGGGCGTGGCTAAGGAGGTCCTCAAGTGAAGGCCATCCCGGAGGCTTCCCTCAACGTGAGGGGCAAGACCGCCTACATCGACGACCTGCCCGAGCCGAGGAGCCTGCTCCACGCCGCGGTCAAGCTCTCGGAGAGCGCCCGCGGCCGCATAACGCGCATCGATCCCTCGGCCGCCCTCGCGCTCGACCCTTCCGTGCGGGTGGTGACCCACGCGGACGTGCCCGGCGAGAACCAGCTCGGCTTCACCGTGGCCGACGAGCCCCTCCTCCCCGCGCACGAGTGGGAGTACTGGGGCCAGCCCCTCGTCCTCTGCCTCGCGCGCACGAAGTCCCTAGCCCGGCGGGCCTGCGAGCTCGTCGCCGTGGAGGGCGAGCCCCTGGAGCCCGTCCTGGACGCCCGGGAGGCCGCCGCCAAGGGCGAGTTCATCCTCCCCCCGAGGACCCAGGCCTCCGGCGACACGGCCGCGGCCTTCGCGTCCGCCGCCTTCGCGGCCGAGGGCCGCGTCGAGTCCGGCGGCCAGGAGCACGTCTACCTGGAGACGCAGGGAGCGCTCGCCGAGCCCCTGGACGGGGAGCGCTTCCGCATAATCTCCGGCACCCAGGGACCCACCGTCGTACAGCGGGCGGCGGCGCGGATCCTGGGCCTGCCCATGAGCTCCGTGGAGGTGGAGGCGAGGCGCCTGGGCGGCGGCTTCGGCGGCAAGGAGGACCAGGCCACCTCCTGGGCCTGCCTCGCGGCCCTGGGCGCCCGCGTCTCCGGCAGGCCGGTGAAGCTCTACCTGGACCGCAGGACCGACATGCGCGCGACCGGGAAGCGCCATCCCTACACGAGCGACTTCAGGATCGCGATGGACGCCGAGGGGCGGATCACCGCCTTCGAGGCCGACTACTACCAGAACTCCGGCTGCTCCTGCGACCTCTCCGCCGCGATCATCTCGCGCACCCTCTTCCACGCGGTGGGCGCCTACCGCGTCCCCAACGTCCGCGTCACGGGCTACCTCTGCCGCACGAACCTCCCCTCCTTCACCGCCTTCCGCGGCTTCGGCGCGCCCCAGGGCTTCTTCGTCTTCGAGGCCGCCCTGGACGCCCTGGCGGCGAAGGCCGGGATCGACCCCGTCGAGCTCAGGCGGAAAAACCTGATCGCCGAGGGCGACACGACCCACTACGGGATGCCCATGTCGGGCGTCAGGGCCGGGGAGTCCTTCGACCGCCTCCTCGAGAAGACGGGGTGGAGCGGGCTTCGCGCGGAGATCGACGCCTTCAACGCCTCCCATCCCCTGGAGAAGAAGGGCGCGGCGGTCCTCCCCAACTGCTTCGGCGTGTCCTTCACGAAACTCCCGATGAACCAGGGCGGGGCCCTGGTCCACGCCTACACGGACGGTTCGGTCCTCGTCTCCACGGGCGCCGTGGAGATGGGCCAGCAGGTCTCCCGGAAGATCGCGCGCGTCGTCGCCCGCGCCCTGGGCATTCCCCTGGAGCGCGTGGCGGTCGAGCGGACGACGACCCTGACCGTCGCGAACACCGTCCCCACGGCCGCGAGCACGGGGAGCGACATCAACGGCATGGCCGCCCTCGTGGCCTGCGAGGAGCTCCTCTCCCGCCTCCTCAGGAAGGCCGAGGCGCTCGTGGGCGAGCCCGCGAGCAATCTCTCGATCCGCGACGGCCGCCTCATGCGCGGCTGCGAGGACGCGGGCCTCTCCTGGGAGCAGCTCGTGGAGAAGTGCCACGAGGCGCGGATCGACCTCTCCGCCCACGGCTTCTACGCGACGCCCGGCCTCTTCTACGACATGAAGGCCGAGCGGGGCAGCCCCTTCGCCTACCACGTCTACGGCGCGGCCCTCGTCGTGGTCCGCCTTGACGTCCTGCGCGGCGACTACGAGATCGAGCGCGCGGCCATCGTCCACGACGTCGGGAGGAGCCTCGACCCCTCCGTGGACCTCGGCCAGATCGAGGGCGCCTTCGCCCAGGGCATCGGCTGGTCCCTCCTCGAGGAGCTCAAGTTCTCCGAGGAAGGCAGGCTCCTGTCGGACACGCTCTCCACCTACAAGCTCCCCGACGCGCACTTCCTCGCAAGCGGCGTGGACGTCGAGTTCCTTCCCGAGGCCGACAACCCCCGCGCCGTCCTCAACTCCAAGGCGATCGGCGAGCCGCCCCTCGTCTACGGCATCGCGGGCTACTTCGCCCTCCTGGACGCCCTCAGGGCGGCCCGCCCGGACGGCCCCGCGATGTACGACCTTCCCCTCACGCCGGAGAAGGCCCTGGACTACCTCTCGGGCAGCCGCCCGGAGTTCCTCGCGAAGGCGGGGAAGGGAGGGAAGCGATGATCGTGCAAAACGGCCTCGTCGCCCTTCCCGGGGAGGAGGACTTCCTCCGCCTGGACCTCCGCGTCCGCGGCGGGCGGGTCGCCGAGATAGCCCCACGCCTGGAGGCGGAGGCCGGCGAGGAGACCGTGGACGCCTCGGGCCTCCTCGTCCTCCCCGGCGCCATCGACCCCCACGTCCACTTCGACGAGCCGGGCTTCACCCACCGCGAGGACTTCCGCCACGGCACGGCGGAGGCCGCGAAGGGCGGCGTGACGACCGTCATCGACATGCCCTGCACCTCCCTGCCTCCGGTCACGACCCTGGCCGCCCTGGAGGGCAAGCTCGCGGCCGTCTCCCCCTCCGCCCTCGTCGACTACGCCTTCTACGGCGGCGTCTCCGGCCACGCGGCGGAGGCGAGCCTGGGAAGCGGCGGCTCGGGCGGCGCGATGGCGGAGCTCGCCCCCAAGGTCGTCGGCTTCAAGTGCTACTTCATCTCCGGCATGGACAGCTTCACGAGCGTGACCCACGAGGCCTTCGCGAGGATCCTCGCTGAGGGCGAGCGGCTCGGACGGCCCATCCTCCTCCACGCCGAGGACATGGACTACGTGACGGCCGCGACGGCCAGGGCCAAGGCCCTCCGCGGAGCGGCCGCCCCCGAATGGGCCGACTACGCCGCGGGCCGGCCGGCCGCGGCCGAGCTCGTCGCCTGCGCCTCGGCCCTGGCCCTGGCCAAGGGCCGCGAGAAGACCCTCCACGTGGTCCACGTCGGCGTGCCCGAGGCCGCGGAGCTCCTCCACGCGGGAGGAGCCAGCTGCGAGACCTGCGCCCACTACCTCGCCTTCACGGACGCCGACTTCCCGAGGCTCGGGGCCTCCCTCAAGACCGCCCCCGTCGTGAAGGGGGCGGCCGAGCGCGAGGGCCTCTGGAGGCTCCTCGCCTCGGGCGCGGTCGACTTCGTCGCGAGCGACCACGCGCCCGCCCCCGAGGAGGAGAAGAACACGGGGAATCCCTGGACGGCCTACGGCGGCATCCCGGGCACGGGCACGATGCTGCCCTACCTCCTCTCCGAGGGCCTCCTTTCGGGGCGGCTCTCCCTCCCCCGCTTCCTGGACGCGACGGGCGGCGCCGCCTCGCGCCGCTACGGACTGTCCGCCCGCAAGGGCTCCATCGCCGTCGGCAAGGACGCCGACCTCGTCCTCGTCGATCCCTCCGCCTCGACGCGGATCGAGGGCGGGAAGCTCCTCTCCAAAGGCAAGATCACGCCCTTCGAGGGCATGAGATTGACGGGCCGAATCCTCGTTACCTACGTGCGCGGCGCCCCGGTCTACCGGGCGGCGCGAGGCGCGGACGAGGCCGAGGCTGGCGACATCGTCGCCCAGCCCGGCTCCGGAAAATTCCTCACGTGGGGGTACAGGTGAGCAAAGTCATGGACGTTACGCCCCTTCCCGCTCTCCTCGAGCGGATCGCGGGCGAGTACCGCGCGAAGGGCACGATCTACGAGATCCCCGAGCGCGCCTTCCGCGGAGTCTTCGAGCTCGAGGCCTCGAGCCCGGGCATCGCCGTCATGGGCGGCAGGGCGAGCCTTCCCGTCGGCCCCGCCGCGGGCCCGCACAGCCAGATCGCGCCCAACCTCGTCGCGGCCTACCTCGCGGGCTCCCGCGCCTTCGAGCTCAAGACCGTCCAGGAGAACGACGCCCTGGAGATCGAGAAGCCCTGCATCCTCGCCCTGGACGAGGGCCACAACACCGAGTGGTCGACCGAGCTCTCCCTCGAGGCCGCCCGCGAGGAATACCTCCGCGGCTGGATCGCGGTCAACCTCCTCTCGGCCCTCTGGTCCGCGAAGCCCCGCGACTTCTTCTTCAACATGTCCGTCGGCTACACCCTGGCGGGCATCCGCGGGGCCAAGGTCGACGCATACATCGAGGGCATGCGCTCCCCGGAGAAGACCGCCTTCTGGGGCCGCGCGATGCGCGACCTCGAGGCCTTCGTCGAGGGCCCCTCCTTCGCCGCCGCCTTCGGTCCCGAGGCCCTCGGGAAGGCGAGGGCCCTCCTCTCGGACTTCCCCGCCAAGCCCGTGCACTCCGTGACCCTGTCCACGATGCACGGCTGCCCCCCCGACGAGATCGGCCGCATCGGCCGCTACCTCATCGAGGACAAGGGCTTCGACGCCTACGTGAAGCTCAACCCGACCCTCCTGGGCTACGACGAGGCGCGCCGCATCCTGGACGCGACGGGCTGGACCGACATAGGCCTCAAGCGCGCCACCTTCGAGCACGACCTCCAGTGGAAGGACGCCCTGGAGCTCGTCCGGAGCCTGGGCGAGGCCGCAGAGGCGAACGGGCGCCGCTTCGGCATCAAGCTCTCCAACACCCTCGCGAACGAGAACGACGGGGGCTTCCTGCCCGGAGCCGAGCGCTACATGTCGGGCCGCGCCCTCTTCCCGGTCACGACCCGCCTCGCCGCCCGCCTCGCGGAGGCCCTGCCCGGCTTCCCGCGCCGCCTCTCCTACTGCGGCGGCGCCTCCGCCCTGAACGCGCGCGACCTCGTGGAGGCGGGCCTGGGCCCCCTCACCGTCGCGACGGACATCCTGAAGCCGGGCGGCTACCTGAGGCTCGTGCCGATGGCCCGCGCCGCCGCGGAGGCGCTCGCCGCGAACCCGGCCGCCAACCGCGGCGAGGGCCGGCCCGACGCCAAGGCCATCGCGCGCCTGGCCGACGCCGCCCTGGAGCGGCCCGAGTACCGCAAGGAGTGGAAGTCGGGCAACGCGTCGATCAAGAGGGCCCTGCCCCTCTTCGACTGCTTCGCCGCGCCCTGCGTCGAGGCCTGCCCCGTCAACCAGAAGGTCCCCGAGTACATCCGCCGCGCCGCCTCGGGCGACGCCAAGGCCGCGCTCGAGACGATCCTCGCCGACAACCCCCTGCCCTGCGTGACCGGCACCCTCTGCGACCACGTCTGCCAGGCCGCCTGCTCGCGGAACGACTACGAGGGCTCCGTGGAGATCCGCGCGGTCAAGCTCGCCTGCGCGAAGGCGGCCTCCTTGCCGCCCGGGAAGCCCGCGAAGGCGGCCTTCCCCGGCAAGGTCGCCGTGGTCGGAGCGGGGCCCGCCGGCCTCGCCTGCGCCCACCACCTGGCCCTCTCGGGCGCGAAGGTCGTCGTCCTGGACGAGGCCGCCTCGGCCGGCGGCGTGCCGGCCAACGTCATCCCGCGCTTCCGCATCTCCCGCGAGGACCTCGCGAAGGACATAGGAAGGATCGAGGCCCTGGGCGCCGAGTTCCGCTTCGGCTTCCGCGCCAAGGACCTCGCCTCCCTCAAGGCGGAGGGCTTCTCGGCGGTCTTCCTGGCCGCCGGAGCCCCGGCGGCCCGCGAGCTCAGGCTCGAGGGCGAGGGCGTCCGCGTCGTCGACGCCCTGGCCTTCCTCGAGGCGACCTCGGCCGGCCCCGGCGAGTTCGCGGGCTACAGGCGCGTCGTCGTCGCTGGCGGCGGCAACACGGCGATGGACGCAGTGCGGGCCGCGACCCGCCTTCCCTCCGTCGAGTCCGTGCGCCTCTCCTACAGGCGGACCCTCGCCGAGATGCCCGCCGACCGCGAGGAGCTCGAGAACGCGATGCGGGAGGCCGCCGTCCTCGATGGCGCGGCCGGCGCAGGCTCGTCAGGCTCCGGCGCGGCCGGCGCCGCCCACGGGCAGGGCGCCCTCCTCGAGCTCAGCCTCCCCGAGCGGGCCGCGCCCGGGAAGCTCACCTTGCGCAAGATGCGCCTCGGGGAGAAGGACGCCTCGGGCCGCCGCTCGCCCCTCCCCTCCGACGAGACGATCGAGCTCGACTGCGACCTCCTCGTCGCGGCCGTCGGCGAGACGCCCGACCCCGCCCTCATGAAGGCCTTCGGCATTCCCGTGGGCAAGGACGGAAGGCCCGTCTACGACCCCGCCACCCAGGAGACGCCCGTCGCCGGACTCTACGTCGGCGGCGACGCCGCCCGCGGCCCCGCCTCCATCATCGCGGCGGAGGCCGACGGACGCCGCGCCGCCTACGCCATCCTCAGGAAGGCCGGCGTCGAGCCGCCTCTGGCGCCCTACTCGCCGCCGGAGCCCCGGGCCGAACGGCTGGCCTCGCGCGGCGAGTTCGCCCATCCTCTCGCCGCCGGCTCGGAGGGCTTCGCCGCCCGCGAGGCCGAGCGCTGCCTGGAGTGCGACTCCGCCTGCCTCCGCTGCGTGGAGGTGTGCCCGAACCGCGCCAACATGGCCATCCCGCGCCCCTCGGGCTCGGGGGCCCAGGCCTTCCAGATCCTCCACGTCGACTACCTCTGCAACGAGTGCGGCAACTGCGGCCTCTTCTGTCCCTACGAGGGCGAACCCTTCCGCGGCAAGGCCACCCTCTTCGCGGACCGCGCCTCCCTCGAGGCCTCGAAGAACGCCGGCTTCGCGCTTCTCCAGGGCGGCGCGGTCGCCCTCCGCGCCGCCTACGAGGGCCCCGTCGCCGAGTTCGCGCAAGGCGCCTCCGCACCGGCCGCCGGAGGCGGCTCGTCCGCGTCGGACGGCGCCGCCATGCTCGCCCTGGCCCGCGCCGTGGCGCGGGACCACGCCTATCTCTCAGGAGGCGCCAAATGACGATCTTCGAAAGCGTCCGCGTGATCTCCTTCGAGCCGCCCTCCGTCTCCGAGCCTCTCGACGTCGCGGTCGCCGGCCCGGGCGAGAGCGGGGCGGGCACCGTCGTCGAGGTCGGCAAGGGCCTCGCCGCGAAACGCCCCGGGGCCAAGCGAGTCCAGGGAGCCTACCTCTCCCCCGGCCTGGTCCTGGGCCATACCCACCTCTACTCGGCCCTGGCCCGCGGCCTCATGGTCGGCATCGAGCCCTCCAAGGACTTCGCGCAGCAGCTCGGACACCTCTGGTGGCGCCTGGACCGCGCGATCGACCTGCCCATCCTGGAGGCGAGCGGCCTCGCGGGCTGCGCGGACGCCGCGATGTGCGGCGTCACCTCGGTGGTCGACCACCACGCCGGCCCCGAGGCGATCGAGGGGAGCCTCTCCGTCCTCCGCAAGGCCTACGAGGAGATCGGGATCCGCGGCCTCCTCTGCTACGAGACCACGGACCGCAACGGGGCAGAGGGCGGGCGCGCCGGCGTCGCGGAGAACGTCCGCTTCGCCCGCGAGATCGACGCCGACCGGAAGGCCGGCCGAGAGCCCCTCGTGGACGGCCTCATCGGCGGGCACGCCGGTTTCACGATCGGCGACGAGACCCTGGGCCTGATGGCCGACGCCGTCAAGTCCACGGGCCGCGGCGTCCACATCCACCTCGGGGAGGACAAGTACGACGCGGTCGACTCCCGCCACCGCTTCGGCGCCGACCTCGTGGAGCGCATGGAGCGCGCGGGCTGCCTCACGCGGAAGTCGATCGTGGGCCACGGCGTCTGGCTCACCCGCTCCGAGGTCGAGCTCATGAACGAGCGCGGCGCCTACCTGGCGCACAACGCGCGCTCCAACATGAACAACTCGGTCGGCTACAACGGCCTCCTCCAGGACCACGCCAAGGTCGTGCTCGGGACGGACGGCATGAGCGCCGACATGCTGGAGGAGTTCAAGTTCGCCGCCTTCCGGCACCGCGAGAGCCAGGGCCCCTGGTGGCCCGGCGACTTCCTCAAGTGCCTGGACCGCGGCAACCGCCTCATGGAGGACTACCTGGGCGGCGCCTTCGGCAAGGTGGAGGCGGGCGCGCGCGCCGACCTCGTGCTCTGGGACTACGAGCCGCCGACGCCCCTCGTCGGGGAGAACCTCGCGGGCCACTTGGCCTTCGGCCTCTCCTCGCGGTCCGTCCGGTCGGTCATGGTGAACGGAAAATTCGTCGTCGAGGAGCGGAAGCCCGCCTTCGACGCCGCCCGAGCCGGGGCCCTGGGCCGCGAGCAGGCGATACGTCTTTGGAAGCGCATGGAAGAAAGGAGATAGCATGGACCAGCAGAAGATCCTCGAGAAGGCGAAGGCCTACCGCGACTACACCGCCCAGAACCTCAGCAAGATGATACAGGTGCCCGGCTTCAGCTGCACCGAGAAGGATCGCGTCCTCCTCCTCAAGAAGATGTGCGAGGAGGCCGGCATGGAGGACCTCCGGATCGACGGGCTCGGCTCCCTCCTCGGCCGCGTGGGCAAAGGCGGGAAGAAGCTCGTCTTCGACGCGCACATCGACACGGTCGGCGTCGGGGACCCCGCCCAGTGGAAGCTCCCCCCGCACTCGGGGATCGTCAAGGACGGACTCGTCCACGGCCGCGGCGCCTCCGACCAGCTTGGCGGCGCGGCCTCCATGATCACCGCCGCGCGCATCCTCAAGGAGATGGCCTACTCGGGCGACTACGAGGTCTGGTTCGCCTTCACGACGATCGAGGAGGACTGCGACGGCCTCTGCTGGAAGTACCTCATCGAGGAGGAAAAGTTCGTCCCCGACTTCGTCGTCTCCACCGAGCCCACGAGCTGCCGGCTCTACCGCGGGCACCGGGGCCGCATGGAGATCCAGATCGAGATCCAAGGGATCTCCTGCCACGGCTCCGCCCCCGAGCGCGGGGAGAGCGCCGCCTACAAGGCCGCGCGCGCCGCCCTCGCGATCGAGAAGCTCAACGCCGAGCTAGAGCCGGACGACGACAAGTTCCTGGGCAAGGGCACGATCACCGTCTCCCAGATCAAGGTCCACGGCCCCTCGCAGTGCGCGGTACCGGACCAGGCCATGCTCTACTGCGACAGGCGCCTCACCTGGGGAGAGGACGACAAGCTCGCCATCTCCCAGGTCGAGAAGGCCCTCAAGGCCGCCGGCGTCGACAAGTTCAAGGTCTTCATGCCCGAGTACTCCCAGCCGGCCTACACCGGCCTCCTCTACAAGCAGGAGCTCTACTTCCCCACCTGGAAGATCCCGAACGACCACTTCCTGGTCCGCTCCGGCGTGGACGCCTACACGAAGCTCTACGCCGCCGCCCCCGTCGTCGACAAGTGGACCTTCTCCACGAACCTCGTGGCGGTCTGCGGCCGCCACAAGATCCCCTCCATCGGTTTCGGCCCCGGCGACGAGTCCCAGGCCCACGCCCCGAACGAGATCAACCGGGTCGACGACCTCGAGAAGTGCGCCGCCTTCTACGCGGCCCTGCCCTTCGCCATGGAGGCGCGGGCATGAGATGGCTCTACCGGTGCCCGTCCTGCGGCGCCGAGTACGCGATCGAGCCCGGCCGCTACCTCTGCGACCGGTGCTCCTCGCGCAACGCGCCGGGCATGCCGCTCGGCGGCGTCCTCGAGTGCGCCTGGGAGGGAGGGAGCCCCGAGCCCGGCTCGGTCCCCCTCCCCGTCGGGCGCGAGTGGCTTCCGCCCCTCCCCGTCGGCGACACGCCCCTCTGGGCGCCCGCGCGCCTCAGGGCGGAGCTGGGCTTCCCCGGCCTCTGGCTCAAGGACGACACCTGCGAGCCCTCGGGCTCCTACAAGGACAGGGCGAGCTACCTCGTCGCGGGCTTCGCCAAGGCGCACGGCCTCAATGAGATCGCCCTGGCCTCCACGGGCAACGCGGCCTCCAGCATGGCCTGCGTCGGCGCGGCCGCGGGGATCAAGGTCACCGTCTTCGTGCCCAAGTCCGCGCCCGTCGCCAAGCGGATCCAGGTGCTCCAGTACGGCGCCGAGCTCCGCGAGGTGGACGGCACCTACGACCTCGCCTTCGACCAGTCGCTCGACTACAGCGCCAAGACCGGCGTCCTCTCCCGTAACACGGCCTACAACCCCCTCACCATCGAGGGGAAGAAGACCGCCTCCTTCGAGATCCTCCGCGACCTCCGCCGCGCGACGGGCGACCGGAAGGCGGCGCCCGGCCACGTCTTCGTCCCGACGGGCGACGGCGTGATAATCGCCGGCGTGATCCGCGGCTTCGAGGACCTCGTGAGGATGGGCGAGCTCGAGAGGATGCCGACCGTCTGGGCCGCCCAAGCCGAGGGCTCGAGTGCCATCGCGCGGGCCCTCGAATCGGGGACGTGGGACTTCCGCCCCTCCGACACCATCGCCGACTCCATCTCCGTCGACGCCCCGAGGAACGGCTACTACGCCCTCGAGAAGCTGAAGGCGCACGGCGGCCGCGGGGTCGTAGTCTCCGACGCGGAGATCCTCGAGGCCCAGCGCCTCGGCTCCTCCAGGGCGGGGCTCTTCGCCGAGCCCTCCTCCGCCTGCGCGCTCGCGGGCTTCCTGAAGGCGCGCGGGGAGATAGGGAAGGGCGAGACGGCCGTCGTCATGCTCACGGGCTCGGGCCTCAAGGACGTGAAGAGCGCCGCGAGGGCCGTGGGGGCCGCTTACTAAGACCGAAGGCCGCCCGAGGGAAGCCCCGCGTCGCGGGGCGCCCGGGCGGCGAGACAAGCAATCGCGCGACGCGCGAACGAGGAGAACGCAACATGATCGACCTGAAGATAATCGAGGCCCAGAGGAAGAAGAACATCGAGCGCTGCAGGGAGAAGGGCATCATCCTGCCGACCTACGCGCAGATGCGGGATCCCGCGAAGATCCCCCAGTCCGTCAAGGACGAGCTCAAGGGCGTCGGCCTCTGGGACGTCCACAGCCGCAACCTCTTCCGCGTCAACTGGCACAACGAGGCCAAGACCAAAGGCGGCGGCTTCGCCGGCGTCAACTTCATCGAGCTCCCCCGCTCCGTCACCGGCACGAAGGCGCGCATCGTCGGCCTCTCCGGCAAGTGGTTCCCGACGGGCGCCCACAAGGTCGGCGCGGCCCTCTCCTGCCTCCTTCCCGAGCTCGTGACGGGCCGCTTCGACCCCACGACCAAGAAGGCCGTCTGGCCCTCCACCGGAAACTACTGCCGCGGCGGCGCCTACATCTCCCGCCTCCTCTCCTGCCCCTCCATCGCCATCCTCCCCGCGGGCATGTCGAAGGAGCGCTTCGCCTGGCTCAAGACCATGGCCGAGGAGGTCATCGCGACCCCGGGCTGCGAGTCCAACGTCAAGGAGATCTTCGACAAGTGCGTCGAGCTCGAGAGGACGAGGCCGGACGCCGTCATCTTCAACCAGTTCGACCAGCTCCCGAACCACCTCTGGCACTACGCCGTCACCGGCCCGGCCATGGAGGAGGTCTTCAACAAGATCAAGGGGCCGTCCTCGCACGTCGCGGGCGCCGTCCTCTCCTCCGGCTCCGCCGGCACCCTGGGCTCGGGCTCCTACCTCCGCGAGACCTTCCCCGGCGCCCGCGTCGCCGTCGCGGAAGCCCTCCAGTGCCCGACCATCCTCGAGAACGGCTTCGGCGACCACCGCATCGAGGGCATCGGCGACAAGCACGTGCCCTGGATCCACAACCTCCGCGAGACCGACGCGGCCATCGGCGTGGACGACGAGCTCCCGATGCGCTTCATCCGCCTCTTCAACGAGCCCGCGGGCCGCGCCGTCCTCGCCGAGAACGGCGTCCCCCAGGACGTCCTGGACCGCCTGGACTGGCTCGGCATCTCCGGCGTGGGCAACATGCTGGGCGCGGTCAAGTTCGCGAAGTACTACGAGCTCGGCGAGGACGACGTCGTCTTCACGATGTTCACCGACTCCATGGAGATGTACGGCTCCCGCCTCCTCGAGCTCACCGCCGAGCGCGGCAAGTACGACCAGCGCCAGGCCGACCGCGACTACGACCGCCTCATGGGCGTCTCCGTCGACCACGTCCTGGAGCTCTCCCAGGTGGACAAGCGCCGCGTGCACCAGCTCAAGTACTTCACCTGGATCGAGCAGCTCGGGAAGGACCTCGGGGAGCTCCGCGCCCAGTGGGACGACTACCGCGCCTACTGGGGCGGCCTCCGCTCCGAGGTCGGCGCCCTCGACGCGATGATCGAGGACTTCAACAAGGAGGTGCTTAGGTGATCCTCCTCAAGGATTGCCTCCGCGTGGTCAGGCCCCACGGAGCCGACCTCGCGGGCGTGGACGTCCTCGTCGACGGCAACCGCATAACGCGGATCGCCAAGGCGATCCCGGCGCCCGCGGGCGCCGAGGTCGTCGACGCCTCGGGACTCGTCTGCGCGCCGGGCCTCGTCAACACCCACCACCACTTCTACCAGACCCTCACGCGGAACGTCCCGGCCGTGCAGGACGCCAAGCTCTTCGACTGGCTCGTCTACCTCTACGAGGTCTGGAAGGGCGTCGACGAGGAGGCGGTCTACTGGTCGAGCATGCTCGCGATGGCCGAGCTCGCGAAGACGGGCTGCACCCTCACGACCGACCACCACTACCTCTACCCCCGCGGCTTCAAGGACGACATCCCGAGGCTCCAGTTCGAGGCGGCGGCCAGGATCGGCCTCCGCTTCGCGCCGACCCGCGGCTCCATGTCCCGCTCCAAGAAGGACGGCGGCCTGCCTCCCGACTCCGTCGTCCAGGACGAGGACGAGATCCTCGCGCACTGCGAGGCGACGATCCGGAAGTACCACGACCCGGCGGAGGACGCGATGCGCAAGGTCGCCCTCGCGCCCTGCTCGCCCTTCTCCGTCTCCGAGAAGTCGATGCGGGACGCAGCCGACCTCGCGCGCCGCCACAAGGTCAGGCTCCACACCCACCTGGCGGAGACGAGGGACGAGGACGACTTCTGCGTCGCGACCCTGGGCCGCCGCCCCCTCAAGGTGATGGAGGACTGCGGCTTCGTCGGACCCGACGTCTGGTACGCCCACGGCATCTTCTTCAACGACGAGGAGCTCGACCTCCTCGCCCGCACCAAGACCGGCGTCGCCCACTGCCCCTCCTCCAACATGCGCCTGGGCTCCGGCATCTGCCGCGTGCGGGAGATGCTCGACCGCGGCATACCCGTCGGCCTCGCGGTCGACGGCTCCGCATCGAACGACAGCTCCGACATGCTCGGCGAGGCCCGCCAGGCCCTCCTCCTCCAGCGCGTGCGCTACGGCTCCGCCGGCATCACCGCGAAGGAGGTCTGGGGCGTGGCCACCGAGGGCGGCGCGCGCGTCCTCGGCTACGAGAAGGCCGGCCGGATCGAGGAAGGCTGGCTCGCCGACATCGCCCTCTTCGACGTGATGAAGATGGAGTACGCGGGGGCCCTCTCGGACCCCTCCGCGGCCCTCCTCTTCTCGGGTTACGACCACGGCGCCGAGCACGTCATCGCGAACGGCCGCTTCGTGGTCAAGGACCGGCGCCTCGTCGGCGCCGACGAGGAGGAGATCAGGCGGAACGCCGACCTCGCGTCCCGCCGCCTCCTCGAGAAAGCGGGAGTCGCCTGACATGAGAGCCGACACCTATCTGCGGCCGGCCTCCCTGGAGGAGGCCCTGGCCGCCAAGGCCTCGAAGCCCGAGGCCGTGTTCCTCGCGGGCGGGACCTACCTCCTCTCGAGCGACCGCGGCGCGGCCTGCGGGAGGGACTACGTCGACGTGTCCCGCCTCCTTCCGCGCGCCCTGGAGCGCCGGGGAGCGGAGCTCGTCGTCGGGGCGGGGGCGACCTTCCAGGACCTCCTCGACTCCGCCGCCGCCCCGGCCTCCCTCAAGGCCGCGGCTGCCTCCATGGCGGCGCGCAACGTCAGGAACCGTGCCACCGTGGGCGGCAACCTGGGCGCGGGCAAGTCCTGCGCGAGCCTCGTCCCGATCCTCCTCGTCCTGGACGCCCGCGTGGAGGCCGCGCAAGGCCCCGGCGCCGGGCGCGTCTCCCTTCCCCTCGCGGCCTGGCTCGAGCGTCCCCAGGGCCTCCTCCTCGACGTCATCCTGCCCCTGGAGGCGGGAGAGCGCAGGTCCTTCCAGCGCTGGGGCAGGAGCGCCTGCGACGTCTCCGTCCTGACCGCCGCGGCCTCCTACAGGCTCGAGGGCGACGGGACGGCCAGGGGCCTCGCGGTCGCCGCCGGAGGCCTGGGCCCCCGGGCCCGCCGCTTCCCGGAGATCGAGCAACTCTTCGAGGGGAAGAGGCTCCCCTCCGCTCCCGAGATGGAGGAGGCGATCCGCCCCTTCCTCTCCCCGATCGACGACCTCAGGGGGAGCGCCGCCTTCAAGCGCCTCCGCGGGGCCGCGCTGATCGCCGACGCGATCGCCAAGGCGGAGGCCGAAGCATGACAGTCAAGTTCACCCTGAACGGCCGGCCCGTCGCCCTCGAGGCCGGGGCCGGCGAGAGCCTCAAGGCCCTCCTCAAGCGCCGCGGCGTCATCTCGGTCCGCGACGGCTGCGACGGCGAGGGCTCCTGCGGCCTCTGCGCCGTCCTCCTGGACGGCAAGCTCGTCAACTCCTGCCTGGTCCTCGCCGCCCAGGCCGAGGGCTCGCAGGTCCTCACCCTGGAGCACTTCTCCAAGGACAGGAAGCTCGGGATCATCCAGCGGGCCCTGGTGGACGCCTCCTGCGTCCAGTGCGGCTACTGCACCCCGGCCGTCGTCCTCGCCGTCCACGAGCTCCTGGAGCGGACGAAGAGCCCTACCAAGGCCGAGGTCAAGGACGCCCTCTCCGGCACGATGTGCCGCTGCACGGGCTACGAGCAGTTCCACGCCGCCGTGCGCATCGCCTCCAAGCGCCTGTCAGATCCCGTGTACACGGAGGCCCTGGCCCCCGAGTTCAAGCCCGAGCTCCGCCACGTCGGCAAGGACCGCGAGAAGATCGACGCGGCGGCCCTGGCCCTGGGCGAAAAGGCCTTCGTCGAGGACAGGGTCGAGCCCGGCGCCTGCCACCTCAGGATGCTCGGCAGCCCCCTCGCGCACGCCTGGATCAAGTCGATCGACACGGGCGCCGCCCTCGCGATGCCCGGCGTCGTCGCCGTCCTCACCCACGAGAACTGCCCCGACAAGGTCTACACGACGGCGGGCCAGGGCTTCCCCGAGCCCTCGCCCTACGACCAGCGCATGTTCTCCCGGAAGGTCCGCCACGTCGGCGACCGCGTCGCCGCGGTGCTCGCGGAGACGCCCGAGGAGGCGGAGGCCGCGCTCGCCGCGATCAAGGTCGAGTACGAGCCCCTCGAGCCCGTCCTCTCCATCGACGCCGCCAAGGCGCCCGGCGCGCCGGTCGTCCACTCGGGCGAGGTGCGCTACGTCGTCGGCGAGCCGCCCAAGGGCAGCTCGACGAAGGGCGACGGCAGGGACGATCCCATAACGTACCAGTTCCCCCTCCACGCCGACCCGCACCGCAACCTCGCGGCGAGCGCTGCCGACGGGATTGGCGACATGGACAAGGGCTTCGCCGAGGCCGACGTCGTGATCGAGCGGAAGTACCGCGGCAACCGCGTCCAGTCGACGCCCCTCGAGCCCCACGTGGTCTACGCGAAGGTCGACGGAGGGCGCCTGGTCCTCCACGCCTCCACCCAGGTGCCCTGGCACGTCAGGCGCATCGTCGCGGGCGTCGTCGGCATTCCGGAGAACAAGGTGCGCGTCGTGAAGGAGCGCGTGGGCGGAGGCTTCGGCGCCAAGCAGGAC
>ERZ795054.1855-NODE-1855-length-18734-cov-5.840944_pt1 | contig 18734 bp, 18 predicted proteins | sample MGYA00375138_ERZ795054 | MGnify/ENA primary metagenome ERZ795054 (study PRJEB30183, sample SAMN05720215) | anaerobic digester metagenome | isolation source: active sludge of municipal wastewater-treating anaerobic digesters | place: USA | collected 2014-12-23 ... | reverse complement strand
CATGGTCGATAATTAATACCGGATTCGAGGCTATAACCGCGAAAAAAGAGGCCGGGAATTCTCTTCCGGCGCGGTCCGGAAAATCTGCCGCAACGAAGGCGCTTGACGTCGAGGCTTTCGCTGAGGCCAAAAAGGATTTTTCTCTGCGATACGGGATGAAAGAGACCGTGCGGATCAGGTTTTCCAAAACCGGGCCGGCGAGGTTCGTTTCGCACATCGATTATATGGAGATACTCAAGCGCGGCATGAGAATGGCGGGTTTTCCCCTGACTTTTTCCCAGGGATTCAACAAACGTGAAAAGATTTCTGCCGGGTATCCGGTTCCGCTTGGAATAGAAAGCGAATCTGAGCTGTGCGATGTCGAGCTCTACGATTCGGTTGATGACGGCATTCTGGAGCGGCTTGCGCCCCGCCTGCCCGAGGGGATAAGGCCGGTCTCTATGAGAAAAATTGCAGCCGGCCGCGCTCTCATGGCGCTGATCTCGGTGATCGAGTATCAGGTGAAGGGCCCGTCCCGATATATGGATCATATATTCGGCAATTTTCGGGCGCGCAATAGCCTCATCAGGGAAAAAAACCATGAAAAGAAAGAAATCCGCTTCGAAGATGCCGTCCATTCCTGGGAGTCTCTTTCATCCGATGAGCTGATCGTGCGTCTTTTTGTCGGCCGGGATTCGTCGGTGCGGATTGATGAATGCATCATGAACATATCAGGAATAACCGGCGAGGATTTTTATCTCTTTCGGGTGATAAAAAAATGCCAGTATGCGCTTGAAGACGGCGTTCTTGCCATGGTAGAATGATTACCGGATATTATTACATTTCGGCCGGATGCATATGAATTCCATTCCGGTGCGGAGCGCTAAATATTATTGCTCTGTCTGTCGAAATGAATAATAGCTTGGCTTGTGAGGATTTTCAGCTCGATAGATTTTTTTCGGACAAATTCAGGATTAACAGAGGTCTGGATATGCCGGTAAGTAAAGCCGAAAAGGCAGCTTATAATGACGAGATCAAGGATATTAAAAAGCAGGTTGACAATTACAATGGCGTTATCCGGGATATTCTCGTCAGAAAGAAAAAGATGCCCCGTATCGCCGGCTACTATAATATTGAAATAGCCACCAGGCAGATGGATATTATCGACTGCTGTCTTAAAATCAATGATCTGTCCGTCGAGATGCTCGGATTGAAAAATGAGCCGTTTTTAAACAATGCCCGCAAGGAATTTTATAAAATCCTTCAGGAAATCGAGGAGATCGTCGGAAACCAGATCGACCGCTCGCTTCGGGAAAATGACGATTATCTCGTAAACATAAATCATCTGAATCCAAGGCAGATTCTGGAATTCATTCAGAGGCTTCACAGGATTTTTTTCAATTTGAGATCGAGCGTCGGAGAGGGCTCCAAGTGGAAATGGTCCTTTGTTGAACTTCAATCCAGGGTTGCAATAATAACAAAGAATATCACCAGCTTTTCGGACCTTGCAAAATTACGCGATCCCCGCATGGAGTTCTATTATGACAGGCGGGACCTTATGGAAATGTGCAAGGAAGGTCTTACTGAAGCCGCGAAGCAATACAGGACAAAATATGAACTGTCGGGCAAGGCCCGTGAGGATTTAAAAAAATCAATCGATCTTCTCGCCGCTTTGAGGAAGATTCATGTAATTTTCGGCGAGGAGGAAGAGGCGACCAAGCTGAAGAATACCATTGATGCCGCCAGGCTCGCGCTGGAAGCGGAAGATAAATCTATAGAAAAAGAAAAAAAGAATAAGTAATCTTTCCGGTTTGTTTGATAGAAAAAAAATAAATTGGTCTTTTTAACTTGACTGATTTATTTTTTTTTATTAATATTTATTAGCACTCTCCAAAAGTGAGTGCTAATAAAAGGAATTCATTATGAGTCAAAACTTTATTAATGAAAGGCCTCTGGAAGAACGTGAAGAATCAGTTCTCGGCGCGCTTGTTTATGAATTCATTACTACAGGTAAACCGGTGGGATCACGTTCCTTTGTGCAGAAATATTCCTTTTCCATTTCTCCCGCGACTATGAGAAACATCATGTTCGACCTGGAGAATATGGGTTTCTTAATGCAGCCTCATACGTCTGCAGGAAGGATCCCTACAGACCTTGGATATAGATTTTACGTCAACTCCCTTCTGGACAGCTATGATTTTTCCAGTAAGGATAGTATTGAGGTGAATGAAGATGCTTTGAAAAACGAGCTTCTCCTCGATAAGCTTTTTTCATCTGTGGTAAGGATGATCGCGCAAGTATCAAGGTATGCGGGAGTGATACTGACACCGCGCGCAGATTTCGCAGTCGTAAAGCGGATTGAATTGATTCTTCTCGACAACAATGAAGTACTGATGATCCTGGTCACCCGCACCGGGATAGTCATGACGAAAAAGGTGTCCCTTTCTGTTAATCTGACACAGGATGAAGTCTATGAATGTTCGCGGTATTTGAGCAGCGAACTTTCGGGTTATTCGATACATGAGATAAGAGAAACCATCATGGTGAAACTCCATTCCGAAAAATCGATAACCAGAAACAAAGGGATAGCGCTTGATATTGCCGAGTTGGCCTTAACCGAGAGCAGGGAAGCGGAATTGAATGTCGAGGGAATTGAAAACCTTCTGAAGATAAACGAAATGGTGCAAGATGACCGCCTGAACAGCCTTTTGAACGTCATTGAAGAAAAAAATATTTTGAAAAACGTCATGGAGAGGATGCTCGAAAAGGACGGAGTGAGGATACTTATCGGCAAGGAAATCAATGAGGGGAAGGTCTCGGGATGTAGCATGGTGGCGACAGCTTACAAGATCGGTAATAAAAAAGTGGGATCTGTCGGAGTGCTCGGGCCGACAAGAATGGACTATGAGAAGGTTGTACCCCTGGTGGATTATTCCGGAAGAATAATATCGGATTATTTAACAAAGATGTCGATGTAGGCATGCAATAATATTTAATCGGGAGTTTTAAATGGATAAAAAAGGAAAAGCCGTTGATGCTGACAGGGACAAGTCCTTGAATGGCGTTAAGCCAGATCAGTTGTCGCATCACGACCATGCTGAAGCCGGCAAGGATGAACGCCGGAAAAATGAAAGGAGGAATGTCGAGCGTAGAAGCGGTGATGACCGGCGCCTTGACTTGAGAAGAGTATCCGATAAAGCCGCTTCGACTGAAGGTGCCTTTGTGGATTCTCAAATCAGCAGGCTTAATGAAGAATTAAGGGTGAAAAACGAAGAAGTTGAACGGATTAAAAATGAAATTGATTCATTTAAAGACCTTCTTCAAAGAAGACAGGCTGACTTTGAGAATTACAAGAAAAGAACCATTAAATTTCAAGAAGAGCAGAAGAAATACGCCATTAAAGATTTCGCTTTCGAGATTATTCTGATTAACGATGATTTGATCAGGGCGTTTGAGGCGGCTCTTCAGATTGAATGTCAGGGGAAAGATAGTTACAGGACATTCATTGACGGTGTAAGCATGATATCGAGAAGGATTGAAGAATCACTTCAGAAGTTCGGCGTTGTTGAAATCGAAGCGATAGGGCAGCCTTTCAACCCGAATTATCATGAAGCCGTTGAGATAGAAATGAGCAACGATTATAATGTCGACACGGTAGTTAAAGTATATCAAAAAGGTTTTAAAATTGATGAAATGGTTGTCAGAAGCACCAAGGTAAAAGTCGCAAAACCGGCTGCTTCGATTGATTCGCCGGGTGATGCGAATAATACCGGATTTAAAGAAAACGGAGAAATTCCCGGCAGTTGCTGATCCGGGATATTATAACGAAATATAAATACTATTCTTAAGGAGAATAACATGAGCAAAATAATTGGGATTGACCTCGGAACCACAAACTCTTGCGTCGCTGTCATGAGCGGCGGGGAGCCGATTGTAATTCAAAATTCAGAAGGGCAGCGGACCACTCCTTCTATCGTAGCATATACCGACAAGGAGGAGAGGCTTGTTGGCCAGGTTGCCAAGAACCAGATTATCACCAATCCCGAAAATACCATCAGATCTATAAAAAGATTTATGGGTCGAAGGTATAACGAAGTTCAGGAGGAGATAAGGACCGTACCATATAACGTGCTCGATGACGGGAAGGGGGGGGTCGCCGTGAAAACGGCTGCCGGAAATTTTTCTCCCCAGGAAATATCCGCCAGGGTTTTGCAGAAGATGAAACAGACGGCCGAGGATTATCTCGGAGAAAAGGTTACCAAGGCCGTTATTACGGTGCCGGCATATTTTAATGACGCACAGAGGCAGGCGACCAAGGATGCAGGCAGGATTGCGGGGCTTGAAGTTGAAAGGATCATAAACGAACCGACAGCGGCTGCTCTTGCTTATGGTCTCGACAAGGGGAAAAGCAACGAAAAAATCGCTGTTTACGATTTAGGCGGCGGTACTTTTGATGTTTCCATCCTTGAGCTCGGGGACGGCGTGTTCGAGGTCAAATCGACCAACGGTAATACCCATCTGGGAGGTGATGATTTCGACCAGCGAATAATCGACTGGCTTATCGATGAATTCAAGAAACAGACCGGTATCAACGTTTCCAAGGACAAAATGGCGCTTCAGCGGCTTAAAGAGGCAGCTGAAAAAGCAAAAATCGAACTCTCGAGCAAAATGCAGACTGAAATCAACATTCCGTTCCTGACTGCGGATCAGAACGGCCCTAAGCACCTTGTCCTGACGCTTACCAGAGCCAAATTCGAACAGCTGGTCGAAGACCTGATCGAATCCACAAAGGAGCCCTGTATCCGCGCACTCGAGGATGCGGGCATGACTCCGGGCGACATCGACGAGGTAATCCTTGTCGGAGGATCGACGAGGACCCCGGCCGTGCAGGAACTGGTCAAGAGAGTCTTCGCGAAGGAACCCCACAAGGGAGTGAATCCCGATGAGGTCGTTGCCATCGGCGCTGCGATCCAGGGCGGAGTGCTGGCAGGCGACGTTCACGATGTTCTCCTTCTGGATGTAACGCCGCTTTCACTCGGCATCGAGACTCTGGGAGGAGTAATGACGCGTCTCATAGAAAGAAACACGACGATTCCGACCCGGAAAAGCCAGGTTTTCTCGACCGCAACCGACAATCAGCCTGCGGTATCCATTCATGTATTGCAGGGAGAGCGGGAACTCGCTTCGCAGAACAGGACGCTTGGCCGTTTTGACCTCGTAGGCATTCCCCCGGCGCCCAGGGGCGTTCCCCAGATAGAGGTTACATTCGATATTGACGCCAACGGAATTGTCCATGTTTCGGCCAAAGACCTCGGTACAGGGAAAGAGCAGAAAATCAGGATTGAATCATCAAGCGGTTTGACCGATGATGAAATCAAGAAGATGGTGAAAGACGCGGAAGCTCATGCTGCAGAGGATAAAAAGCTCAAACAGCTCATCGAGGCAAGGAACGAATCCGATACGTTCATCTATGCCCTTGAGAAAATGATAAGGGAAAACGATGACAAGATCGAGGCCGCTGAAAAAGGAGCCATTGAATCCGAAATTTCGAACCTGAGAAAGGCAATGGAAGGCGACAATGTAGAGCAGATCAAAGCGGCCAGGACCAAGCTCGAACAGGTCTCGCACAAGTTCGCTGAAAGGATTTACCAGCAGGCAGGGCAGCAGGCCCAGTCTTCGGCCCAGGGAGGCGGCGGCGCATCATCGGCTCAACAGGGCCATGCCGAGCAAGGCCAGCAGGGAGAGAAGGTGTATGATGCCGATTACGAAGTGGTCGATGATGATGGGAAAAAATAGCGCGAGTGCGCTGATATAGGGATTTTCAATGTGACCGGTCGATGGCCGGCCGGTCACATATGGAATCTTTTATATAGTGATGTTGTTGTATCTTTTTTCTTTGGAAAGTACAGAAAATCGGGATTAATATTATTTTTATCCTTCTTCCGAACAAGTGAGGAATACTTTGGCAAAAAGAGATTATTATGAAGTTCTTGGTGTTGCGAAGAATGCAACAGAACAGGAATTGAAACAGGCATACAGGAAACTCGCGCTGAAATATCATCCTGATAAAAATAAAGGCGATCCTGAAGCCGAAGAAAAATTCAAAGAGGCGACCGAAGCCTACGAGGTTTTGCGCGATCCGCAAAAAAGGGCCTCGTATGACAGGTTCGGCCATGAGGGCGTATCCGGCTTTGACGGTTTCGGAAGAAGGGCTTATTCAGATTTTTCGGATATTTTTGGCGATTTTGATTTTGGCGATATTTTTGACACATTTTTCGGTTCCTCTTTCGGTACGCGCAAGGGGAAGCGCGTGCGCAGGGGCTCCGATATCCAGTACGACCTTTCGATAACCCTCGAAGAGGCCGCTTCAGGCAAGGAAGTCCAGATCGAGGTCCCGCGAAACGAGATGTGCGATAAATGCAACGGAACTGGATCGGCGGCAGGAACAAAACCTTCGGTATGTTCCGTGTGTAACGGAACCGGACAGATCCGCCAAACACAGGGTTTTTTCTCAATAACTCAAACTTGTTACAAGTGCAAGGGATCCGGGAAAGTAATTACCTCTCCATGTAAATCATGCGGCGGATCCGGTCTCAAGGTCAAGAAACGGACGATAACGGTAAAGGTCCCGGCCGGAGTGGAGTCCGGTTCTCGCCTGAAAATCACCGGCGAGGGTGAACAGGGACCGAACGGGGGGCCTTCCGGCGACCTGTATGTGGTCATTCACGTGATGAAGCATGAATATTTTGAACGTCACGGGAACGACATCATCAGTCTTATCAATGTTTCCTTTCCGATGGCTTGCCTGGGAGGTGAAATTGAAGTTCCGACGATTTCCGGAAGCAAGGTTATCATGAAGATTCCTCCCGGCACAGAAAACGGTCAGATCTTCAGACTAAAGGGAAACGGCATTCCCTATCTCGGTTCATACGGGAAAGGCGATCAACTCGTGAAAATAAATATCAATGTGCCCAAAAAACTGTCACCGCGCCAGAAAGAACTGCTCAAGGAGTTTTCGAAACTCGACGGTGAGATGGTCGGCTGATATCAAGAAAAAACCGGTTGCGGAATCAAAAACGGAATTTATTCAGCTGACCCATAATATCAGCAGATATCTGGGCTATCTCGCTCGAGGAGTTTCGGATAGATTCAGCGTAGTTTACGAGTTCCTGTGATGATTCATTGACCTTTTCTATTGTTTTGGATATTTCCCGGTTGGTCGTCATCTGCTCCTGGGATGCGACCGATACATCGTTGGAAATCTGCTTGATACCGCCTGTGCGCTCGCGCGCTTCAGAGGAAATTTTTGCAAGATATGTCAGCGTTTCTGAAAAATTGCTCATGCTGCCGGAAACGGTTTGAATGAGCTCGAAAATGTGATGGAATGTCTGTGCCGTCCTGTTGACTATCGCACTTCCCGAATCAACCTGCTGGTTTCCCGCCTTGACCAGATTCGTGATATTTTTCGCGCTGCTGGCGGTCTCTTCGGCAAGTTTCGATATCTCGTCCGCCACAACGGCGAAACCCTTCCCATGGTCACCTGCCCTGGCTGCCTCTATTGCGGCATTCAATGAAAGGAGGTTTACCTGCTCGGATATATCTGAAATGATTTTAATTATCTCCGCAATTTTTGATGTGCTGCTCTTGATGTTCTGCATTTCCTCGACCATGCGATTGAGGTCAACCTCTCCCAACTGGGCGTCATCCATCGTTTTATTCATCATCTCGGTGACCCTGATGGCCTCGTCGAGGGATTTCTGCGCCTCCTTCGCCATATTGGCCATGCGCTCGGCGTTCTTGTCTACCCTCTGGTACTGGTCCTGCGCTTTTCCGGCGATCTGTTCCATCGATGCCGATGTCTGTTCAAGAGCGGCGGATGTCTCCTCCATTGATGCCGCCTGAGTCTGAGACATGGAGGATATTTTTTTGCTGACCTGATCCATCATGCTCGAGCTTTTACTCAATTTTTCGGTGCTGCCCGCGAGGGTCATCACCAGCGTACGGATTATTCCATTCATTTCGGACATGCTTTTCATCATGAGGCCGATTTCATCTTCCCTGTCCTCGTCATACGTAAAAGTGGTGGTCAGGTCCCCCTGAGCAATGGCCACTGCCATCGTTTCTGAATTTTTTATGGGCCCGAGAATCTGAGAATCGATGATTTTATATATTATGAAGGATAGAAGAACGGAAAAGATGATAATCATAACGGCCGAAGCAATCCTGAGAGGAAGCATCGGTCTGTCGAAAAAATCATTGTAGTAACTGCCGGCGACGATATACCAGTCAAGCTGGGTAAAATACTTGAAGGCCGTAATTTTTTTCTTGCCTTCATAAGTATATATATTGATTCCGTTTTTTTCTTTGATGATTTCCTTAATGTAATCATATTCAAGGACATTCTGCCCCTCCATCGTCGGATGGGCGATGAGGTCTCCCTGACTGTTCATGACATAAGCATATCCGTTTTCTCCGATCTTATACTGAATTATACGGTCTTTAAGGCTTGCAAACGAGATGGACGTCTTGTTGTCCTTACCCAGGTTTACAGATTTGTTGATAAACTCCTCGAGATATGCCGTGACGCAGATATAGAGATCAAGAGGTTCGCAATAGGTGAATGCCTGTACCTTGGGCCTTTTCTTTTTTTCACCCGGGTTCGCCCAGGGATATTCGATAATGCCGTTTTTCAGTTTTATCGTTTTCTTGACAAAATCAAGATTTGATCCGTTGTAGCCGATCATTTCAGGCTTTGGATGTATGCGGACGATCCCGTTCGAATCAAAGCAGTAGGTATATCCTTCTTTGCCGATTTGTTGCGATAAAAGCACCCTCTTGAGAGAATCGACCGCGTACCTTCCGTCTGTTGCATAGAGTTTCTCTGCCGTGGTTTTGTTGTTCCGGGCTATCTCGGCGAGATGGAGCTTGAAATCATCATAGGCGTTGTCCACTATGTTGTGCAGGGTATCGACGTTATACTGAAGCTGACCGGTAATAATACCCTGTATGCTTCTTTTTGTGATGAAGTAGTTGGTCATTATGATGACTATCATAGAAATCGTTGTCACGCCAATGCAGACAATCAGCACGCGCTTGCTGAGGCTCTTGTTGTAAAATGAAGTTATAGTTTTCCAATCCATCGGAACCAGCCATTGGGAAGATCATTGTCTTTATACTAATAGCACGAAAAACGGGCACTGTAAAGTAAAATTTTAAATAGGAAAGGTGTGGAAACAGCCATGAATGAAATTTTCAATTATTTTCTCTTGACTATACGGGGCCTCCTGCCACTCTGTTAAATTCCAAACTGATTTGATGCTGATTTAGTTGGATTCAGGAAGGTATGCAGTAACATACGGCATACCAAAAAAAATGGGGAGTGTCGATATGCTGCCAATTGTCGATTACGGTGGAATCGCTCTTGTTGTCGCCAAAATCACTGCAGTCAGCGGTGTCAACAAGGCTGATGACAGGTTCGGTTTTGAAGTCTATCTCACCGGCAAGGAGGACCCAGTCGTAATTGCGTTCGCAGAAGAGCAGCAGGCCGAGGACGCGCGTAACGAGCTTCTGGGCGTAATAGCCCAGTATTATTATATACAGGAGTTCGGCCCGGATTTCGATATTGACGAGCTTTCAGAATATTCAGATGAGGAAAACGGCCGCGAAACGGACGGTGACGATGGGGAAAAAGACAAGCACTGATTGCCTGGAGCAGCATTGCCACAGCCGGCATCTCAGCATGATTTCAATAAATATTTTTTCACGAGGGTCGTGATGATTAAGAATAACATAGATCTGTTGAAGAGGGGAACTGAGGAAATTATCCCCCTTGAAGAGTTTCACAAAAAAATCGAAAAATCCGAAAGGGAAAACAGGCCTCTGATCGTGAAATCCGGCTTCGATCCTTCTGCGCCTGATATACATTTGGGCCATACAGTCCTTCTGCGCAAGATGAAGCATTTTCAGGACATGGGGCATACGGTAGTATTCCTCATCGGCGATTTTACCGGCATGATCGGAGACCCCTCGGGCAGGTCGACGACCCGGAAAAGGCTGACCAGAGAGGAAGTACTGGAAAATGCCGAAACATACAAGAAGCAGGTATTCAAAATTCTGGACAGGGAGAAAACCGACGTCAGGTTCAATTCGAACTGGTGCGCATCGATGACCTTTTCAGATGTTCTCGGTCTAACGGCAAAGTATAATGTCGCCCGGATGCTCGAGAGGGACGATTTTGAAAAGCGTTATAAATCCGGAGTGCCGATATCGATACTTGAGTTCATGTATCCGCTTGTCCAGGGATACGATTCGGTGATGTTGAAGGCCGATATCGAATTAGGGGGTACCGACCAGAAATTCAACCTGCTTGTAGGAAGGGATCTCCAGAGGGAATACGGCCAGGAGCCTCAAGTGATCATGACTGTTCCGCTGCTGGTCGGTCTTGACGGAGAGCAGAAGATGAGCAAGTCTCTGAACAACTATATCGGCATTAACGAACCCCCCAAGGAGATTTTCGGAAAGGTCATGTCGATTTCCGATGATCTGATGTTTACATATTATGAAATGGTAACGGATATTCCCATGGACGAGGTAGAGGCCATGCGCTCGGGGATCAGAGACGGCTCCGTTCATCCAAAGGACGTGAAGGTCAGGCTGGGCAAGGAAATCTGTGCGCAGTTTTATGACCGCGATACCGCGGAGAAGGCGGCCCAGGAGTTCAATAAAATTTTCGTTAAAAAAGACATTCCTGACGAAATCGAAGGGTACTCCCTGTCCGAAGACGAGTACGAATCGGGTAAGATCTGGATCGTTAAACTCCTGGTTCTTACCGGCATGGCAAAGTCCAACGGCGAGGGAAGGCGCCTGGTTCAGGGCGGCGGGGTCTCCTTCAACGGCGAGAAGATCGTCGGTGAGGATTTTGAGCTGAATTCACCGGTCAAAGGAATCCTGAAAGTTGGGAAAAGGCGTTTTGTAAAAATTAATGGCTAACCTGTAACACGCGATAACCGATCATGTCAAATACTGAAGACATAAAAAATATTGAAAAGGTGCTTGCCGGTGATATTGAGGCGTTTACACCCATCATCAAAAAATACCAGGACATGGTATTCCGCTATGTTTATTCAAAATTCAACAATTACGACGAAGCCCTTGATATCACCCAGGATATTTTTATCATGGCGATAGAAGCTTTAAAATCTTTCCGGGGCGAGTCGAAGTTTTCGACGTGGCTGTACAGTATAATGATCAATTACTGTAAGAACTACCGGAAAAAACAGAACCGTTTCAGCCTTGTCTCTATGAATTCATCCAAAGACGAAGACGAATACGATATACAGTATCCGGATGAGAGGGAGCGGCCTGAAGATGAAGTTATAATGAACGATTCTCTCAGGATAATGAAAGAAGAGATACAGAATCTGCCGGATGACTACAGGGATATTTTGATTTTAAGGGATATTGACGGACTTTCCTACAACGATATTTCCGATACGCTGGGCATCAATCTCTCCAATGTGAAAGTTAGGATACACCGCGGAAGGGAACTGCTGAAAAATCGTTTATATGAAAGGGGTTTGATATGAACGGAAAGCATATCATGTTTCAGAAAATGTCGCAGCTCATGGACAATGATATTGCGACAGAAGAAGAAAAAAACTCCATCCTCGATCATATTCAATCATGCGATCAGTGCAGGAGGGAATATGCCAGGCTCCAGGAGATGATGAAGCTTTTTGCGGGGATCAGAAAAAACGATCGGCTTCGGGCGGACCTTTCCGGATCGGTGGTGAAAGAATATCTTTCACGTAAAAGAAAAAAATCATTTTTTAAGATAATGCCGGCAGTTGCGGCGGCAGTTGTTTTCATTCTGGCGTTCGGCCTTAACAGCTACTGGCAGGGCGGCAGGCATACGTCCAGGATTGCGTCCTCATCTTTAAGTGTCGCGCCCGCAAACGATACCAGCAAAGTCGTCGATATCATCTCCCGCAACAACGCGAAGATACTGAAGGTAACCGATCTTTATATCGAGGGCGAAGTTTCGGGCGGATCTTTTAAGCGGCTGAGGAAGGAACTCGGCTTCAGAAAGGTTTCGTATGCATTTGTACGGGGAGAAAGCGGGACTTCGTCGAATTTTATTGAAGAAGTCGGGACTCTCTCCAATAAAGCGTATATGGATGCCGAAACGAATGGAAATCCCTCGAGAGCAATCAGGTTCAGGGTATATAAAGAATAACTACAGTGCGTTTCATTACCGCTTTTATTTCGAAGCTGAACTGAGCAATTCTTCAGTGCTCATTATTAAGCCTCCGCATACCCCCTTGGAGCTGTATAGTGAGGATATATGCGCCAGCTCTTCGTAATCCGCCTGGGCGTCTTCGATATGAATTACCGAAAATCCGTGATCTGAAGCATCCCTGGCCGTCGTCTCAACGCACTGGCTTGTGGCAAGGCCGGTGAAAACGATCTGGTTCACGCTCAGTTCGAGGAGAATTGTTTTGATCCTCGTTGAAGTGAAAGGGCTGTAGGTTGTTTTGTCGATAATAATGGCGCCTTTATCGGGTTTAATCTCATCGTGTATTTCAGCCATTTCGGATCCCTGCAGCGGGTAAATGTCCTTAAAGCCCTTTTCAACGCCGTTCTGGTTGGTCTCCTTGAAGAAACGATGGAGATCGCTCCTGTCGGCCCTGGCGCTGCATAGGCGCAGATAAAATACCGGCAGACCGTTTTCCTCAAAGAAACCGATGATTTTTTTTATGTTTGGCAGTACGAGGTTGAAACAGCGGTTTATGATATAATCAAGGCAGCCGTGCTGGAGGCTGTTGAAGTAGCGACAGTATGACGACTCCTTCAGGAGATAGTAATTCTGCATGTCGACGACGGCAAGCGCGGTATGCTCAGTTATCAGTCTTCTTTTGTTCATGTAGGTATTTTAATGTAGCGCACAGTTTTTCGTAGAAATCCCGCAATTCGTCTTTTTTTCTCAATGGCCTCATGACCGGCACGTTGCCTTTCTTGAATTCGTCGAGGTGCCTCGACATCACCTGAATGGGACCTGATATGCGGTGCGAAACCACGATGAACAGGAGGAAAATGACAATTGACTGGATTACCGTTAGGGCTATAAGCACATAAAGCACTATGGTGCTGTTTTTTGTGATCAGTCGGCTGTTGTCCTTGATTTTTTTCAGTTTTCCTATGTTGTCGGTAAAGTTGTGGTGACCTTCCTTTATTACCGGATTGTCCATTTTCTGCAGGGCGGGTGTGCTTAAAAACATATCGATCATCGCGTCCTGGTTGGTAACGATTTCATCGATGAATCCGTCGCTTTCAGTAACGATTATTTTCGTGGAGTCTGCGTAGTATAAAAGCACCGCACATACTGCGAGTACCGAGACGAGAGGAAGAATGATGGCCCTGATGGAAAGTCCGTATTGAAATTTTTTATCGACAATGTATTTTTTTCTTGTCAAAGCCATTATTTTCCCCAAAGTATTAGAATCATGGTATTTCTTGATGTATTTGTTGAGTCTATTGTTGATATTTATTTTAAGTCAATGATTTTTATCACCGACATTCATGGAAAATCACGGCCGGTAAAATGGATTATATAAGCATAATATCGTCGTTGTTGTCTTCACTTTTCATCTTAACGATGGTCTCTTTCGTATTGATTAAAGACTGGAAAGACCAGGTAAACCGGTATTATGCTTTCATGGCAATGGGCGGATTCGGGATTCTCTTCACGATGTTTCTGAGCTATGCGTTCCCTGATTACCTTGATCTTACCAGGGTCAACCGAATAACCCAGTTTTCAACGTCATTTTTCTTCACCATGAATTTGCCGATGTCTCTGGTCTTCCCGAAAAGGGAAAAAAAGCTGCCATTATATGTGACATTGCTATGTATCTCTCCCGGGCTGATAGTCGGAGGGATTGCCGGATTCACCGATCTTTCCATAACCAGGGCCTATTTCAAGGATGGCCTCATTGTCCGGGATTTCGAGACATTCTATACAATTTATGCGGTTGTCGTTCTTGCATACCTTCTGGCGGGAACCATTAATTTTATCCGCAAATATTTCAGAGAGAAGGTCGAGATATACAAGCTCCAGATGAGGTATCTTTTCGTAGGCGGCTCCCTGTCCATAGTCATGGCCGCGATTTGTTCAATCATACTACCGAGATTTTTCGGATTATCCCGCCTATATGTAATCGGACCCTCCATCGCTTCGTTCTTTTTTACTTTTTCATTGTTTTACAGCGTTATAGCCTATAACCTGATGGATATCAGGACCGCTATCCATAAGACCACCATGTACGCGATGATTTCTACGGCAATAATATTCCCGCTGTTCGGCATCGTCTATGTTTCCGGAACCGGCCTGGGGATTTTCAAAGATTTGCCATATTTCATATCATCGGCCATGATAGTCATCACATTCATTCTGTTTTCATACTATGTCCAGCCGGTAATTGACCGCGGCTTCAGGAGAAAGCAGTACGCCTTTGAAAATATCGTGGACGATTTCATCAGAAACATCGAAGACGTAAAAGAGCTGTCCAGGGTCATTGAGCAGACAGTTGACCTCCTTCGTGAAAGCCTGTTCCTGAAACATGCCTTTTTTATAATGATGAACGATGAAACCCGCAGGTACGAACTGATGTATCGCAAGGGGAATAATGAGGATTTCAAGCTTGAACCGGTCGAGAGGACTTCGTCATTGATTCGCTGGTTTGTCAGGAACCAGGACTATCTTTATATCAACCGCATATACATTGATGACAGGTATTTCGAGGATATCAGGGATGAAATTCTCGCTTTTTATCATAAGAACCAGGTTCAGCTCATACTTCCCATCTATCACGAGCGCAGGGTGCTTGGGCTTCTGTGCCTGGGAGAAAAGGAGTCTCTGGCTGGGTTTCAGCCGAGCGAGCTTGAGAAACTGGCATATTTCCAGAGCAAGAGCAACGATTTTATATCCACCGCACTGACTTATAAAAAGGCGATCAAAGAGCAGTTCATATCGCGCACCCTGGATCTTGCCGATTCGATTCTTAACTCAACGATGCCGGCTGCGCTTCCGAACCTCAAGCCCGTGACATTCGGAGCGTTCGTGGTTCCCAAATACGAGGAGGGGACGGATTATTTCGATTTCATAAGACCCGGCAACCAGGGTGTCGGACTGATCGTGTCGGACATATCCGGCGTGGGAGTGGCAAGTTCTCTCTATGCGGTGCTTCTCCGTTCGGCGTTCCAATCATGCATCAACGAAGCGCCTTCCACCTATACCGTCATCCAAAAAATGAACAGGGTCATATACGAGTATACCGGCGGCAAGGGCGGGCTGGTGACCGCTTATTACCTTTATTACGATTTCAAGACCATGAAGCTTATGTACAGCAATGCAGGGTATCCCGCCCTTGAGGTTTTCAGGGTCGAAAAAAACAATTTCGACACGCTGGATACCGAAGGAATACCGCTGGGCTACGATATCACCGCAAGCTACGGAATCGGTCGTACCAACCTTCTCAAGGGGGATATCGGCGTTCTTTATTCAAAGACTCTCATCAGTTCTAAAAATCAGAAAGGTGAAGAATATTCCGTTCTGCGTTTGAGGGGCATTATAAGCGGCAACAGGGTCCGCCAGGCGTCCGAGATCGCAGAATTGATCAAGAACGACTATGAATCGTTCATGGGTATTTCATCTCCCTCATCAGATGTAGTTGTACTCGTGTTTAAAATTATGTGAGCACCCCGCCGGGCCAGATCAAATCAGACCATTCACGTTTTTTTCGTAAAACAAGCCTTCTCAAGGTTAAAGTATCCCGCAACATCATGAAAAAAAGGGCCCGTCCTGTTGACGTTGGTAATTAATTTCAATAAACTGTAACTAAAACTGTTGGAGCTTAATGGTTTTTTGTTTTTGAATGAGTGTTAACGATCCTGCTCGAGTATCATTTTTTGTGTCCTCAGCGGCCGGGAATGATTGATTGAGTACTGGATTAAAAGAGGGGAGGAAACTCAATGAAGAGAAGCATCGGCGAGAAAGCTTCTTTTTTGGAGCGGAGAGAAGATGTGCATCTCTGCAATTCGGTTCTGGATTTGCGGTGTCTTGAAGAATTGCGCGAAATCGACAAGCATGAAATTATTGCCAAAATCAGCGAGATAATCGGCCCCAATCCTCAGAACCTGTGCCTTGCCGAAAAGATTTTCGAATCAGTCAAGTTCAATATCACGCGGTATGTGCTGCATCATGAATACTGCAGGAACAACAGCATACGGAGAAGACTGTTGATATGGCTTGACAGCAAGGTGAATCCCTCTGAAGAGGCGGCCCTTGCGTCGTTTATGCATAAATATTTAGAGTGATACCGTAATTCCTTGAAGTCCCTTTTGATGCATACATGCTGCGCTCCGTGTTCGAGCGCAGTTTTTGAATTATTGAACAAAGATTTCAATGTCACCTCGTATTATTACAACCCCAATATATCGCCGCAGAACGAGTACCGGAGACGGTTCGGCGAACTCGAACGATTCGCAAAAACGGCCGGAATGCCCCTTATTCAGGGATCCTATGACATACGTGAATGGGTAAAAGAGGTCAAGGAACACCGGTTCATGGGCGAACGCTCCCCGCGGTGCGCCGCGTGTTTCATGTTCAGGCTCCGGGAGACATTTAAAAAGGCCTCTCTCGAAGGATACGACATCGTGGCCACGGTCCTGAGCATCAGCCCCCACAAAGACGCCGCGGTCATCAACCGCATCGGCGAACAGCTTCAGGATATTTACGGCATAGAGTTCCTCAAGGCGGACTTTAAAAAGAACAACGGGTACAAGCGCTCCCTCGAATTGTCGCGGGAATACGGTTTTTACCGTCAGGATTATTGCGGCTGCGTTTATTCTCTCATGGAAAGAAAAAAAGACCCTTACTGGCTTGCGAAGCTCTCATCCCAGGCCGATATCTCCGCCGTATACCGGTGATCCCGGGGATTCGGACGTTATTTTTTCCCTGCTTTTTCTCGATAATTAATAGTGAAAATGTCCGTAAAGCATGGAGAAAAAACATGGAAGCGCAGAGCGATCTTTTCATCCAGCAGAATTCGAACAGTAGCGGCCCTGCCGAGGGGAGCGTTCAATCGAATGTCCATCCGAAAAAGCTGACTGCAGATCCTGAATTGATGAAGATGCTGGTCAGGTATGTGCAGTCGTTTCAGGACACCGGAGAGGAAATCGAGATCAAGGGCAGATTGATCGATTTTATCAGGAAAATATAGCGTAACCAGAAAAAAATTTCTTTTTTCCGCCCCGCCGTTCGTATTACTACCGGAACAATTCAATCCGGAGAACAACCATGCTCAACAGGGAACAATACAGGGCCTCGCGTTCCGACGGCGGAATCAGTCTTGTCGTCGCAGGGGCGGGAACCGGGAAAACGACCGTTCTGGTCGAAAAGGTCAAGAGCCTCATCAAATACGGCGGAGTTCCGCCCGAGAAAATTCTGCTTCTCACTTTCAGTAAAAAGGCCGCAGAAGAGCTGAGGGAGAGAATAGGCCGTGATGTTCCCGGCGCCGGTCTTCAAATACACGCCGGGACTTTCCATTCTTTCTGTTATTCCGTCATCAGGGAATTCCGGGAAACGTTTGCACGGGAATACGGCTTCACGGGCCCTCCGAAAGTTGCGGATGAATCCTCCAGGCATGATTTTTACCGCGACTATGTCTGCGGCAATCTCGCCAGATTCAAGGGGATGCCGGCGGACATCGCGGCCGATATCCTCATGAACTACGGCAAGCTCGGCCGAAAGAGCAGGGACAGGCTCGAGTCGCTTGACATGGGGAGGATATCGGATGATGTCGCACAACTGTATCGGGAGCACAAGATTGTCAAATGCTTGATCGATTTCGACGACATGCTGGATATGATCCCGCGGATGATCGAGAAGGACCGGCGCTTCGGGGAAATCCTGACCAATCGGTTTTCGCATGTTCTTGTGGACGAATTTCAGGACACGTCGCAGTCGAATTTCAATCTGATCAGGCTTCTCATCGGCTCATCCGGTGGAAACTTCTTCGCAGTCGGCGACGACTGGCAGTCGATTTACGGATTCAGAAACGCCCGGGTGGGATATATGCTCAATTTTCGCAGATTTTTCAGCAATGCGACGATCCATGTGCTGAGGGTCAATTACCGTTCGAAAAAGGAGATTGTTGCCCTGTCTTCCGGATTCATAAGGAAGAACAGGCACAGGAGCGTCAAGAGGATCATTTCCCACCGGGGGAAAGGCGGCCTGGCCAGGATCATTGCGGTAAGGGACAGGGATGAGGAAATCGGGCGGATTCGACGTCTCCTGGGAGATTATGCCGGATACGGATCGGTCGCTGTTCTGGCCAGGAACAACCGCCAGGTGGCCCTCCTGGAAAGGGAAACCGGATCGGCAAACGGGGCCCATGCAGGGGCCGTTTACATGACCATGCACGGATCCAAGGGCCTCGAATTCGACACAGTGATCGTTGCCGGAGTCTCTGACCTGGTCATCCCCGACAGGTCGACCGATATAGAGGAGGAGAGGCGGCTCATGTATGTCGCGCTTTCGCGGGCCCGGGACCGTCTTTTCGTTATTGTCCACCTTAACGATGACGGCAGTCCGGCCCGTTTCGGAGCTGAACTCGGTCTCAGGATATGAGTATTCGAGGGCCCGTTTTTTCGCAGACGCGCCGATTATTTGCCAAAATAATCCCGAATCCGGTCATTTT
>ERZ795054.1854-NODE-1854-length-18735-cov-5.018308_pt1 | contig 18735 bp, 17 predicted proteins | sample MGYA00375138_ERZ795054 | MGnify/ENA primary metagenome ERZ795054 (study PRJEB30183, sample SAMN05720215) | anaerobic digester metagenome | isolation source: active sludge of municipal wastewater-treating anaerobic digesters | place: USA | collected 2014-12-23 ... | reverse complement strand
GTTCGGCTTCGATTACCTGCGCGACAACGGCATCTACATCACCAAGGAAGAACAGGTCCAGCGCGGGCACCACTACGCGATCGTCGACGAGGTGGACTCCATCCTGATCGATGAGGCGCGCACGCCGCTCATCATCAGCGGTCCCGCCGTGGTCAGCGCGGGAATCGAGTTGTACATGCAGTTCAGAGGGCAGGTCGAGTCAATCGTCCGGGCCCAGGAACGGCTCTGCAACCGGTTCCTCACCGAGGCCCAGGATCTCCTCAAGAAACTGCGCCCCGAGGACGGCTCCAATCCCGTCGATCCCGACGATCTTCAGCGCCAAATCGGGCTGCTGCTCTACCGCGTCAAGATGGGCAACCCCCGCTCGCCCAACCTGCATGCCCTGCTCGAGAGCCCCGAGAACGCCCAGATGATGAACGCGGCCGAGCTCGAGCTGCATGCCGATCAGAAGAAGGTCCTGCTCTACGGAGAGAAGGAACAACTCCTCTACGCCATCGATGAAAAAGGCCACGAGGCGGATCTGACCGAGAAAGGCCGGGCCTTCCTCAGCCCGCAGGATCCAGACGCCTTCGTCGTGCCCGATCTCATCACGGCGTTCCACGAGGTCGACACCGGGCCCGAGCCGGACGTCCGGAAGCGCGTCGAGATGAAGGCCAAGCTGCAGAAGGAATTCGAGGCCAAGGCCCAACGGATCCACTGCATCTCCCAGCTCCTGAAGGCCTACGGCCTCTACCAGCGCGACGTCCAGTACGTCGTCCAGGACAACAAGGTCGTCATTGTCGACGAAAACACGGGACGCCTCATGACGGGCCGCCGCTGGAGCGACGGTCTGCACCAGGCCGTCGAGGCCAAGGAGGGCGTTCGCGTCGAGGAGGAAAACCAGACCCTCGCCACCATCACGATCCAGAACTACTTCCGCATGTACCAGAAGCTGGCCGGGATGACCGGCACGGCGGAGACGGAGGCCTCTGAGTTCTGGGACATCTACAAGCTCGGCGTGCTGGTCATTCCGCCCAACAAACCGTGCGTCCGCAAAGACGCCCACGACACGGTCTACAAGACCCGACGCGAGAAGTACAACGCCGCGGTCAACGAGATCCAGACCATCCACGCCCAAGGCCGCCCCATCCTGGTCGGCACCATCTCGGTCGAGGTCAGCGAGCACCTCTCGCGAATGCTCAAAAAGGTCGGCATCGTGCACTCGGTCCTCAACGCCAAGTACCACCAGCAGGAGGCCGAAATCGTGAGCCGCGCCGGCCAGCACGGCTCGGTCACCATCGCCACCAACATGGCCGGACGCGGCACCGACATCAAACTGGGCCCCGGCGTGGCCGACCTGGGCGGCTTGCACGTCATGGGAACCGAACGCCACGAAGCCCGCCGAATCGACCGCCAGCTCCGCGGACGCTGCGCCCGACAGGGCGACCCCGGTTCGTCCCACTTCTTCATCTCGCTCGAGGACGATCTCATGCGGCTGTTCGGCTCCGACAAGATCGTCAAGGTCATGGAACGTGTCGGCCTCGAGGAAGGTCAGGAACTCGAACACCCATTCCTCAATCGCTCGATCGAGCAGGCGCAAAAGCGGGTCGAACAGCACAACTTCCAGATCCGCAAGCGCACGCTCGAATACGACGACGTCATGAACAAACAGCGCGAGGTCGTCTACGGCTTCCGCAACGAGATCATCCACGGCGCCGACACGCGCGACCGCCTCATGGACATCATGGAGGAGGTGGTCATCGACAAGGTCAAACAGTTCACGAGCGCCGACACCGAGCCGGACACATGGAACAAGCGCGGTTTGGCGGATTGGGTCAACCTGAGCTTCCCCATAGGACTGCCCGAGGACGAAGTCCTCAAGATCGCCGACGCAGGCCAGGATGTCCCCGTGCCCGGATCCCTGTTCGACGGGCTGAGCGCCGGTCAATACGCCGTGGCCCGGCATATCGGCAAGGCGGTCCGGGACCTGTACGAACTGAAGATCAGCTTCGAAAACCCCGACAATCTGCGTTCGGTCGAGCGATACACTATCCTCAGCGCCATCGACAAACTGTGGCAGGAGCATCTCTACCACATGGACAGCCTGCGCAACAGCATCGGATTGCGCGCCTATGGCCAGCGGGACCCGCTCATCGAATACAAAGTGGAAGCCTTCAAGATGTTCGATGAGCTGATGCTCAACATCAAGACCGAGATCTGCCGCAATATCTTCCTCAGCGCCTCGAGCCTCAACGCCTTCGAACAGTTCTTCCGCAACCTGCCCCAACGCACCGTCCATAGCCAGACCAGCGCCTTCGGCCCAACCCCCGCGGCCCCCGCCGCGGGCGCGGGCGCAGGCGCCCCCCGCTCCGGCCCCGGCGGCAAGCGCGCCAGCGACGTGGTCACCGAAGCCACCGAGGAAATCGCCCGCACCCGCACCCCCGTCCGCGCCATGCCCAAGGTCGGCCGCAACGACCCCTGCCCCTGCGGCAGCGGCAAGAAGTACAAACACTGCTGCGGACGGTAATCCGGCATTTCACAAGACTGAGCGCGGTCTGCCGAACGCCTTGGTGAATTGCGGCTCTCTTGGGCTCTGCAATCCCACCGATGAGTTTGATCCCGAACAGGAAGCGTGCGACATAGCCCTCCTGGACCCAATCGCATCGCTGTTGCGTGGTTTGGGCTCGGGCTGATCGAACAGAGCCTGCCGAACAGAGCCTGCCGAACGATGAAGTGTGCGATGAGGTGTGCGATGAAGGCCCTTCAACCACATCGACAAACATCAGGAATGTCCATACTCCAGCGCCGGGTCGGAAGACCCGGCTCCCAACCGATGCACTCTCCGGTGCGGGCCGCGTGCCCTGCCTGCGCCGCGGAGCGCAACGGCGCGGCAGGCAGGCCCCACGTGGCGCGAAGACATACAGCGCGGCGCAGTCAAAGCACAATTTGCTGGTGACAAGCTCTTTGCCTTTGCTTACACTCGCCTTGTTCCAGAGCGCGAACAGTCCTGTGATCGTGAGCGCGCCTAGAGTGACTTCCTTTTCAGAATGTGTGCGGAATGAGCCAAGTTTTTGCGCCGCGCAGCAGCGCCGCTTGGCGAGGCGTCGACTGTTCATTGTCATGACCAAAGCCCGGCGCAAACGAACTGGTGACATGCCTCGTTGGTCTGAGGCGGAGCCTCTCTAATACTCCATGAACAAGAAATCTGTCTCTGCCCGCAACGGACTTCTCTGCGGAGGCAATTGGATCATCGACCAGGTCAAACTGATCGACGTCTACCCGCAGCGCGAGCAATTGGCCAACATCCGCTCCCAAAGCCAGGGCACCGGGGGCGCTCCTTACAACGTGGCCATCGACCTCGCCAAGCTGGGGGTTTCATTCCCGATCATGGCGTCCGGATTGGTCGGCAAAGATGCCCTCGGCCAGACGATCATCGAGGATTGCCAGCGTCATAACATCGATACCAAGTACCTGCGCCAGACAACCGCAGCCCCCACCTCCTACACTGATGTCATGACCGAAATCGGGGGCGGCAACCGCACCTTCTTCCATATGCGGGGCGCCAATGCACTCTGGACCGGCGCCGATCTCGATTTTGCGAAGATCAAAGCCCGGATGTTTCATTTGGGGTACCTGCTCCTCCTCGACGAGCTGGACAAACCGGACAAGACGTACGGCACAAAGGCCGCCGCCCTGCTCGCCCGCGCTCAAAACGCCGGCGTCAAAACCAGCGTCGATGTCGTGAGCGAAGACAGCGACCGCTTCAACCGCATCGTGACGCCCGCCCTGAAACACGTCGATTACTGCATCCTCAACGAGATCGAAGCCGGCAAGACAACCGGGTTCAGAATCCGCCAGGCCGACGGATCCCTCGATACGGTGTCCCTCCGCCACGCCGCAGGCGCCATGCTCCAGCTCGGAGTCAAGGAACTGGTCGTGATCCACTTCCCCGAAGGCGGTTTCGCCCGCACCCGCAAGGGCGATGACCATTGGCAGCCCTCGCTCAACCTGCCGCCCAAGTACATCGCCGGCATGGCCGGCGCTGGCGACGCCTTCTGCGCAGGCGTTCTCATCGGGCTCCACGAGGGCTGGGAGTTGAAGCGTTGTCTGGAAGCCGGTGTCTGCGTCGCAGCCGCATCCCTGTCCGCCCCCACTTGCACGGACGGCATGAAACGGCTCAAGGCGGTCCTCGAACTGCCCAGGAAATACCGCTATCGAGCGCCCCTCGAAGCCGGGGACTGAACGGGTGTTGAGAGAGAGTCTGGTGCGCGCGGCAGGACTTGAACCTGCACGGTGTTACCCACTAGAACCTGAATCTAGCGCGTCTGCCAATTCCGCCACGCGCGCAACCGTTTGCTACCAACGACTTACAACAGGATTCCGATCTCCGATTTGTCTCGTTGTATCCGCCCTTTGTATACCGTAGGTTCCGGTCGTGAACGCGAACCCGAACTCCACGGGTGGTACAACGGGCAAACCAACCGGCCACTGCCTTTCCAAAGACGGCAAGTGGCGCTCTTTTCCAAAGATCCCACACCTGCTGCAGTACGTCAGCGGCAGCACTTTTTACGGGAGAACGAAGGTGGATGGCAAGATCATTCGCCAGAGTCTTGAAACCGACGCCTGGGCTGCCGCCAAGCTCCGCCTGGTCGATTTTCTGAAGCAACATCAGGAGGCCCGGGGCACGGCTCGCGCCATCTCGTTCCCCGAGGCCGTTGCCTTGTACGAGAAGGCGCTCGATCAGGACACCCGCCTGAAGCCCCAGAGCAAGCAGTACCGCCGGTGGTGCATTCGCCGCATTGAACTCTCTTGGCCGGAGTTGTGGCAGAAACACGTCGACGAGATTACGCCTGATGAGTGCCGGGAGTGGGCGGTTGAACCAGGAGATCGCCTGCCACTACTACAACAACACCATCGGCACCCTGCGGCAGATCCTCGATTGCGGTGTCCGCGACTACGCCACCCGGACCCGCAAGAAGATCGAGAACCCTGCTGCCGGGCTCTCTCGTGCTCGGGTTAAACAAAAGGAACTCCAGTTGCCAGAACCGGACCAGTTCCGTCGACTGCTGGAGACCGTTCGCCGCAGCAGCGGCGGGTGGGGAAGGCGCGCCGCAGACCTGATCGAATTCCTCGCTTACTCGGGCCTGCGGGTCGGCTCGGAGGCGCGCTGGATCACCTGGCAGGACATCGACTGGCAAAGGAAAGAACTCATCGTCCGCGGGGACCCCGAGACGGCGACGAAGAACAGCGAAGTCCGCCGCGTGCCGATCATCCAGGATCTCGAACGACTGCTTCAACGGTTGCAGCGCGAGGGGGGACAGACCGGCCCGATTCTCGCGGTCGCCGTGTGCAACGAGTCCCTCGCTCGCGGTTGCCGGGAATTGGGAATCCCAAAGATCACCCACCACGATCTTCGCCATTTGTTTGCCACTCGGTGTATCGAATCGGGGGTAGACATCCCCACTGTCAGTCGCTGGCTTGGTCACAAGGATGGCGGCGCCCTCGCGATGCGGGTCTACGGCCACCTCCGCAACCAGCACAGCCAGGAGATGGCGAAGAAGGTCAAATTCTGAGATGGAGCAAGGGTCTCCGGATTCGTTGCTCGTGGTTTTGCCCTATTGGCCACCGGACGGACTGGAAGGGACAATACCCCGTTTCGCACCGACTTGATCGCCGGGGGGCCTCGGACCCAACTGCACTCTGATTGACCCACGACCCGCTACCGGGTGACAAAACACGGTGACAACAAGCCGCTGGGAACAAGCCGTTGATCATGTTGCGGCTCTGCTCAGATTGGCAGTCCTCTCGAAGACCTCGCCAAGCGCCCCAACCCGCCGATGGAACGTTTGACGTTATCCGGAATGTTGGAGAATTGCCGCCAAGCGGCCCAGAAGGCTCTCCGGCGACTTGAGAAGAAAACGGTGATTTTGCGCTGACGAGACGGGGCTGAACCCGCAGACTTCAGGAATGAAATCGGCACGATTCGCTTGGCTCGGGCAGATGCGCCCCTGGCTCACCTTGCTGCCTTGGTTCGTCTCCTGTCTCGAGAAGTTGGGCATCCTCGCCCGCGCGCTCAAGGCGGGAAACGCGAACCGGATCATCGCCTTCAACCCCGGCGTGCAGGACCGGGTGCGGCCCCACTCCCGGCACGAAGACTACACGTGCGGGGAACAGAACCGGTTCCTCGACCAACCGGTCTCCCGCTGGACCGGTGGCGAGCAATGGCACATCCTGTCGTATCTCGGCCACGACCGCCTGGGCAACTACCTGGGCGCGGGTTGGGGGCAACCGGGCGTGCGGTACTCGAAAGCCGATTTGACCGAGTACATCGCCGAGGTGAATCGGGCCGGCGGGGTGGTGTCGATTGATGTGTTCCTCGATGGCAAGCCATACGTGTGCGAATTCACCAGGTCGATGCAGGCGCAGTTTGTCCGCGTGAGCGGCGTGAAGCCGGACGGGCCGGACCAGAAAGGTGCGCAAATGGCTGTGGCAGAGTTGGAAGTCTACGAGTGATTGACGCCCGATCAGGCCGGATAGCCGACGGTCTGGGCATAGAGCACCCGTTGCTCAGACCGCAGCTTGAAGTCTCTGGCTGCCGCCTCCCGATTGCAGTTGTGGAACCACGCCGCCAGAACCTGCGACGCCGCGATCAGGTAGATGTTCGACGCGATCAGGCCCGTCGCCACGTAGTATTATCCTCTCTGGACTTCAGGGTCCCCGATGCGGCGGTCGGGCTGGCCGGGTCCGCCAGGGATCACCACAAGCCTTGCTGGTGCCCAACAAGCTGCAAGCCCGTTATCGCTTGAGCCGCGAACTGGTCGAGACCGCGAAGTCGTTGGACATCCCGGCCACGCCGGGGTTGCGTCTGCGGCAGGCCTATGCCGACGCCGCCGGCCAGGGACAGGTGGTTTGGCGGCTGGGACCCCGCGCCTAAGCCGCCGCTAATGAAATCAAGGAGTTATTCCATGGACAGTTCGGACAAAGACCGAAGAACACTCAGCGAAGCCCTGCGCACCGGTAAGCTCGGAGACGAAGCCCGCAGCTTCCTGACCGGCACGGCGCTCCCACCGCCGCCGGCCCAACTGCCCCGTTTGACACAGGAATCGCCCTTGGTGACCCCGGACCCACCGCTGCCCCCGAACCGTTACCCCCGCCGCTGCATCCTACGAACATGACCAAGTTGACACTCCCGACATCCCTCACCGTCGTGCCGGCCATCGTCTCGATGACCTTTCGGTTGCCCGCCAGCCTCGCCGCCCATCTGGCTCGCGTGTCCGCCGAGCGCAAGCTCCGGCGCGAGCGACCCTACCACCAACAGGACATCGTCGCCGAAGCCCTCACCCAATGGTTCCGCCAACATGGCGCCATCGATTGAATCTCCAGAATCAAACCGAGGTTCAGGGGCCTGTACCTCGCTTGCGGAACCGTGCTAGAACCCGGTTTGAGGACGGAAGGTTTTGAGAACTTCCGACCAACGTCACTGCGACGCCAACGCGTTCGCTGACGTCATTGAGATGGGCGCGAACACCCGCCAACCCGAACTCACCATTCGGCGCAGGGGACGGTCTTCACCAGCCGTCAGGTTCGTGTCCCGTAGAGCGTGGTGCCGCGAGAGTGGCTCGCCACGTTCGAGAGAGGCTTCTGGATGTAATCCTCCGACCTCACCAGTCGGAACCTAATCTCCAGATTCTATCTCATGGTGTGCCCGCCAATGCGGGCGCGAATGCGGGCGAGCGGGAACGACTTTGCCGTGCAACCCGGCAGAGCCGTCTGGTTCAAAGCGGGTGCGCCGTGCCCAAGTGGAGCACCGCTAATCCCCCGACGGGACTCGTGGACCACAGTCACGCGTGATCGTGACCGAACGGGTGTAAAGCTCGACAGGTTCCTGGAACGTACGCTGGCGTCGGAAGCCGGGCGGTGGCAACACCGACCTGCCGGAGGCCGACAACCTCCGGGTATCCGCGGAGAGAAACGCGGAACGCGAAAAGCTCAACGATGAACGGGGCGTTAAGCCCTTGCCAGTCAGCCGCAGCAGAGACGAAGCCGAATCGGCCAAGCCTCAACCAGGGTGGGTAAGGGGGCGCTTCTGTATTCTACCCCCTGAAATCATCCCGCGATTGCGGGATGGAAACTGTGCCGGGGCGGGAGCCCTTGGGGACACACCTGGTTAGGCCCGGACGTCACGAACGTCCAGCCAACGTGACTGCTGTAGCGAAGAATCAGACTAACCGCGCAAGGAGTGGGGCGGCCGGAGTGGTGTCCGGTGCCGGCGCGTCAACCGGTGTTTGAAATGCCACACTCTGATGAGAGTGCCCCAAGTAGGACCAGGCGGAGCCTGGACCAGGCAGAGCCTGGACCCAATTGCCTTCGGCCAAGAAGCCGAGCGATAGGGTCGTCGTTCCAGCAAGGCAGTTGGAGCGGCGGGTGCGCGCTACGGGTGGTGCCGGGCACAAATGCACACACGAAAGGGGTGACGGGATCAATCCATCTCAATGAGGTCGTGGGCGGGTGGAGTCTCACACTCCACTCGCCCATTTCCCGGAGGGAAAGAGAATCGCGCGCGCAAACGGCTGGCGCCTGGGGACAGGTGTGCCCGCGTTTGCCGGCAACAGAGAAAACATGACGAGGGTCGGGTCAGCCAAAAGGTTCACGCATAAGCGCAACCGCCACAGATTGCGCAACCGCAACAGCAGGAATACAGCGCGCGGGCACATTTTGCCCCGGCGCACCTCCTGCGCGGACTCTGCACCCAAGGTTTTCGCGAAGGGGAAGGTCGTCCTCTGGGTTTTGCAGTCGGCCGCGCTGCACAAGGATTTCGGCTTTGGGGAGGGTGTGCCACGTGAAAACAACTCCCACACTTTTCGTGGGCTTACAGCCCTTATGCAACGTCAAACGCCGTTTGACCATAACCCTGGGTGGAGGTGCGTTTATGCAATACCAGTATGTGGCGACCTCGGTCGCCGGCTTCGTCCAACAGTTGGCGGTGGCCTACATCGCCCAAGCCTACTACTTCTACGTCGCCGGCTGGATCCCCGAGCACAAGGCTCCTGTCGAGACCGATGCCAAGATCCTCGCCCAGTATGACCTGGCCCTCTCCAAGTGGACGCGCTACCGCCGCCGCAAGGCCGGCGCCGCCAGCGTCCAGTACCTGCGCTACGACCGTTTCTTCGTCATCCTCGCCACGCATGGGGAACATCCATTCTTTGCGGCCGAGGGGCGCGCGCTGCGCGACATCCGCATCAACCCCATCCACTTCGGGGGCTATTCGATCGGTTGTCGCCAGGGGCGGGGAGGGGGGCCCTACCACGCCTCGGTCCGGTTGGAACGAACGACCTGCCAGGAACTCAAACGGCGTTTTGAAGCCGTCGCGCTCGACTGGTCGGTCGAGGAGATCGCCCGGCACATCGAGCGGCTACCGTACGAAGCCTACGCCCCGTCCGCGACCAGGTCCGCGGTATCCTGCGCGCCGTCAACCGGCGGCGCAAAGTCGCAGGGCTTGAGTTGGTCCCCCGCACAGCCGTCCAGTTGCGCCGCTACCCAGTCAAACCCTTCGATACCGGACAGCAAGCTGGTTGATCGCCCGGATTGCTGATTGCTGTCCGCCATGCCGGATGAGGCTTGATGTGCCGTATTGCCTGTGCTCAGGGGGGCAGGAGCAAGGTTGTGATCGAGAACGAACGGCTGCCGTGACCACCCCTTCCGCAGGTTGGCACTCGCAGGGGACGCTCGGACGTCGCTCGGACGTCGCTCTGTTGACGGCAGGTGTCGATTCTGCGACCTTCCCCGCCATGCCGGTCGAGTTGACCTATCCGCACATCGTCAGGACACCGGGGGAGCCCGCCCGGTTGGAACGGCACCCCCGGACCCGGGTGTCGATGATCGTGGCCGACTACCTGTGGCGTGGGTGGTCCGCCGAGGAGATCGTCCGCCAATACCCCTATCTGACGCTGGCTGAAGTGCACGCCGCCCTGGCGTCGTATTTCGACCAACCCGACGACATCGATGCGGAACTGGCCGCCGAATACCAAGATGTCGAGCGGTGGGGGGAGGCACATCCGACGCCAGCCCTGCTGGCCCGCCTCAAGGCCCAGAAAGCGATCTGATGTCCGTTGGTCTCTACGCGGACGTTCACGTCCCTGGTCCTGTGATCGCGCAACTGCGCCGCAACGGAAGAGGGCACGCACAGGTTGACGGACGATGAATTGCTGAGGGTCTCCACCGGCATGGAGCGTGTCATGGTTACGCAAGACATCCGTTTCCGCGTTCTCGCCGAGAATTGGCAACGGACGGGGCAGGTGTTCTCGGGTTTGGTCTTCGCCCACCAGCGCTATGTCAGCTTCGGCGTCATGGTCCTCGACCTGGAACTGATCGCCAAGGCAACCGACCCCGCATACCTGGCGAGCCGGATCGTACAACTGCCACTCTGACGCCGGCCAAGCTGGGACCTGCCCCCGACCTCGAAATCAGTCGGTGAACGTTGGGCGTTCAGAACGGCTTCCATGGCTCTGCAGAACCTACATGAAGAAACCCGCCTCTCGGAGTGACATGAAATCCCTCGGGCGCTCGTCGCTCCGGCGGCCCAGGATCACATGGTCGAGCACCTCGATCTTGAGCAACTGGCCTGCCCGCACCAGGTCCCGCGTCACCTTGATATCCTGCTCGCTGGGCGTGGGACGCCGCTGGGATGGTTGTGTACGACCACGATCGCAGCCGCGCCGACCGCAATCGCCCGACGGAAGACCTCCCGCGGATGAACCAGCAGGGTGTCAAGCGTGCCCTGCGCGAGGTTCTGCGTGCCAATCAAACGCCGTCTCGTGTTCAAGAATACCACCTGAAAGTGCTCCACCGTGTATACACGGTTCTGTTCACGCAACAGGTCCGCCACCCGCTCCGGCGTGTCGAGTAACGGCGGCTCGCTGTACGATTCGCGCGTGAGCCGTTGCGCCAGAAGAAGCGCCGATTTGATCGCCGCCGCCTTCGACTTGCCGATCCCTTTGACCAGTTGCAGTTCGTCAAACGACGCCTGCGCCAGCGGCGTCAGCCCCCCGTACTGTTCGAGCAGCGCCTCGGCGGCAGGCTTCCCCGCCAAGGTCGAGAGCAGTTCCGTGTTGTTCGCATGTTCCAGTGATTCCATCCCAGACCCCTCCTCAAAATCGTCCCGATTCTACCACCGTTTGATTCCTTAAGAAACAGGCCCCACCCCTCCAGCCGCCCCGGACGCATTCCCAGTCGTTCCGCCCTCTTGCCCCGAAGAGGCGAATGACCGTTCGGCCACACCCCCGCTGCCCTTGACATCAGAACGCCGTTTGGGGCATGGATCGCTTGGGGGATTCGTTCTGCTGGAAGGTCCTACGCCGGGCTCAAGCCGCACTGAGGCTTGGCCTTCTTCCATTCACGCCTTTCCCTGCCTGTCCCGCCGCGGGACAGTGTTCCAGGGAGTCCTCTCGCGCCGGAATCGGGGTGCCGCAGGCGCCCGACGCGAGGGAAAGTCCAACACCAGCGTCAACCGGCTTCAACACCGGCAGACGGCACGGGAAGAAAACGGCGTATGACCCTTCAGAACACCACCTCCAACTTCAAGGCCACGGCCTTGACCGAGGAATACCTCCGCGCCCAGGCCCCAAGCATCTTCGCCCCCGGCCCGATGAACGGTGTGAGCACCCGCTATGCGTTCGTGCCCACCGCCCGCATCGTGGACGGCTTGCGCGAGCACGATTGGGTCCCGGTCGCCGTCGAGGAACAACGCATCCGCAACCAGGCCCGGCGCGGCTTTCAGAAACATCTGATCCGCTTCCGCCGGGCCGAACAGACGGAAACGCTCGATGAGTGGAACGTCGAACTGGTCTTGCTCAACTCGCACGATACCGGCTGCGCCTATCAGCTCCACGCCGGCATCTACCGGCGCATCTGCGCCAACGGGCTTGTCTTGTCCAGCCACTCGTTCCAAGCCATCCGCTTCCGTCATGCCGGCCTCCTGGCTCAGGAAGTTGTCCAGGCGAGCTTTCGCCTCCTCGACCTCCTCCCGCGGGTGGGCGAGTTGGTCGAGCGCTTCCGCGCTCACCGGCTCCAACCCCCGCAGGCGCTGGCCCTGGCGGGACATGCGCTCTTGTTGCGCTATCCCAGCCTCGCTCAAGCCCCCGTCGCGCCGCAAGCCCTGCTCACCGCACGGCGACCGGAGGACGAAGGGGACAGTCTCTGGGACGCCTTCAACACGGTCCAAGAGGCGCTCGTGCGCGGCGGCGTGTCCGACGGTCGTCTTGACCGGCACGGGCGGCTGCGCTCGATGCGAGCGTTGCGAGGGATCGACTCGAAGGTAAGCCTCAACCAGGGGCTCTGGAGTCTGGCAGAACGAGTCGCCGATGGGGAAACGCTGCCGCCGCTGGAAAGCGTCGCGCTCACGGCCTGAGCGCACACGAAGGTTAGACGCCTCCGAAACGTAACGGTTCCGGCCAGCCTAACGGCAGCGCATTCGAAGAGGTTCTTCACACGGTTCCACGGCTTTCGAGGATTGTGCCTATTAAACAACCCTCATCCTTTTCGCGAAGCACCCAAAACGCCATCCGTTCCGCCTTGCCTTGGCCCCTGCTGGCCAGACACACTGCCACCACATCCAACGAGCAAGTGCGTATCAGTAGATCGACATTCTTACACCTGACGGTGGTCATGCTCATCGGCGGCTGCAGCGGCGCCCCAGATCAGACCGCACCGCAAGCTCCGAGACCGCACCGGGGCTGGCAATCGGGCTACGTCAACAGCAACGGGATTCGGCTGCACTACTGGCGCACGGGAGGAGCTGGCAAGCCCGCCCTGGTGTTGGCGCACGGCATCACCGACTACGGCCTGAACTGGGCGTCGCTCGCGGAGCGCTTCGAGGGGGAGTACGACATCGTCATGTACGACGCTCGCGGGCACGGATACTCCGAGAAGCCCGACGGACCGTACGACCTGGCCACGCACGTCGCGGACCTGGCGGGCCTCATGCACGGCCTGGGTATCGAGAAAAACAGGCAATGGGGTCAGATCCGCATTGTTGACAAATGAGGCCGGAGTGTGGACACGTCTTTCAGGGGCGCTATCGGGCAATCGTGGTGGAGGACGATGAGAGATGGCTCGCGGGTCCGAGCCTCTCAGGATCTTTTTCGATTGACTGGCAAATGGCGCTTGATCAGGTTTTTTCCATGATTCCAAAGATCTCCGCGTTCGTTCTCCTCACAGGGTTGCTGATCGGTTCGCCATCCGTCTGCGCGCGCAATATCGTCCTCTTCATCGGAGACGGCATGGGTTTCGAGCACGTTCAGGCCGGAAGGCTCTACCTCAATGGAACTGACGCGACGCCCTTGTTCATGGAAACCCTGCCGTATGCCGGGGCGGCGATTACGGTGTTGCCAGGCGGAGGCGTGACGGATTCGGCGACAGCCGGAACCGCTCTCGCCACCGGTTACCAGCATCCGTCCGCCGGCACCATCAGCATGAACGCAGCCGGCTTGCCCGTGACAGCGATTCTCGAAAGGGCAAGAGACGCCGGGCTGCGAACCGGCATTGTCACCACCGACGACATTGTGGGGGCGACACCGGCCGCCTTTGGCGCGCACGAGGCTTCCCGCGATTACACTGCTCAGATTCGAAACGACTATCTTTGGGGCGATGTCCTGCACAGCCCCAGTTTGCCGACTGTTTTGTTGGGAGGCGGATACCTGTCAACATTCGTAGGCGATGCCGTATCGCTTGGCTATGCGTTTGCGGATTCCGCGCAAGCGCTCCTGGGAATCGCTCCCACTGCTGGACGGGTGTTGGGGCTTTTCAACACCGGCCCATTGACTCGGGAGAACGATCGCGCGGCAGACAATACCGAACCTCGTCTCAGCCAGATGGCCAGCACCGCTCTCGCGTGGCTGACTCAGGCTCCCGGCGGTTTCTTTCTGATGGTCGAGGGGGCGTTGATCGACAAGATCAGCCATGAGGGCAATACGGACAATGCGAAGAGTGACCTGCCGCCTGAGGTTGCGCAATTCGACGCGGCTGTCGCAGCCCTTTCCCAATGGCTCTCGGCCCGCGGGTTATTGGAGGACACTCTGGTCCTGGTCACCGCCGATCACGAAACCGGATTGCTGGATGTTGCCGATGGACAGACAATCCCGCCTGGAACAATCCCGGCCATGACACTCTACTCGACCGGACACAGCACCCGGAACGTTCCCGTTTTTGGGTCGTGGCCGCCCGCTCTGGAGGGATCCTTGATTGACAACACGGAGACCTTTTTCGTCATGGAAGACTGGCTCATGGGTGTTGCGGGCGCACCGCCCATCGTCGAGGACCTGGATGTCGTCGAGATCACACGCGCCAGCGCGCGCGTCCAATGGCGCACCGTGGAGCCGTCGACGACCCGGCTGGAATGTGGCGGCTCCGTCATCTTGGACTTGAACCGCGTTCTGTATCACGAAGTGCTGCTCACCGGCCTCATCGAGGGTTCGTCCTACAGCGTCCATGTGGAGTCGACCGATCTCGCCGGGTTCACGGGACAAGCCAGCACCGATTTCACGACGGCCGCGCCGGACGTTAATGCTTATGTGCTCGCGGATCCCGTCGGGACGGGAACGCTGTCAGGGTCGTACGTCAGCTTGACGCCTCCTTCCGACGGGCTTTTCCAGACAATCACGGAGGTGGCGGACGGTGTCGGATCGTCGCTCGACGTCGTCTATACCCTCGGCACATCGGCTTCTCCCGCCGAGGTGGTCTCGATCTCGCTTGCCGTGGAGTTGACATGGGTCAACGCAGACCGATTCGCCGAGGATCTTGCGATCACGGTGTGGAACTCCATGAGCCAGTCTTTCGAATCCCTCGCATCCAACACCGGCGGCCTCTTCACGCTCGGGCCTGAGCATCTGTATTGGAATACCGCCCGCGGATGTCACTGCATCGATGTGCGCCTGAAAGACAGCGCTTCGATTGCCAAGGAGAAGAAAGGGAAGGTGAGTGTGGACGTTCTCTGGGCGGCCATCGTCGCTGGAGAACCGGATCTCGATCCCCCCGCGGTTCCATCCGCTCTCACAGCGAGGCAAATCACGGACGCAGACATCGACCTGACGGCCAAATTGACATGGACATCGAGTGATCCCGGCGATGTGGCGTATTACCGAATCTACCGGGGTGGGATCACGGTCGGAACATCCGCCACACCCGGCTTTGTCGACCACGCGACTTCGGGAGGAACCTACAGCTACACAGTTTCGGCAGTCGATTCGGTCGGGAACGAAAGCGCCCCGAGTCCGGCGGCCTCCGTCACTCTGGACAATCTGTACGCGCCCTCGATTCCGTCCAATCTCACCGCGGTGGCGGGGGATGGTGAGGTGGTGCTGTCCTGGAGCCAGAACAGCGAACCAGACATCGACGGTTACAATGTCTACCGCGGGTTGGACGCGCAGACGATGGTCCGTCTGAATGATGAAACTGTTTCAGCCAACTCATACTCGGATGCAGGCCTCGAGAATGGCGTGACATACTATTATGGCGTGGAGGCGGTCGATACGGGCGGCAAGAATAGCGGTCTCTCCGCCGCGGTCTTCGCGATCCCCAGTTCGTTGCCGGCTCTTCTGGCGAGCACGGACGGTTCCTTGGCCGCGGCGGGCAAGAACTGGAAGGCGGTCGCAAGTGTCGCGGTCCGCGATCAGTCGCAGAGCTCTGTCCCGGGAGCTTCGGTTTCCGGACAATGGTTCCTGGATTCGGCGCCACTGCAAGCGCCGGTCGCCGGCGTCACGGATGCAGTCGGTGCCGTCGCATTTGTGGCGCCTCTGGTCAAGGCCGCCCCGGGCCAAGTGTTCGAGTTTATTCTGTTGGATGTGCAGTTGGCTGGATACCGATTTGACCGGGCCAACAGTGACGTCGTCTTTAGCGCGACGGTGCCCGCCAGATAGCGGCCGCGGCATTCGTCTTCAGAGGCGTGGATTCTTGATGGGCGGGGTCACGTCAGGCATTGTGCCTGACATGAAACTCGTTTCAATCCGCCAGTTTCATCGTGACTCGCGTTTCGAGCGGCTCGCGGCGTCGGGCCAGGAGGCCTTGCCTTATCGCACCAAGGCAAGAATCGCCTTGAAATCGTCGGTGCCCGCCTTTTCGAGCAACTCGAAGAGGACCATCTCGCTGGACGCGATCGTCGCGCCGGCCTGGCGCATGCGATCCAGACCCAGCCGCCAGTTCTCGGGTGTGCGCGACGAAACGGCATCGGCGATCACGAACGGGCGGAAACCGTGTTCGAGCAGATCGAGCGCCGTCTGGCAGACGCAGACATGCGCCTCGATCCCGCAGACGAGGACGTCCTTGATTCCGCGGGCGCGCATCGCGTCGGCCAGGCCGGGTGCGCCGCGGGCGCTGAAGGCGAGTTTCTCGAACGGCGCGAACCCGGGGATCGCCTCGGCCACCTGGGGCACGGTCGGCCCGAGCCCCTTGCGGTACTGCTCGGTGGCGAAGAGCGGCAGGTCGAGCACGCCCGCGCCCCGGATCAGCCGGAGCGTTTCGGCGACGACCCGGTCGCGCTCGAAGATCGCGGGCAGCAGCCGTTCCTGAATGTCGACCACCAGCACGCCGGTGGCAGTCCTGTCCAAACGCCATGAGGTCTGGGACATAGGCAACAGTCAACGTTCAACGTTCAACGCTCAACGTTCAACCTGCAAACTGATGGAAAGGGGTTTTTGCGCAGACCCTTACTTGACGGAGAACTTGTAGATCGTGGCGGTCTTGGAGGTCTTTTTGGGACGGAGGATGGTGGATGGGAAGTTGGGCTGGTTGACCGAATCCGGGAAATGCTGCGTCTCGAGGCAGAATCCGTAGTACTGGTGGTAGACGGACTTGCCTTTGCCTTCAAGCGTGGCGTCTAGGAAATTCCCGCTGTAGAACTGGACGCCCGGCTCTTCGGTGAACGTCTCGAGGACCCTGCCGGTGCCGGGCTCGTAGACGGTGGCGGCGAGCCGCATGCCTTTGCCGGCGTCATTCAGCGCGTAGTTGTGATCGTACCCGCGCGGGCTGTTGTTGAGGGACAGGAGGCGCGAGCCGATGGGCATCGGCGTGGTGAAATCCATCACGGTGCCTTTGACGGGGGCGATCGCGCCGGTCGGGATCAGGGTGTCATCGACGGGCGTGTAATGGTCCGCATTGAGCATGAGGACGTGGTTGAGGATGTCGCCGCCGCCGGCCAGATTCCAATAGGTGTGATTGGTCAGGTTGACCGGCGTTGCCTTGTCCGTTTTGGCCGTATAGTCGAGACGCAGTTCATCCTGGTCGGTGAGTGTGTAGGTGACCGTTGCGGTCAGGGTCCCGGGGTACCCCTCTTCGCCGTCCGGACTGACGTAGGCGAACCGGACGGCGGCGGCGTTTCTGGCCGGGACGATCTCGGCTTTCCACACGACTTTGTCGAAACCGCGAACGCCGCCATGCAGGTGGTTGGGGCCGTCGTTCCGAGCCAGCGTGTAATCGCGTCCATCGAGGGTGAACTTGCCCTTGGCGATGCGGTTGCCGACGCGTCCGATGGTGGCGCCGAAGTAGGGATGCCCCTTGAGATACGAATCGAGGTTATCGAAGCCCAGGACGATGTCGCCGAGCTTGCCATCCCGATCCGGCACGTGCAATTCGGTCATGAGGGCGCCGTACGTGATGATCTTGGCGACGATGCCGCTGGCGTTGGTCAGCGTGTATTGCTCGATGACCGTGCCATCGGGCATCGTGCCGTAGTTGGATTTCTGGACGCCGGACGGCAGGGTGGCCGCGGCGGACGGGGTCAGCGTCAGGAGCATGGTGATGCAGGCTGCCAGGGTCGGGATGTGTCTGTTCATGGTCGGATTCGAGTTGTCGACGTCAAGGGGTCGTTCAGGGATTCTGGCGCGAGCCCGGGCCCCGGGCGATGGGCTGTTCCGGGCGGTTCTTGGCGCGCCAGGCGAACAGGGCCATGAGGCCGCCGAAGAGCAGGAGGACGAGCCCCCACCAGAGGTTGATGTTGATTCCCAGCGAGCGCTGGTAGCTTTCAGGGCTGGAGAGCGCCCCGGTGAGGATCAGGAGCGCCCCGACAAGCGTGAACATGAGGCCAATGGGCCAGCGGATATCGAGCATAAATCAATGAGGATGCGGTTTGGGCCTCACCAGAAGAGGAAGTTGAGGACCACGCAGCCGGCCAGGAGCGCCCAGCCGATGGTCGTCGGTTTCAGATACCAGGCCTGCTCCTCGTCCTTGAGCTTCGGAGTCAGGGAGTAGACCAGGCCCTTGAGTTCCTCGTTCGTCTTGGTGCGGCGCGTGGCGAGCGAGATGACCAGGGTCAGAAGAAAACAGGCGGTGAACGCGAAGCTGGCGAGCCAGAAATTCTGGGCCATTTCGCTGGGGAAGGTCTGGGCGACGCCCAGGTACCCGCCCTTGAGGCCGGGGGTGTTGCCGGCGGCCAGGGTGAGCGAATGGAACAACGCCGAGGTCATCGTGCCGGCCAGGAGCCCGTAAAAGGCGCCGTGCGAGGTGGTGCGCGCCCAGAACATGCCCAACAGGAAGGTGGCGAAGAGGGGGGCATTGACGAAGCCGAACACGAGCTGAACGATGTCCATCGCATTCGAGTAATTGCTGGCGAAGTAGGCGCAGGCAATGCTCAGGAGCACGCCCGCCACCGTGACCACGCGCCCCATCCACATGTAGTGCTGGTCGCTCTTGTTGGGGCAGATGTAGGCCTGGTAGAGATCGTAGGTCCAGACCGTGTTGAAGGCGGTCACGTTGCCCGCCATGCCCGAC
>ERZ795054.1850-NODE-1850-length-18750-cov-5.005082_pt1 | contig 18750 bp, 15 predicted proteins | sample MGYA00375138_ERZ795054 | MGnify/ENA primary metagenome ERZ795054 (study PRJEB30183, sample SAMN05720215) | anaerobic digester metagenome | isolation source: active sludge of municipal wastewater-treating anaerobic digesters | place: USA | collected 2014-12-23 ... | reverse complement strand
CCATTGGCTTTAATAGCCGGATCAGGGCAATACCGCATTCATGCTGTATGAGTTCGCTCATAGGGCCCTACTAAGTCGCAAAGGTAAGCCATTTCCCCGACGGGATTCACGGCCATTGCGTATCTTCAGCCTCCCAAACCACACCCAATGGACGCATCCATCCTGGTCATCCGTCCGGCCCTCAGGGAGGACGCCCCGGCCATCACAGCCTTTCAGCTGGCCATGGCCCAGGAAACCGAAGGCCTGGAGCTCCGCAGCGATACCCTGGCCCAGGGCGTGTCTGCTGTCTTCGACGACCCCTCCAAAGGCACCTATTTCGTTGCCGAAAACGGGGGCCTCATCCTGTCCAGCCTGATGGTCACCCCGGAATGGAGCGACTGGCGCAACGGCTGGGTGTGGTGGATACAATCAGTGTATGTGCTGCCCGAATGGCGCGGCCGAGGCGTCTACAAGGCGATGTACCTTCATATCCAGGAGCAGGTGCTCGGGCGAACTGACATCCTGGGAATCAGGCTGTACGTTGACCAGCGCAACACCGTCGCCGGTAAGGTATACGCCCGCCTGGGCATGAACGGGGATCACTACGCCCTTTATGAATGGATGCCCTGAAACCCCAGCTACGCCTTTTCAATCACTCTTCCGATATGCTGCAGCAAAAGATCCCGCATACCTACGTCATCATCTTCGGCCTCATCCTTATCGCGGCATCCTTCACCTGGTTCATCCCCGGGGGTGAATATGTGGATGCTGTCGCACTGGAGAACGGGAAGGAAGTGAGATCCGTCGTCTTCCAGAATACCGACAGCCAGCCCCAGACCTGGCAGGTGTTCGCTGCCCTGTACAAGGGCTTCGTCCGGCAGTCGGGCATCATCGTGCTCATTCTCATGATCGGGGGCGCCTTCTGGATCATGAACCACAGCAAGGCCATCGATGTGGGCATCCTCAGCTTCCTTAAGTTCAGCCGTCGGCTGGAACGCTATCGCCTGATCCGCAGGCTGGGGGTGGAGAACATCATCATCACGCTGGTCATGACCATGTTCAGCATCTTCGGAGCGGTGTTCGGCATGAGCGAGGAAACCATCGCCTTCATCGTCATCCTGGTGCCCCTGGCCATCTCCATGGGATATGACTCCATCACCGGGGTATGCATGGTGTTTGTGGCGGCCGGACTGGGTTTCGCCGGCGCCGTGCTCAACCCCTTCACCATCGGCATTGCCCAGGGCCTGTCTGACCTGCCCCTGTTCAGCGGACTGGAATACCGGGTGTTTTGCTGGTTCGTCATCACCCTCACCGGCATCGTCTGGGTCCTGCGCTATGCTTCCAGAGTGAAGAAGGACCCTAAAAGGTCGGTGGTTTATGAGGATGATGAATATTGGCGGAAGAAGGGAGCAACCGATATCGAGACCGTGCAGCTGCACACCCCCCGGGCTGCCTGGATATCCTGGGGGGTGCTGCTGGGCATCATGGCCGCCTTTTCCTTCGATCAGCCCCTGACCGTGATGAAGATCGGGAATGCCTCAGCAACCCTGCCGATGGTGCCGGTGGCTACCGCCATTTTCGCCCTGGCAGGCTTCCTGGCCCTCCGCCGTTCGGCCCACTTCTACATCCTGGCTCTGCTCATCCAGACCATCCTTTTCCTCATCATCGGAGTAATGGGCTATGGCTGGTATATCATGGAGATCGCCACCCTGTTCTTCGCCATGGGCATCTTTTCAGGGATCGCGATGGACTACAGCCCGAACCGGATCACCAAACTCTTCATCGAAGGGGCCGGGGATATCCTTTCGGCGGCGATGGTGGTGGGCCTGGCCGGGGGCATCATCGTCATCCTGGAAGACGGCAAGGTCATCGACACCATGCTCTTCGTGCTTTCCCGCTCCATGGAGGGTGCCGGTCAGTTCGCTGCGGTGAGCCTGATGTATGTGATCCAGACCGCCATCAACATCGTCATCCCCTCCGGCTCGGCCAAAGCGGCCCTCACCATGCCCATCATGGCCCCCTTTTCCGACCTCATCGGCCTGTCGCGCCAGGCCACCGTGATGGCCTTCCAGCTCGGCGATGGCTTCACCAATATGATCACGCCCACCTCGGGTGTACTCATCGGGGTACTGGGTGTCGCCCGCATCCCATACCATAAATGGTTCCGATGGATCGCCCCCTTCATGGCCCTGCTCATCCTCCTCGGATTCCTGCTGCTCATTCCAACGGTAACCATGGAGCTCAATGGATTCTGATTCCCGACCACAGGGTTGTTTGAGGTGATTGAATCGATAGGGGGGCACCTCTCTCCAAATGCATATCAGAGAAATCAAATCAGCAAGAGATAAGCGTCCATTCACGTCCATCCCCGGTCTGAAACATTATCAGCCCCTGAACCATGGGAAATCAAGCATCAAGCATCAACCATCAACCGTCGGGCTGCCACCCCTCCTGCCCCGCCTGTCCGCACCGCAGCTGGGCCGAAGAAGACAGCCTGGCACAGAAGCAGGGGTTCCTCGAAAAGGCCCTGGAACCCTGGAAGGAGGTGCTGAACCCGGTGGTGTCGGTTCAGGGCACGGCCCGCTGGGGCTACCGCAGGCAGGCGGTGTTGCATACCCAATGGGAGGAGGGATGGAGATACGGCCTCCGGAAAAGGGACGACCTAATCCCCATCCCCGACTGTCCGGTGCATCATCCACAACTGAATGAAGCCATACGGCTGATGGCTTCGACACTGCCTCCCCCGCCTTCGTTTCCGTTCGCCTTCTTCGTGGTCTCCGACGCCCAGATGGTGCTGGTAATCAAGTCAGGCGACCTCCCTTCGTACCCCATGTTCAATGAAAAGCTGATGCAGGACCTCACTGCCTGTGGGATCAAGGGCCTTTGGCTTCACCTGCACCCCTCCGCCGGGAAACGGGTGTTCGGCAAAGGGGGCTGGCACCTGGTATGGGGTGAGCCGCGCAGCCGGGACGCGAATGGACTGTGGTATGGCCCCGCCTCTTTTCAGCAGCTCATCCCTCAGCTTTACCAGGCATCCCTGGACCGGGCGCAGGAATTTCTGGCTCCCGGACCGGATACCGCAGTGACCGACCTGTATTGCGGTACCGGAACTTCCATGCAGCGTTGGATCCAGGCCGGTGCGGCAGTCGCCGGGGTGGAGTGGAGCGGGGAAGCGGTGGAATGTGCCCGGGAGAACGTTGGTGGCGCGCTGGTGCTGCGTGGGCTTTGCCGGCAGCGCCTGCCACAGCTTACGCAATGGTGGAGGGAGGCAAAGGAAGAGGGACGTCGTCCCCTGCTCTACGTCAACCCGCCCCGCACCGGACTGGAGCATGAAGTGACCGCATGGATCACCCGGGAATACCGTCCCCAGCGCATCGCCTACCTCAGCTGCAGCGCCGGGACCCTCGCCCGCGACATGAAAATGCTTGGTGAAGCGGACTATGAGATCAACTGCCTGCAGCCCTACGATTTCTTTCCCCAGACGAGGCATGTGGAATGCCTGGCCCTGCTGGAATTGCACACCAGTCCAGGGTAAGCTGGGGCTCCACGGCAATGAGGAATAGCATTGATCTGCTCATTGATGCTGTTTGCTTCACTGTCCGGATATATCCATTACTTTGCAATCTACCTCCGGCTTAAGTTGCGAATCAAACAGACAACGATATGCCCTCCTTCCAGCTTCATTGGTTCTCAGGTACCGGTAACGCCCACAAGGCCGCCCAATGGATTGCAGAAGAGGTGGCTTCCCGGGGTGGCGAGGCCCTGCTTATAAGTATTGCTGATGAGATCAAAATGCCGGGCAGTCCTGCGGATCCGGAAGCCGTGCTCGGTTTCTGCTACCCTACCCACGGATTCAACGCCCCGCCCCTGGTACTGAAATATCTCTGGAATTTCCCACGGGGGCGGAATGCGGTGTTTCTGCTGAACACCCGGGCCGGTCTCAAACTCTCAAAACTGCACGTGCCGGGACTTGGCGGCCTCGCCCTGTGGCTGCCCTTCCTGCTGCTCTGGCTGAAGGGCTACCGCGTAAGGGGTTTTCGCCCGCTCGATATGCCCTCCAACTGGATCTCCCTCCACCCGGGCGTGCGCGCCAGGGTCGTGGCCTCTATCCATCGCCATTGCCGCGAAACCCTGCGCAGGTTCAGTACCAGGATACTTGGGGGAAAACGGGTCCTGAACGGCCTGCTCTGGCTGCCCCTCGACCTCGCGGTCTCTCCCATTGCCGTCCTGTATTATCTCATTGGACGTTTCATGCTGGCCAAGACCTTCATGGCCAGCTACCGATGCAACGACTGCGGGAAATGCATACGGGAATGCCCTGTACAGGCGGTGGTACGCCGTTATGGCAGGCCCTATTGGAAATTCCGCTGCGAAAGCTGCATGCATTGCATGAACCACTGCCCCGAAAGGGCCATAGAAACGGCCCACGGCTTCGTTTTTCTCATGTGGTGGGGCGGGGCCAGCCTGGCCAGCCTGGCCCTGATGGAGTTTTTTCCGTTTCTGTACCCCGGCTCCACGGAAGTGACCGGACTGGCAGGATATGCCGGCACGGCCCTGCGCATTGGCATACGGTTGCTGGTGGTTTACCTGGCGTACCACCTGATGCATTTCCTGCTCCGCTACCGCTGGTTCAACTACCTGGTCACCTATACCTCGCTCACGAAGTTTGGTTTCTGGCGAAGGTACAGGGCAGGCCAGGTGAAAAGTTGACAGTGAAAAGTTTGGAGTGTATTGGGAGTCTTATCCTATCACTTCCCACTCCCCAGTATTCCCTCCACCGTCCCGATGCGGTAGCCTGCGCTGTATAGCTGCAGTTCACGCTGAGCGGTAGCCAGGGCTACCACGGGCCAGTGCCCGCGCAGTTCGCGGCCTGCGGCATTCTCCAAAGCTTTCAGCAATACAAGGCCCTTGTCCTCTGCACTGAAGCCGGCAGGAAAGGCCGTGGGGGCCAGGCTGGGATCTCCTTCCACACTGACCATATAGACGCGCATGCCGAAGGACTGCAGGTCCGCGGCCCTGGTCTGCAGGTCCATAAGCAGGTGGCGGGTAGGCTCCGTTCCTGGTGCGATCCAAACGATGAGGGCGGGAACGCGGCCTGGCTCATCGAGCCGCAGCGGCCCCGATCCTGTGCGGAGCTGCAGGCCCACTGAAGGCAGTACGGCCAGGGGTTCAGCCTTCAGGGTGTTGCGCCTCAGCGTCACTTCCTGCCTCCGTTCAAGGCCGGCCTCCAGGCTGAAGTGGCTCACGGCAGCCATGACGCTGCCGTCCCCCCTGCGCACGCCCGTGGTAAGCCGGTACAGTCCAGGATCCAGCGCCAGCCCTTGCGGTGAGAAATCCTTAAGCGCCTGCTCCCAGGCATAGTCCAGGGTGCGGAAGGAGCTGTCCTGCAACCTGGCCAGCGTGAAGTGAAGGGAATACAGGGGTTCAATGGAAGCACCCTCTGCTCCAAACAGTACCAGGCGGGCTTTCTCCCCTCCCTGTTCTTCTCCCTCTTCCGCTTCCTCTCCCTCCAGCTTCACCGTCTGCCACTCCCCGTCCCAGTACTGTGCGTAACGTGTCCCCGGCTCCAGACGGGCGGGGATGCCGAAACTGCGGCAGAGGGCGACATAGAATATGCGCAGGGACCAGGGGTCGCTGCACCTGAGCCCGTACACCCCGACCGGACTGATGGGTGCACGGTAGAAGTTTTCGTCAGGCAACACTTTGATGCTGTCTTTCACCCAATCTGCCAACTCCCCCGGGCTTCGGCCCGAGAGGGGTGCCGCATTTTTTTTGAAGTACTCCCGGTACGGACGGAGCATCTCATTGGCTACCCTGGGGTTGAGCACGAAAGCCTGGTGGGCCTCACTTCCTGCCGGCATGTCAGGTCGTCCTTTCTGGTCGCGATGGTCGAAATGGTCGGCCAGGGCCTCCGGACGGATGTCACGCAGGTCCTTCTCGCTGAGCTGCAGCAGCAGGGGGAACCCCCCGGCCCCGGCCCGGACCATGAAATCCTTAACCGTAGGCCAATTGCCGCGGCTCTGCCTCAGCAAACGCACCGTCAGCGCAGTGTCCAGGTCATGCCGTACCGCCAGTGCCCGGGATTCCTCATCCCTGATAAAGGTAGCCTCATAGGCAGCCCTGAGGCTGTCTTCCCGCTTCCAGCGGATATCATTCAGCGCCTTCCCTTGCTCCGCTATAGGCCTGGGAGCCGGTTCCAGGGGGGGGACCAGGTCGAGGGAAAGTACCGTATCCATGGGCAGGGAAGACCCCAGCCTCAACACCAGGGTATCGCTCAGGTCGCCCGGGGCCTTCTCCCAGGCCTGCAGTCCCTGAGCCGAGGCCCAGACCATGAGATCGCCCTTCCCTGTACTGAATGCCGCCCTTCCTTGCGCATCGGTCCGCTGAACAGCGATAGGGTAGAATTCGGCGTAATTGTATAGCTGGAACTCCACCCGGGCGCCGGGCACCGGACGCCCATCGGGGCCCAGCACCTTCACCAGCAGGTCGCGCACCTCGGCGTAGACTTCCAAGGTGTTGAGCACCGAAGTATGACGGCGGTGTTCCAATACTCTTCCCGGCCCTTTCCAGGGGCCATAGGTCTGCGTACTTACCAGCATGGCGCGGCGGGCCGGCTCGGTGAACCATCCCATGTTGGCCTCAGGGGCCGGTTCGCAGGCCCCCATGAAATACCATTCCCCATCGGCCCAGAACTCCACCCAGGCATGGTTGTCGTCGGTATGGGCCCAGCGCGGGGTGTATACCTGTCGTGCCGGGATGCCCACGGCACGCAGGGCGCTCACGGTAAACACTGACTCCTCACCGCAGCGTCCCAGGGCAGTGCGGACGGTAGCCAGAGGGGAGGAAGTGCGCTCGTCCGAACCCTGGTAGGTCACCTTCTCATGGCACCAGTGGTTCACTTCCAGCGCGGCTGACTTCATGTCCAAGTTCTTGACCCTCTCCTTCAACTCGCGGAAGAAGACCCTGCGGGAGCTGTCAAGGTTCTCGTTGTTCACCCGGCAGGGCAGGACGAAGTGACGGAACAGCTCCTCGGGCACCCGTCGACCCCAGGGGAAGGTGTCGCGGATGGCGAAGGAAGTGCGGACAATATCCAGGTAAAAGGCCCCGTCGTAATCGGCCAGGTCGCTCAGGGGCATGAAGGCATACAGGAATTTCAGCGCCTGACGCTCTTCCCGCGTGAGGGTGCGGTCGAACACCCCAAACAGGGCGTCCTCCCGGTGATGTGCCAGCTGCTGCCGGGCATGGAAGCGTTGCTCCACCAAGTCGCGGTAGCCCGCATCGCTGATGAAGTGGGGCTGGGGTTTGCAGGAGGGAAGCCCTCCGAGAAACAAGGAAAGAAAGAAGAACAGGGCCGGGGGTATCCCTGCCAGCGCCAATTTCCGGTCAAACGGTCGGGAAAGCATCAGGATCATAATTGCATGATGACGAAGCTCGGAATAATTGGGGAAAGCGCCTCGTCCAAAATCCCAAGATGAAGACCCATCCCATGCCCCGGACCAGGGTCATGGGACAGGGCACCCATTACCCGCTCTCCGCGTTCCTTCAGCGTTCGAGATACGCCCACACAAAGTTCGGGTGATGGCCGTTGGCGCGGACCATCCTGACCCAGAGCAGGGTCATATGTTCCAGGTGCAAGGCCTGGTTCAGGCCCCCGGTATCTTTAGCGAAGAATCCCATTTCCCCGAGCAATACCGCGACTTGCTCTTTTGCCTCTGGGTCATCGCCGGCAATGAGCATAAGCGGCTTGATCGTGTATCCCGGGAATTCCCCTCCCCCAAGGTTCTCGAAACCATAAATATTGAAGGCCTTGACCACCCTGGCGTCCGGGGCCCATTCCTGCACCGCCTCGGCCCCCGATCGCTCGCTCTTCAGCCCGTGCGTGATCCCCGGCCCAACGGGATTGGTGCAATCCACCAGGGTTTTCCCACCGAAAGCAAGGCCTTGCAGTATGCCCTGATTTGCCTGAAAAGGGGTGGCAAGAACAATGAGGTCTGCCATTCCCACCATTTCACGCATCGGAGCTGAAGCAAACAAGGGATTTTTCTCCACAGCTTCCTTTAGGCTTGCAGAATCCTTGTCGCGGAAGCCCAGGATAATAGTATGACCTTGTTTCTGAAGACTATCGGCAATGGTGAACCCTACCTTGCCGGTACCGATGAATCCGATTTTCATACTTATAAAATATTGGATCAAACAATTTAATGATTAACGGAGCTGCTGGTCCTGCTTTGTGAAAAAACAAAATATAGAGGAATGCCCAGAAAGATCCCAAACGCGAAGTATGGATGTATGAAACCCAGGCCAACGCCTGTCAGGTAAGCCACTGGACCAAACAGCAGCGAATACATCGTTCCGGTCCTGAAAGACATCAGATCAGTAGACTCTTCGAGTAGTCCCTTTTTTCTGATCAGATAAAGGCGAAGCAGGAAAAAACTCAGCGCCATCAGCGACATCACCGCACCGTACAAGACGATGGATGCAATGTTACCCGGATAGTCACCAAGCACCGCCGTAGGAAACGGGATGAAGGATGTCCAGAGCAGCAGCAGGGCATTCAACCAGAAAATTCCCTGATCTATTTGCTTGATTTGCTTGAAGATTCTGTGATGATTGACCCAGATCACGGCTACCGTGAAGAAGCTGATCAGCCACCCTATAAATTTTGGGAGCAATCCGGAAAGCGCATAGCTCAGATTCTGGGCAGAATGGTGTTCAGAGATATGAGGCACTTTGATCTCAAGCACCAGAAGTGTGATGATTATTGCAAAAATTCCGTCGGAGAAAGCCTCCACCCTACTCTTACTGAAAATGTTGTTCATCGTTTTCATTATTTGAAATCATATCTCAAGAAAAGTCCTGTGTTTGAGGAGAAGGGGTCAGGATGACCGGAACGTTCAGTTAGATCAGATCCTGCACCAAACTGGAAGCCTCTCCATTCCACCCCCAGGCGGATTCTTTGAGTGAATGAATACAGGTCTGAATCTGTTGGGAAGGTGCTCAAAGATTCGATCTGGGAGAAGAGTTTCAGCTCATTGGTGATTCCCGGGGTGAACCGTAAAAGAAGGTAATGATCAAGGGCAGGCTTCCTTTCTGTTTCAGAGACCAGCCAGCTGAAAAGGGTGACTTTTTCCCTCAGGAAAGCATATTGAATGCCGGCTTTTGTGTAGGCCCCTGAGTTGAATACCTGCACTACAAATACCGGAGCGATACCATTAAGTTTTGGGTGATTGTAGGACAGGGCCTCAGTAAAACCAAACTGCGGCAAATTGCTCGTGGGGCTCATAGCGCGGTCAATACCCGCCCTGTTCCTATTGAAAAGCAACAGTTTAGATGGTCTTTCCTGTGAATCTTCAAAGAACCTGAAAAACATCACATCCAGGGTGGTCCTGTTCTGTCCCACAAAAAGTTCCACTGGGATTTGTGAAAAGACAGCACCCCCGCCAAGGGATGCTGTCATAAACATAATGATCAGATACTTCCACATTATCTGGCCAGTCTATCAACCACCATACGAGCTACAGCCTCCCCTGAATTCTGCTGCTGCCCGGTGATCAGGTTGCCATCGGCAATAGCATAGGATACAAAGGCCTCGGCTACCTTAAAGGTTGTACCCGATAGTTTTCTTGCCTCGTCTTCGATGCGGTAGGGCTGGATCTTCATACCCACGGCCTTATCGGCAAAATCTTCTTCCGAATTGGCGAATCCTGTCCAGGTCTTCCCTTTGATCAATTGCTCCCCGTTCGACTTTTTTGCAGTAAGCAGTAGCGTTGTGGAGTGGCATACTGCCGCCGATGGCTTGCCTGTTTCATAGAAATTCACAAAAAGCTTTTCCAGCTCCTTGTTGTTTCTGAACGTATACATCGGGCCTTGTCCGCCCACCAGAAAGATCGCATCGTATGCTTCGGGATCCACATCCGTCATTTTTCTGGTATTTGCAAGCATTTCATTGAACCAGGGCAATTGCATATAGCCCAGGGTGATCACATCGTGGGAGGAATACCCGCTGGGGTCGTTCGGGTTGCTATAGGCATCCATCTCGATACTGCCCCCTTCGGTTGATGCCAGTTCCACTTCATATCCTGCTTCAAGGAATACCCGCATAGGGTGGGTGAGTTCTGCTGCCCAGAAGCCTATCGGCCATCCAGTTTGGGCGGATACCGAAGGGCTGCTGGCTACCATAAGTATCTTCCCTTTGGCAGGTGCCCCGTGAAAATGTACATACTGTTTCACCTCTGTTACAGCTTTGGTTGGTTTCGCGGTCTGTGCGAATCCTGCGATAGTGGTTGCAGCGATAAGTGCTGCGCTTAAAATCTGTGATTTCATCGTTTTTATGTTTGTGGCGACAAAATTATTTCTTTGTACTACCTTTGTACATATATTTACCTAAATGGTAGATACTAACAAATGGGAAAGTATACACATAATCAATAATATAGAATGCCAGAGTTCTTGTTCAACAATAAGTTGTATTACAACCCGGTCGAGTTTGTAATGGACAGGATCGGGGGTACCTGGAAAATGCCTATCCTTTGGCGACTTAGGGATAAGACGTTGCGATACAGTGAGATAAAGAAGACAATGCCCAAAGTGACCCACAAAATGCTCACGTCTTCATTACGGGAACTGGAAGAGGATGGCTTCATTCACCGGGAGGTCTTTCCTGTAGTCCCGCCAAAAGTCGAGTATTCTCTTACTATGCGGGGTAAAGGAGCCATACCCGTCGTCAGCGATCTGCGGCAGTATGGTTTTTTGTTAATGAAAGACTTCGGGATCGATACAGGAAAAGAGGATACGATGGCGTAACAGGTAATTGATCCGGTGCTGCGGGTAACCTATAAAGGGATTGACCGTTAATGGACGTGAATTAACGTTAATAACTCTTCCTTATTCATCCACGTCCATCCACGGTCAACCCTTCATTATTTATTCACGTCCATCCACGGTCTATTCCAGCCGGACCAGCACCGGCAGATGATCCGAAGGCCAGAGGCCGTTTGACCTTCGTTCCGGTATATGTTGAAAGACCTTAGGGACCAGATTCTTCACAAAAATGTAATCTATCCTTGATTCAAGGGTGGCATCCTGTTTGAAAGCATTGAATGTGCCTTCCGGGCCTGAGCGGAGAATACCATTCATCCGCCTGGGGTCTTCGAGGCGTGACGACAATATAGCGACCGGCCTTTCTTCCGGCCCGGCGTTAAGGTCTCCCATCACCACGATCTTCTTCTCCATTATTCCCATTCCATCGATAATCTGGAGGATGAGTTCTGCCGACCGTTCCCGGGCAACTTGCCCGATATGGTCGAAGTGAGTATTGAAGACATAGAACGTGTCGCCTGTGCTCAGTGCAAAGAATTTCCCGTAGGTTACAATACGTTCAAGCGCCGCATCCCAACCCACAGACACGGTATCCGGAGTATCGGAAAGCCACCAGGTACGGGAATCCAGCAGTTGCACCCTCTCCTTGTGATACAAGATCGCGGCAAACTCTCCCTGACGGTAGCCATCCTCTCTGCCCACCCCTGTGTAGTCATAGCCTGTCAGCACAGTGTCAAGGAATTCTACCTGAGCATACAAGCCTTCCTGTACTCCCAGAATGTCCGGCCGGTAGGTTCTGATAAGGCCCGCCACTTCCTCCCGCCTGAGCTTCCATCGGTTATCCCCATCCTCCGGATTGTCATAACGGATGTTCCAGCTCATGAGCGTGGTTTGCCCCACCAGGGAAAGCCTGGCAAGCATCACAAGAAGGCTCAAAACATAATATCTTCCCATAATTAGCCACTAGCCACCAGCCACTGTCTGCCGAAGGCAGCCATCATTACTCCTCTTTCCACCCGGCAATAACCTCCGCGATCTGCACGGCATTGGTGGCGGCGCCCTTGCGCAGGTTGTCGGAGACGATCCACAGGTTGAGCGTCTTCGGGGCGCTGGGATCCCGGCGGATCCTTCCCACGAAGACCTCGTCCCGTCCCTCGGCCAGCTGAGGGGTGGGATATACCGAGGCTACGGGATCGTCGAGCACGAGGAGCCCCGGGGTGGACCTCAGCAGGGCCACCGCTTCTTCCAGCACATATTCCCGGTGAAAGCTCACATTGACCGACTCAGAATGCCCGCCCTTCACCGGCACCCTGACCACCGTGGGCGACACGCGTATGCTCTCGTCACCCAGTATTTTACGGGTCTCGAACACCAGCTTGTCCTCTTCCGAGGTATACCCATCCGCCTGAAAATGCCCGCCCTGTGGGATGAGGTTCAGGTCAATGGGGTGGGGGTAGGCCTTAGGTCCATCTACGCCCCGCCTTTCGTCCATGAGCTGCTGCAGCCCTGCCACCCCCGATCCGGTCACACTTTGGTAGGTGGACACCACGATGCGGTCGAGGCCATAAGCCCGGTGCAGCGGGGCCAGTGCAGCCACGAGCTGTATGGTAGAGCAGTTGGGATTGGCGATGAGGTAATGGTCGCGGGCCATGCGGTGGGCATTGATCTCGGGCACTACCAGGGGCACCCCGGCCTCCCGTCTCCAGGCCGAGCTGTTGTCGATGACATAGGTTCCCTTCTCCGCGAAGCGGGGCGCCCAGGTCAGGGAAGTGCTTGCCCCCGCGCTGAACAGGGCGATGGCCGCACCCGATGCCAGCCCTTCCTCAGGGAGTACGACCTTCAGTTCCCGGCCCAGGAACTGCAAGCGCTGACCGGCCGACCGCTCGGAGGCCACCGGGATAAGCTCCAGGGGTGAAGGGAAGTTCATCTGCCGCTCTTCCAGCACGTTGAGCATCGTCCTGCCAACCATGCCGGTGGCGCCGAACACCAATATCTTCATTCTTTTTGGGCGTTTGAAGGGGGTCAGAACGTCTAATTTCTGCGAGATAAAGTTAAGGATTATGCAAAGGCTGATGATGTTGCTCCTGGGACTGCTTTGGTGCAGCCCGGGCGTGGGCCAGGTGGTGGAGCATTTCACCGACGGAGGCCTGGGGTCAGACCCCCAGTGGCTGGGGGATACGGCGCATTTCACGGTGAACGTCTCCGGCGAACTCCAGCTGGATGCCGGGGGAGCGGGCGTTTCGGCGATACACACCGCCAACACCCTCTGCGACAGTACCGAGTGGCTGATCCGGCTGAGGCTGGCCTTCTCCCCTTCGTCCAGCAACCTGGCCCGGGTGTGGCTCATGGCGCTCACCCCCCTGCCCGGGGGCTACCAGGATGGGTATTACCTGCAATTTGGGGAGAGCGGGAGCGTGGATGCCATCACCCTCGTCCTGGACTCGGCCGGCACCGCACACGAGTTGTGCCGGGGCCCTTCTGGCCAGGTGGCCGCTCCCTTTGACCTGGAAGTCCGGGTCACCCGCTCCCGATCAGGGGAATGGAAACTCATGGCCAGGGAACCCGGCCAGCTGGCCTACCTTACCCTGGCCCAGGCCACGGATACCCGCATCACCGGAACAGCCTGGTTCGGATTGCAGTGCATCTACACCCAGAGCAATAGCAAGAACTTCATCTTCGACGACCTCATTATCCGGGAGATCTATCGTGACCTCCTTCCTCCTACTCTGGACACCGCCTGGGCCGAATCCAGGGAGGTGGTGGTGATCAGGGCCAGCGAAGCCCTGTCCGGTGAGGCCCTGGACCCGGAGAACTATCTGATCCCGTTCACCGGCAGGGAACCTGCCCAGGTGAGCTGGCAGGGCACGGATCATAAAGCCGTTTCCCTCTTCTTTCCCGGGGGGCTGGACAATGGCGACCACCTGCTGCGTATCGGCACCTGGTGCGATGCGGACACCAACTGTAGCGGCGGGCTGAACGCCCTGTTCACACTACGCTACCCCCTGCCCTGGGACATCGTGATCCACGAGCTGATGTTCGATCCAGATCCGGCCCCGCCTGCTCTTCCGGCTACGGACTACCTGGAGTTGCTCAACCGCAGTGCTTATCCCCAACGGCTCTCAGGATGGAAGCTCTGGATCGGCCCAACCCCTGTCCTTCTCCCCACCCTTGAAGTGCCGGCAGGGGGCCTCATCGTGCTGACCCCCAAGCCCCAGGCCTTCCAGGGCCTGAGCGGGTGCTACGCCCTGCAGGCGCTTACCCTCCCGAATGCCGGGACAACACTGCGCCTGACCGATGCCTGGGGTGTCCTGATCTGCCGGCTGGACTACCGTCCGGAATGGATCGACGACCCTTTCCGGGCCGAAGGCGGATGGTCGCTGGAGCAGGTGGACGAGGGGCGCCCCTGGGATCCGGAAAACAACTGGAAGGTGAGCCATGCGGCAGCCGGGGGCACGCCCTGCGCCCCCAACAGCAGGGCAGGCATCCAACCCGACGACCATGCCCCCCGACTGCTGAAGGTCTGGCCTGTGGGCCCGTCCAGCCTGCGCCTGAGCTTCTCCGAGCCCATGGGTGCCCCGGTGCGCGAACCCGGCCGCTATGCCCTGACGCCCGACAGCCTGAAGATCCTGGGCATCTCCGATGCCTCGGGGGCCGGCATGGAGCTTACCCTGTCCACCTCCCCCCTGCCGGGGGAAGGCATCCCCTGCAGCCTGCAGACGGGGGACGGGCTTATGGACCTCAGCGGGAACCCCCTGCCATCCACAACCCTCTGCTTCGGACAACCCATGGAAAGTCGGGCGGGCGACCTGGTCATCAATGAACTGCTGTTCGATCCCTGGCCCGGAGGAGAGGATTACGTGGAAATATATCACCGATCAGATCATGTACTGGACTTGCAATGGCTCAGGTTGTGCTCCCGTGACCCGGAAACGGGGGAGGTACAGCAGATCAGCAGGATCTGCCGGGATACGGCGCTGCTCTGCCCGGGGGAGTTCCGGGTGCTCTGCCCTGATCAGGAAGCCGTCGCGGCGCAATACCCCCAGGCGTGCGGTGAGGCGTTCCTCGACGATATGGCGGACTTTCCTTCCTTCTCCGACGGGGAAGGCGGGGTCCTCCTCAGCCGCTACGATGGCCTGTCCATCGACGCATTCGACTATGATGAGTCCCTGCATTCGGCCTTCCTTTCCGACCCGGAAGGGGTGGCCCTGGAACGCATCGACCCGGACCTGCCGGCGGCGCGTGCCGACAACTGGCAGTCGGCATCCTTGGCCTCGGGCTATGCCAGCCCGGGCTGCCCCAATGCCCAGCCGCCTGCGCAGGAAACCAGGGAAAGCGTGGAGGTGGCGCCCCCTTTGCTCAGCCCTGACGGGGACGGCAGGGACGAGGTACTTACGATAAGCCTGCGGCCGGGCCGGGCCGGGAGCCTGGCCAACCTCCGCATCTTCACCGAGGGCGGACGGCCCTGCCGCACCCTGGCCCTGGGGGCCCTGCTCGGGGAAGAAGACCATTTCTACTGGAAAGGGGAAAACGAGGGGGGCCAGCGGGTCGCCCCAGGCCGCTACCTTGTGCTGGTGCAATTCTTCCATGAGGATGGAAGCACCCAGGCCCTCCGTGAGCTGGTGTGGGTGGCCTACTGAGCCAGGGGCGGCCTACTGCAAGGTTGAGGCAAAGGCGGTAACGCTCACCTCCTCCACCCCCTCCTCCAGCAGGCGCATAGCCGCGGCTTCCAGGGTCGCCCCGGTGGTAATGACGTCATCGATCAGCAGCACCCGCTTCCCTTTCAGAGGATGTCCGGGGCGGAGACGGAAAGCCTCCGAAACGTTTTCCCAGCGGGCATAGCGGCCCTTGCGCGTCTGGGTGGAGGTGAAGGATGCCCGTACCAGGCTCTTGGTATCCAGGGGAAGGCCCAGCGCCTGCGAAAGGCCCCGGGCAATGCATTCGCTCTGGTTGTAGCCACGTTTGCGCAGCTTGCGCGGATGCAAGGGCACGGGGATCAGGAGCTCCACCCCATGCAGCGCCCCACCCTCCAGCAGGCGCTGGCCCAGCATGCGGCCCATGAACTCGCCCAGGGACTGGTCGTCGCGGTATTTGAGGCGATGCACCAGCTTCTGCACCTTGTTGCCCTTGCGGAATACATAACCCGCCGTCGCCGAACGCAGCGGCACCCGTCCCCAGAACGCACGGGCCACCACATTGTCGGGGTCCTTCTCAAATCCGGTGGCCGGCAGATGGAAACGGCAGCGAAGGCAAAGGACCTCCTCGTCACGGTATAGGCTGTTCGAACAGCAAACACAGTGACGGGGAAAAAACAGATTGAAAAGATCGGTGAACATAGGCGCTGGCATATTGGGGTTTGTATTGAATTAGACGTTCTGGGGAGGGCAGAACGGAAAAAGAACAGTGATTTTTTAGGCTTTCCTAACTTCGTGGCCTCATCCTTCATACATCAAGCCTATATCCACTGATATGAGAAAGTCCCTGCTCCTCCTCCTCGCCCTGGCCTCCCTGGGCTTCATCCATGCCCAGGACAAACAGCTCAGCCTGCGCGACGCCACCTTCATGAACCCTGCGCTGCGGCCGCAGGGCCTGCGCAACCTGGCCTGGATGGGGAATACCGACGCCTATGCCTTCATCGAAAAGGAAGCCCTCGTCCGGGGGAGGATCAATGCCGAGTCCAGGGACACCCTGCTGCGGCTGAAGGACATCAACGCCGCCCTGACGAAGCAGGGGGCCGGGGAGCTCAAGCGGTTCCCCGCCCTGGAGTGGATGCAGGCCGACCGTTTCAGCTTTCACCATGAAGGAAAGGTATGGGGATACCATACCACCGAGCATACGGCCAAGGTCCTGGCCGCCTACCCGGAAGAGGCCGCCGGCCTGGTGCTGGAACCCCACACCCTCGCCCTGGCCTATACCGTCGACAACAACCTCTTCATCCACAGCAAGGGCAAGGACATCCCCGTGACCACGGATGCCGACCAAGGCATAGTGAACGGACAGACCGTGCACCGCAACGAATTCGGCATCGAGGGAGGCATCTTCTGGTCGCCCGACGGCCGCAGGCTGGCCTTTTACCGTAAAGACGAACGCGCCGTGGCCGAATATCCGCTGGTAGAGATCGGCGGACGCATCGCCGGGGTGAAGACCACCCGCTACCCCATGGCCGGCGAGGCCAGCGAGCACGTCACCCTGGGGGTGTACGACATCGAGACCGGCCGCACGGTGTTCATGCAGACCGGGGAGCCCGCCGAACAATACCTCACCAGTGTTACCTGGGCACCCGATGGGAACTCCGTGTTCATCGCCCTGCTCAACCGCGGTCAGGACCACCTCCGCCTCCATCGCTATGACGCCCTCACGGGACAACTGTTGAAGGCCCTCTTCGAGGAGAAAGACCCCAGATACGTGGAACCCGAACATCCCCTCTACTTCCTGCCCAACGATCCGGAAAAGTTCCTCTGGCTGAGCGAAAGGGACGGATACCAGCATTTCTACCTGTACAATACCGAAGGAGTGTTGCTGAACCAGGTGACCCGGGGAGAGTGGATGGTGACCTCCTTCGAAGGCTTCGACCCCAAAGGCCGCATGGTCTATTTCATGTCGACGGCCGCCGGGCCCCTGGAAGAGCAGCTCTATGCCGCCGACCTTAAGAAGGGCCGGCTGCAGCGCCTCACCTACGCCCCGGGTACCCATAGCGTGGTCTTCCGCGAGGACAAAGCCTATTTCTTCGACGTATACAGCAGCACCACAGTGGCCCGCGAATACCTCCTGCTGAACAATAGCGGCAGCCTGGTGGAGATGATGCTGGAGAACAAGGACCCGCTGGAGGGCTATGCCCTGGGCGAGATGAAGCTGTTCACTCTCAAGGCCGACGACGGCAGCGACCTGCATTGCCGCATGATCCTTCCTCCGGGCTTTGACGCCACCAGGAAATACCCCGCGCTGGTGTATGTGTACGGAGGGCCCCACGCCCAACTCGTTACCAACTCCTGGTTGGGGGGCGCGGGCCTGTTCCTCAACTATATGGCCCAGGAAGGTTTTGTGGTGTTCACCCTCGACAACCGGGGTTCGGCCCATCGCGGAAAGGCCTTTGAGCAGGCCCTTTTCCGCAACTGCGGCAGCGTAGAGGTAGCCGACCAGTTGAAGGGCGTGGAGTACCTGAAGAGCCTCCCCTATGTGGATGCCGGCCGCATAGGCGTGAACGGCTGGAGCTACGGAGGGTTTATGACCATCAGTATGATGCTGAAGCATCCCGGGCTGTTCAAGGTGGCCTGCGCCGGCGGACCGGTGATCGACTGGAAATGGTACGAGGTGATGTATGGGGAGCGTTACATGGACACCCCCCAGGACAACCCCGAGGGGTATAAGGCCAGCAGCCTGCTGAATTACGTGGACCAGCTCGAGGGCAAGCTGCTGGTGATCCACGGCACCATGGACCCCGTGGTGGTATGGCAGCACAGCCTGGAGTTCCTGAAGAAATGCGTGGACGAGGGCAAGCAGGTGGACTATTTCGTGTACCCCGGGCACGAGCACAACGTGGGCGGCAAGGACCGCATGCACCTCAACCAGAAGATCGCGGAGTATTTCAAGGAGAACCTCTGATCAGGGAATCTGCGTATCGGCCATACATCGCAGCGAAAAGCCCATGGCCCGCGAGAAGTAGGCCCTGTTGATCTGCGCATTGGTTGCGGCCAGGATGCGGTAGATCTTGGCCAGATAAACGGAGGAGGTCCAGAAGTACCCCATCGTGTTGAGGTAGGAGAAACTGCCGGCATAGTACCGCTGTCCACCGCCCAGGGCCGTGAATCCGCTGCTGTTGGTGGCGGTATTTCCCGTGTTCCAGTGGGCCGTTCCCGCTTCCTTCAACTGGGTCCCGATATCGGTCCCGCTCATCTGGAAGTCGATACAGTTCACGCTGGTATCCAGTAAGGTGGTCATCGTACACCACTCATCATC
>ERZ795054.1845-NODE-1845-length-18806-cov-8.943736_pt1 | contig 18806 bp, 11 predicted proteins | sample MGYA00375138_ERZ795054 | MGnify/ENA primary metagenome ERZ795054 (study PRJEB30183, sample SAMN05720215) | anaerobic digester metagenome | isolation source: active sludge of municipal wastewater-treating anaerobic digesters | place: USA | collected 2014-12-23 ... | reverse complement strand
CCGGATGAAGAAAAACGCCGCGAAACTGCGCGCAGAAGTCGCCGCGAACGACAGGGGAGCCTGGAAGGATTCTTCAAGGTAAATAATCCGCGCAGCAATCAGCTCGGGCGCCGCTGGCCGCAATCAGACGGAACGGTCACGACATCCTCCGCGGTCGCGCATCTGCACCGGCTTCAAGATAATCCCGGTATGTTTTCTCCGCGAAGTCATGATAGTGACAGTACTGGGTCATCAGCGTGATCGCTTTTTTTATCAGACGAGGGTTTATCTTCCATGATTTCTTCAGCATCCTGAAAAACATGGACCTGACTTCGCGCGGCTCCCTGAAAAGATAGAATCTCAGTATCGGAAAGAATTTCTTTATCTTCGACCAGTTGGTGCTCGAATCGCGGTATATCCCGGTGAAGTATTCGATGCGGGACATCCAGTCGATCGCCCTTTTCTCGAACGCCCCGGGCTCGTAGATTTTCTTGAAAAGCGTGCGGTGCCGTTCGGTCAGTTCATCGAAGGACATCGAAGCCGGAACTATGTTCGTCAGAAGGTGCCAGTGGCCGTCGAACTCATCGATGATCCTTCCCCGGGCGCTCATTCTTTCGAAAAGCCTGGTGCCTTCGGGCGCGTTGAGCACGCTGATCGAAGCTATGGGGCTCGCGGTGCGCGAGAGAAATTCCTCGAGTTCGGCGAAGGTGCCGGCGTCGTCGTGATCGAATCCGACAATCAGGCCGATGAAGGGTATGATGCCGTATCGTGAAATGTTCATCACCGATTTTTCGGCGTCGTACCTCGATAGATGGCCCTTGTTCACCTCTGCCAGGCATTCGCTGCGCACGCTTTCGACACCGAGGAAAACGACGGCGAATCTCGCGTCTGCCATCAGCTTCAGGATTTCGTCATCCTCGCCGAGCTTCACGGTCGCCTGGCAGCTGAAAGAGAGAGGCCTCGGCAGCGTGCGGTTGTAGGCGATTATTTCATTGAGCAGTTCAAAGGTGAACTTCCTGTTCACGAAAAAATTATCCTCGGAGAAGAACACGGTCTCGGCCCCGGCAGCGTACGCGCTGCGGATTTCGGCCATGACCTTCGGAACCGATTTGTGCCGGTACTTTCTTCCCACGAGACGTATGGCGTCGCAGAAATCGCAGTCGTTCGGGCATCCCCTGCTCGTCTGCATCGGGAAGTACAGGTAGTCGCTTCCCCTGATGAAAGACCAGTCAGGAGCCGGCGAATAGCCCAGGTCGACAAAGCCCTGCTGCTCATAGAGATCCCCGGCCCTGCCCTCGACCCATTCCCTCAAAAACCGCGGCCATGTATGCTCGGCCTCCCTGACAAAAAGATGGTCGCAGTATCGCCTCGCCCTGTGCGGGTACAGGGTGGCGAAGGGGCCGCCCAGCGCAACCGATATCCCTCGCTTTCTGAACTCGGCCGATATCTCGCCGATCCTTTTTTCGTGCAGGGTGTAGCCTGTTATGGCGACCAGGTCGCACTTTTTATTGAAATCGACGGGCGAAATATTCTCATCGCAGTATGAATACCGGACCGCAACATCATCGGGGGTGAGCGCGACCAGCGTCGCGAGCGCGATGCAGGGCATCAGCGTTCTGACCCCGACGGCCTCAACGGAGCTTTGCATGGTCCAGAAATTGTCCGGGTTGCAGGGGTTGATGAGATATATTTCTCTTGCACCCGACTTATTTTGGTTTTCATTCATTGACATGGCATTACATGACCCGGCGCAGGTTACCGCTTTTCAATGAATAGCCAAAACCGCACAGGCGCCATTAGTCAAGCCCAAAAAAAGGGCTGGAGCAAGCAAAACACCAGATGCAAACCCATATTTGGCTTGAAATATTAGTAAACAGTAATTATCGTATCCGGAAGCACCGCTGCACAAATATTCATAATCGATGGTGATGAATTGATTTACATAGAAGGGCTCCTGGCGTTTTTCGCCGTTACAACCTCTCTTTACATTTTTTTTTACAATCTATTCTTCAAGCGCAGTTACACGCTGAACAGGCTGCTTGCCCTGTGCGCGCTGATCACGGCGAACATCTTCGCGATCTTCATATTGCTCAATCTCAGGCTGCCCGGATTGTCAAGCGTTCTCATGGCGCGAATTTTCCTCTCGCTGATTACCCTGCTCGCGACCCTGCTGTTCAATATCATGCAGATATACCCCGATATCAGGGAAAGGCGCCACGCGCTTGTGTACCTGATGTCCGGCATACCCGGTCATGCGCTGATTGTCATGACACTGGCGACCGACCTGGTGATCCAGAACATCCCCTTCGAGGCATACGCCGACAGGCATAAAGGAGTCCTGTACCTGGCATACCTTGTTCTGACGGCGTTTTACTTCGCCGGTTCGGTCATCATAGTGTTCATCAAATCGCGCTTCTTCGAAAACCGCTTCCTCAGAAAGGAGGTTTCCCTGTTCCTGTTCGGCATTGCAGCCGCGGTTGGATGGGGGATCCTGTTTATAATCGTTGTACCGACTTTTCTGGGACTGGAACAGACCAGGAATTTCGGCACGCTGGTCGCCGGCCTTTTCATAATACTGTTTTACAACGCCATAGTCGTCGACATACGCCGCGTCGACCTCCAGAAATTTTACAACGAATTGTTCTCATGGCTGCTCATCGGCGTCCTGTTGTTCGCCCCGGTCGCGGCCGCAATGAAATTCACGATAGAAAAAATCATTCCGGATCCGCTGAACCTGACCCTGATAACCTTCGGGATTTTCGTATATCTCTTTCTTTTTTTCAAATACCTCACCCCGGCGATCCGAGGATTCATGTCAAGGAGCTACACGAGGCTGGTCGACGACTTCAACGAGTATTTCAAATCGGTAAAAAAAATAGACATGGAAAGCGACCAGAAGACCTTCTGGAGCAAATTCTACAAGGAATCCATAACGAACCTGGTCGACAAGTACGGCATGCTCAGCGGCCACCTGTATATTCTGGATTACCAGGACAATTCGCTCAAGCCGGCGCACCATGTCGGCAAGTCGATCGGCATCAAGCAGATCCCCGAAGCAGACCCGCTCGTCAGCTGCATCATGACTGAGGGCGGCATTCTGACGACATCCATCCTGTACACCGACAGCCGCTACCGGGACAAAAGGGACGCCATACTCAGTATTTTCAGGGATAACGACCTGGAAATGGCCATACCGTTTTTCGGCATGGACAAACGTCTCATCGGCATCCTTTTTCTCGGGGTGTTCCCCGGCAAGAAGCTCTATTCGAAGGCATTCATCTCGGTCCTCGAACTTTTCAGGATCCAGTTCCAGCATCAGCTCGCCAACGGGCTCATCCTCGACGAAGTCAAGATAAACCAGGTGCTCACCCACGACCGGCTCGTCGTCGATACCATAAAGAAAAAAATCATCCCCAGGGAGATGATCCAGGTCCCGGGGATCCGGGTCAGCTCGTTCCACATCAACAATTCGCAGCAGGGGGGAGACTACCTGGATTCGATCCTTCTCGCTCCCGACAGAGCCGCCTACATCATGGCCGACGCCGCATATTCGGGCGTCGAGTCGGGCATCCTGGCCCTCGAACTGTACACTTCTTTCCGCACACCGGTCAGAAACATCGACAGCCCCGATAAAATTCTCAACAACATGAACTGGGTGATCTCGACCTCCAGATTCAAGAAAAAAAACGCGCCCGCATTCTGCATGACATACGCTTCGCAGGGAGCCGTTGAATATTCCAGCGCGGCGCATAATCCCATGGTCGCCTACAATCCGAATGACGGGACTTTTTCGGAACACGCGACAAAGGGGATACCGCTCGGCGTTGACCGCGATTTCCTTTACGAATCCAGGGAGCTTGCCGCGCCGTCAGGCACGATCGGCATCATATATTCCGACGGACTGGTTTCGGCGATGAATTCATCGGGCGCAAGCTACGGACTCGAGCCCGTAAAAAGGATGATCAAAACGAACCCGGATTCGCCCCCCCTGGTCCTGCTGCGCTCGATTTACATGGACCTGACATCATTCATCGGCGACCACAAGCAGCTCAGCGATATCAGCCTGATCCTGTTCAAGGTATAGGGATATCATGAAGTGAAAACCGACCCGAAACAGCTTGTAGCGGCGCTGAAAAAATATGCCAGTCTGGCGACATTGATCAAAGGCTCTCCGGACCCTGACGCGATGGCCTGCTCTTTCGCTCTCAAGTGCGTGTGCGACACGCTCGGGATCAAGAACGGCATCTTCGCCGAAAAGAACATATCTCTCCCCCAGAACAGGGCCCTCGTCGACAAGCTTGATATCCCGATTAAAATCCCCTTCCCTGCGGACCTCTCGAAATTCGATGCATACATGATCTTCGACTACCAGCAGGCCCGGATACCCGATATATCTGAAAAACTGCCCTGCGCGGTCCACATAGACCATCACGATGCCAGCGCTGAAGACGTTTCCTGCGACATGAGAATCGTCGACTCCTCCGCCGGTTCGGCGAGCACGATCGTCGCCCTTCTTCTCAAAGAGCTCGATCTCGAAATCGGCAGGCAGGCCATGACGAGAATGTGCACCGCGCTGCTGTACGGGATCGAAACCGACACCGACGGATATTCCCACGCCAGAAAACCCGATTATGAGGCGATCGACTATATATCGAAGTACTCCGACACCTCGCTGGTGAAAAAAATCAGCTCCATACCGCTCTCGAAAAAAACGGTCTCACTTCTGTGGACCGCCATGGAAAACATCACCCTGTACAAGGACTGGCTCATCACCGGCATAGGCTTCATCGACGAATCGAACAGGGATAGCATGCCCATAATTGCGGATTTTTTAACCAAAAGAGAGGACGTGGCCCTGGTCGTTGTATTCGCCGCGGTCGAGAAAAGCAGGGGCGCCGGCCTGGCGCTGGACGCTTCGTTCAGGACAAAAAACCCCGGTCTCGACCTCGACTCAATCATCAAGGGCATAACAGAAACAGGGGGCGCACGCAAATTCAAGGGCGCGCTGCAGATCGACCTCGACTTTTTCACCGCATGCCCCGACCGGGACGCGCTCTGGAAAATAATCAGCGCTACCATGACCGAGGCGCTCAAAAAAAGACGCGACGGCATTTACATCAGCGGCATCAAGGGGTACTACAGGCGTCTGCGAAACAGGATTTTCTGGATACTAAAAAAAGGCCATTGACTTCCTTCGAGTATAAATTCTTGACATGAAAAGATTGAAAATATTTAATGATACTTTACTTTTTGCATTATAATAGTATCACGGTGGACGATGAGAAAGTTATCAAGAAATGATCCGTGCTGGTGCGGCAGCGGCAATAAATACAAAAAATGCCATATGAACAGCGACCTCGAACGCGCAAGAATGGGGATGAAAGATATTCCTGTTCCCAGGGGCGTGATCATCAAGACGCCGGAACAGATCGAAGGCATCCGCAGGAGCTGCCGGCTTACCAGGGAAATCCTCGACAGGGTTGAAGAGAGCATAAAAGCCGGCGTCACCACCGAAGAGATAGACATGTGGGTGCACGACTACACAGTATCCCATCACGCGGTGCCGGCGACTCTCGGCTATAACGGTTATCCCAAAAGCGTGTGCACATCGCTCAACAACGTGATCTGCCACGGGATTCCGGACCAGACCGTGCTCAAGGAAGGCGACATCATTAACGTCGACGTCACTACCATCCTCGACGGTTATTATGGCGACGCGAGCCGCATGTTCATAATCGGAAAGGCATCCCCTGATGCGGAAAAACTCGTCCGCGTCGCCAGGGAGTGCATGATGTTCGGTATAGAGCAGATCAAGCCGTTCGCTGATATCGGCGAGATCGGATACGCGATCGAACAGCACGCCAGCAATGAAGGATTTTCGGTCGTGCGCGATTACGGCGGCCACGGCGTAGGCATCAAGTTCCACGAAGAGCCCCACATACACCATTTCGGAAGCAGGAAGCGCGGTATAATCATGGTGCCGAACATGACCTTCACGGTCGAGCCCATGATCAACGCCGGCCGCTACGAAAGCCGGCTGCTGAAAGACGGATGGACCGCGGTGACCATTGACGGCCAGTTGTCTGCTCAGTGGGAGCATACCGTGGTGGTGACCGATGACGGGGTCGAAATCCTGACCGCGTGATTTGACGCTTTGCCAGCCACTCCGGATGGGCCTATCGCCCGGCGCAGCGGATCATCTTTTACGCAGCATGTACCTGAACTGCTCTGCGGCCTCACCGACGACTTCAATGATATCGCTGCTGCATAATACGACATCGCATCCCTGATAGGTCTTTCCGACACCGGAGACATGGATATCGCTGTTCTTGAGCTCGTCGTTCCACCGCTTGAACTGGTTGAACCCGATGACAATATACTTCGGGCGCAGGCCCTCTCTGGTATACTCGGTTATCATCATGTCGATGTCGGTTATTATGCTCATATCGTCACCACTCCAGTCGGTTGTTCTTTCCCGGGGATTCCGGCATAATCAAGCAATTTATTTCAGAGCGTAAACTTCCAGAGTATCCGAAAACGCCAGCATCCCGGACGCCGTTCGGTACAGTGCGGAGAAAACATCGAAAAAAAGCGAGTCCGCAGGCAGCACCCTTTCGGGATGAAAACCCGCAGGCACGATCATCGTTTTCCTGAAGCCGGCCATTTTCATCATGAGCCGCAGCTGGCCGGGAGAGAAATCAATCCGGTGGTCTGCCGGATGCGTCCTGACCCACTCTTTCCTGTTGAACCAATATAGCGGCCCAAAGACCGACGGAACCGAAAAAGCGAAGACCCCGCCGGACCTGACGTTCGCCGCGATGTCCATAATCACCCCGCAGGGGTCGGAGCAATGCTCGATGAAAAACCATGCGGTAATGACATCATGCTCCGACATCACGCCGTCTGGCATGAGCGCCCTGTTTTCGACCTCAAAGCCGAATTCCTTTCTGCAGTAATCCGCGGCGTACCGCGATATCTCGATGCCGGAAACGTTGCCGAAACCGCGGTCCGAAGCGGCCTTCAGGAAAAAACCCATGGCGGAACCGATGTCGGTGAGGCTCAATTTTGCGGGGTCCGCGCCGCTCCCCATAAGAGAGAAAATCGCATCCAGCCTCCTGAGTGACGATGCGTATATATGGTCAAAGTCCTGCAGGTAGGTCCTGCCGTACTGGGCGCGGTATTCCTCGAGAAAATAGCTGTCATTGTATTCGGGCAGCCTGTGCTCAGCATTATATGCGATGCGGCAGCAGTTGCAGAAAAAGAGTGACCTGCCGAGATGGCGGGCCGTCGTCGATTCGCAAAGAGGACACGGCTCTTCAGCCCTGGATTTGGTGATGCAGCCCAGGATACGCCTCCTTCGCCCGGACAGGGACGAATCTATTTGGACTCTTTGCTCCTTTTCTTCGCAGGCTCAACGACGACGGGCACGCCCTTGATTCTGGCGTCGTCAAAGGAGTGGTACACCATTTCGGCGAACTGCTCGGGAACTTCGAAAAACGAATATGTCGAGTGGATGTCGATTTTCCCTATGGATTTTCCGTCGACCCCGGAGCGCTTCACTATTTCGCGGATCAGATCGCCGGTGCTGACGTTATGGTTTTTCCCGATATTGATGAAAAGGCGCGCCCTTCCGTCTTTGATATCCTCGAAAATGATTTTCCCGGTCTCGCTTTTCTTGAGCATGTCGGTCGATATTTCGAGCCTGGATATGTCGCCGAGGTATTCCTTGAGCGCGGCTGCGGCGATTCTGGCTGTTCCGCCGAAAAGCGGCAGCTTTTTCTTCAGGACTTTGACCAGCTGGTGATACTCCTGCAGTTCCTGGGTGGAAGCGATTTCAAGTATCTTGTCGATCTTTTTCAACTGACTCATAAAAGGACCTCACATTGGAATCACAGATAACGGAGCAGGGACCCGCTCTGAAAGGACACAGCGTACAGATTAAAAAAATACTGTCAAAAATAGCAAGTAATTTTCAATGAGACTGGACCTTGCACCGGTATCCGACGTTTCGCACGGTCTCGATTATGGAATTGAACTCGTCGCCGAGCTTCCCCCGCAGCCGCCGTATGTGCACGTCGACCGTCCTGGTGCCGCCGATATACTCGACGCCCCAGATATGGTTCAGCAGCTCCTTGCGTGAAAAGACGTCTCCCGGATTTTGCACCAGGAGCCTCAGCAGCTCGAACTCCTTGTAGGTAAGGTCCATCTTCTCGTTTTCAAGATACACCGAATACTCGTTCAGGTTTATCTTAAGATGGCCGATGACGATGATGTCTTCGACAAGCCCGCTGACTTTCTGCAGCCGGCTGATCCTCGTCAGAAGCTCCCCCTTTCTGAAAGGATAAAGGATGAAATCGTCGAAAAACCAGTCAACCTGCATGCCGGAGATGCTGCCGACCGTGACCACCAGCAGTACGGGCATCTCCTGAATCTTTTTTCTGATTTTCGAAAGGAAAAACTGGATTGAATCCGCAGAATCGAAGTAATCGAAATCGACGGCAAGAATCGATATGTCGTCCTTCTTGACGGCCTCGACCGAACGAAAACCGACAACCTCTCCCGCCTGATAGCCGTTCTTCAGATCATCGAGCAGATCGATGTTGTTCGACAATAATCCGACATTGTAATTCAATGATTCCGCCTCTCATGTCATGGCCGGCGCCGATAGAGTTCGATCCTTTATACAACGATATCCCTGAAAATTTCAATATATTTATCGGCTACGGCGTCGGCATAGAACTTTTTGATGGCTTCACGGTTGTTTTTCGAGCACCGGGAATAAAGCTTCCGGTCGCCGGCAAACCGCTCGATTGCCGCGGTGCAGGCCTTCACGTCGCCGACATTGATCAGGAGAGCGTTGTCCCCGTGCTTCAGAAAGTCGACCTGGCCGCCGTTGTTGGTCGAAACGACGGGAAGCCCGAAATACATCGACTCCATGAAAACGATGCCGAAGCCCTCGTGCAGCGACGTTAGAGTGAACAGATCGGCAATGCTGATGTATTTGAACTTGTCCTCGTCGCTGACATATCCGAGAAATACCACGCGGTCCGCCGCGCCGCACTCCCTCGCCTTCTGTTCCAGGAACTCCCGCTCCGGGCCGTCACCCATGATGTAAAGCCGGACCTTTTTATCACGTACGCCCGCGACCGCCTCGATCAGGACGTCGAGGGCCTTGCGCTTGATAAGCCTGCCTATGGTGATGAGCATGAACTCGTTCGCAGCGATTCCCATCGCCTTTCTCGTGGTCTTCGGGTCCGCGGGCGCGTGAAAGGCCAGGGGGATTATCTCGACCGGCTTGCGGGGACTGTAGTACTTGATCGTGTTGTCCCTGGTGTTGCTCGATTGGGCGACGATGCGGTCGGCGTGGTTCAGCACGAAGCGCACGACCCTGCTGAAAAAAAAGCTCCGGTGGGGAGACATCTTTTTGCTCGGATCGTAAATGTCTCCGCCGTGCAGCGACAGGACATTCGGTATCCCGAACATCTTCCCGAGGACGAATCCGACCGGGCCCGAAGGCACCGCGAAATGCGTGTTGATCACGTCGTACCGGTTTTTTCGAATCAGGCTGATACCCTTGAAAAACGCCGCCGGGAGGTATGTCAGCATCGAAACAAAACTCGCGGCGTCCCTCGATTTTCTGAAAAGAATCCTGACACGGTGAACGTTGATGTCTCCCACTTTTTCAAACGACTCGAGGCCCTTGTAAGACGAGGTCAGCACGTCGACCTGCCCCTGCTTCGCCCATTCGAGGGCCAGATCGTACGTCGCGACTCCTCCGCCGCCTCCGAGGGGCGGGAACTCGTAGTTTATGATCAGAATCTTTATGTTCCTGCGCTTCATGGTTTTGCCTTCGAATATGTCATATCATTTGAGGTCTCGTGCATTGCGTATATGAACATTTTTCATATGAACGGCATTATCGTCAAACAGTAAACAAAAATCCCCGTTCTATTTATCAGCGCCCCCGCGCACTTCGAACTGGACCGAATCCACGATGTTTCCTTCCTCATCGCCGAGACAGAGATGGTGCGCGCCAGGCTCCGGGGTCCATCCCGCATCAAGGCCGGTTTCGGCGATGCACCGGCCATCCAGGAGCCAGAGCCCGGCCTGTCCCCGGGGCCCGGATATGAAAAAAACCTTCTGCAAATCAGGGGGGATGTCGGGATCCATTGCGATGATCGCGTCCATGGGAGGATAAACGATCTTTCGGTTGATCTGGCCGACAGCGCGGTTTTTTTCGACCGGTTCGGTGCCGCGAATGAACCACTCGCTCGCGGGCCTGCCGGCAGACCCTGGCAGGCAGACTTCACGCCTGACTACGTCCCGCGGCGTATCCGCCCCGGGATCTTTACCTTCGACGGCATTAAGCCAGTCCATGATCTCGGCCCATACCGGAGCCGCGCCCGATATTCCGCTGACATCGTGCATGGATTCGCCGTTGAAATTCCCGACCCACACCCCGACCGTGTACCTGCGAGAATAGCCTACGCACCAGTTGTCCCGCATGTCCTTGCTCGTGCCGGTCTTGACCGCGGTCCAGAAGCGCGTGCTCAGGGGATTCTCGAGGCCGAACGTCGTGCTGCGCGCCTCGCGGTCCGACAGGATGTCTGAAACGAGAAAGGCCGACTCCGGAGAGAAAACTCGGTTCGCGCGGCCGCCTTTTCCGCCAGGGACGAAATGGGCGTCTGACGCCAGGCCGCCCCGGGCCAGGCAGCGGTAGGCGTTGGTCAGCTCCCACAGGCTCACATCGATCGAACCCAGGGCGAGCGACGGACCGTAGTAATCCCCGGATTTCCCGATTTTCCTTATCGTTAGGCGCCGCAGCCTCGCGAGAAACGACTCGATGCCGGTCATGAGTATCGTCCTGACCGCGGGGATATTGAGGGACGAGGCCAGCGCGACACGCGCGGTCACCGGGCCCTTGAAATCATCCTCGTAGTTGTGCGGCCGGTAAATTCCCGAAAAGACCGGAATGTCGAGAGGCCCGTCGTCGAGGACCGACGCCGGCGTGAGTATCTTCTTCTCGAATGCGAGCGCGTACAGGAACGGCTTGAGCGTGGACCCTGCCTGCCTTTTCGCCTGAACTCCGTCCACATACCAACCCTGGACCGGGTCCGACGAGTGGACCGCATATGCGAGAACCCGGCCGGTTTTATTGTCGATGACCAGCGCCGCTCCGTTGCCGACGTTCCTGGAGGCGAGAATACCGACGTGATGGCGCAGGCGTTCGGCCGCGAAACGCTGCAGCCCGGCGTCGATGCTGCAGGCGACCTTTTCTTTTCCGGGATTCTTTTTTATCAGCAGCCGGGCGGCATGGGGTGCAAGATCAGCGCCCGGTTTTATGGTGAACGGGCCGGACGATATCCGCGAGGCGATCCTCCTGATCTCAGCGTCCCGCACCAGCCATTGCAGGCCCTTTCCCAGGACCGCGGCCCTGGCGCACAGCCTGGCGCCGCCCGCATTGGGGGTCCGTATCAACGACGCGAGAACCACAGACTCGGCCCGGCCCAGCCCGTGCGGGGCTTTGCCGAAGAGTCCCCGCGAGGCGGCGGCAATTCCCTGGATCTCGCCCCGATAGGAGACCAGGTTCAGGTACGCCTCGAGAATTTCGTTCTTCGTCCAGGATTTTTCGATCTCCCGCGCCTCCATCATCTGCTGGGCCTTCTGAAATACGGTTCGTCTCCCTTTTTCGGGCCTGAGTTCGGGATTCAGAAACGAGGCGAGCTGCATGGTGACGGTGCTCGCTCCGCGAAGGTTTTCACCGCCCAGGCGGCCGGCAATCGCGGCGACGACCGCACGGTAGTCCACGCCGCTGTGCTCGAAAAACCGCCGGTCCTCGGCGAAAACCACGGCCTGCACCAGCGCGGGAGAAATGCCGTCAAGCGGCGTCCAATCGAGCCTTCGCGCACGGTCGTTCGTACGGATTTCATACAGAGGCTCGCCCCTGCGGTCGACAAGCGACGTGTCTGATTTGCCGTATGATTTACATATTTCCGTATACGACGGGACCGCCTGCGCCCAAACGGAGCACGCCAGAAACGCCGCAACGACCGAGGTTATAATCAACGCCCGTTTCATATCCTCAAATCACTGCCCGAATTCGACCGCCTGGTTCGGCAGCTCTCCGAACATCTCCGGAGAATACAGCGCCTCGACCCGGGTCGCGGGCAGGTTGAACCTGCCGTCCTGGTTGATGCGTATGGAGTACTCGACCGTGAATTTCCCCTTCGGAACGTATTCATAGTACGCCCTGAAGGCCTCGAAGCTGCGCTCCTGGAATACGGGATATATCCATCCCCGGGATTGTTCGCCTGCGGCGAGAAGCTGCGAGTCCCTCGCCAGGCCGCTCCCGAGCACCGTGACCCCCGCGGGCACCGGGTCGTTCACCACGATCCATGTCTGGTCCGCCTGCGCCTCGATCTCCAGGCGCACCCGGTACACGTCCCCGGCGCTCCATTTCCCCGAGTTCTTCTGCTCGACCGGAGTAATGGTTTTCTTGATCCTGTATCCGCTGCTCAAAGGTTCTTTAAGCGGTATGGCCGCACGGCTCGATATGGTAGCCCAGGGCTTTCCCTTGCCTCGGTGCGATATGACAAGCTCGCCCTTCTTCGCCGGCCAGGCCATCTGCATATCCGTTCCGCCGGGCGACGCGGTCCATGACGCGGTCTTTGATTCTCCGGCCAGGGCCACGGAAGTGTCACCCGACATCGGCACGGACTCGAACCTGCCCGAGAATTTTTCCAGTGCGAGCACGCCCCAGGCGTTGGCGACCGTGAGGTCCCAGCGTCCCTGACGCTGCCGCTGCAATGCCCCGATGAGGATTCTGGGGATGTCCTCTTTCCATTTATCCGCCCTGAGCAGCGAGAGCAAAAGCCGCACGCAGTTGACGTCGTTTGAAACCATGAGCCACCACAGCCCGTCCGAACCCTCGGTCGAAAAGTTCATCCGCGTGCCCTGAAAGTTCAGGCGCGAGCGCAGAATCTGCTCGGCCTCCTTCATTCTCCTGTCTCTGTCCGGAATGTCGCCCATGTTATGCACGATATTGAACCAGTCGATGACCGCAGATGTGGGCCACAGGTTCGGGTCTACGGTGATCGAATCCAGAAGCTTGGCCTGTGCAGCACCGTATCTCGACAACGCCTCGATGGCCGTGAGTTTCCTCAAGGTCAGGTCTGCGGTCTGCAGCGGCGTGTACCGGGTGATACCGCCCTCGACGAATTTCGTGAGGGCCCCGATCATTTCGTTTTTCCTGTCCTCAGGGACGACCCATCCGGCCTCGTGCCCGAGTGCGAGCAGATACGAGGTGAGCACCGGAGAGCCGTAATCGCAGGTCGGAAAATATTTCACCAGGCCGTCCGAATCCATGCACGGGGAGAGGTCCGACATCGCCTTGTCCCACAGGGATTTGTCACGCAGCGAAACCGCAATGGAGACTCGCTGCTCCATGCACGTGTACGGATAGCTTCCCATATATTCGGCGATGCCGGTCTGCCCCTGGGAGATGCGCGGTTTCAGGCCGACCTTTACCCCGCCCCGTCCCGGCACGGCGTCGCCCGGCATCTCCACCGAAGCGCGGTAATCGCGTTCGACCTGAGCTATGGTCGCCTGGAAGGTGCGCACCGGCACTGCCGCCGTCACTTTCTGGCTTGTCCTGATCGAGTCCTTTTTCCCGCTCTGCCTGTCGGCAGCGTCGACCTGCCAGCTTATCTTTTCTATCCCGTACGGGACGACGATGTCCCAGCCGATTTCTCTGGCCTCGCCCGGCTGCAGCGCGGCCGATACCGGGCTCAATGCGGCGGGGATTCCCTCGGCCTTCACCGACGCCTCCACGTCCATGGCGCGGTCGGTCGTGTTTCGCAGCGTGAACCCGGCGCGGAACCGGTCTCCCTCGCGCACGAGCGGCGGCAGGCCCGCGAGCACCATGAGGTCCTGGGTTGACTGTATCGAAGCCCTGCCCGTGCCGAAGAGCCCGGCGCCGCCGCTTGCCACTGCCACGATCCTGAATGACGTGATCGAATCGTTCAGCGGGATAACCACCTGCGCCTCGCCGTTCCTGTCGAGAACGACCTTGCCCTTCCACAGCAGAAGGGTGTCAAACAGCTCGCGCGTGGTCTGGCGCCCGCCGCCGCCGCCCTGCGGTAGCGCCTTCAATCCGAAATGGCGCCTGCCGACCACCTGCATCTGCGCGGTCGACGTGTTGACCTCGTAGGGCCGCTGGTCCATCATCCCTGAAAGAAGGTCCCAGCTTTTGTTCGGCATGAGCTCGAGCAGTCCCTCGTCCACCGCGGCCATCGCGATCTCGGTGTTCTGCGGGGGGATTCCTCCGTCCGCGGTCCTCACCTTAATCCTGACATTCGCCCTGTCGCGCACCGTGTATACCCTGCGGTCCGGCTCCACGCCGACCTTCAGCTCGTGCGCCCTCCATCCGACCCTGATTTCGGATATGCCGAGCTTGTACGCGGGCCTTCCCATGTCGACCAGGGCAGTGGGCTGCACGCCCGAGACCCGGCCCCGCACCACGAGAGCCGACACGAAGCAGTTGGGCGCGTATGTTCCCCTGACCGGGACCTTGATCACCGGCTCCTTGCCCGAGAGCTTGCTGATCCATGATTCCATCACCCCTTCCCTTTCAACGGTCACGAGCGCGGTCGCGCTCCTGAAGGGCATCCTCACCTGGAACACGGCGGTCTCGCCGGGCTCGTATCTTCTCTTTTCGGGCAGCAGGTCGATCCTGTCGTTGTCCGACACTTCGAACCACCAGTCGCCGCCTCCCGCGACCCACACCTCGGTGTTGGTGACGGTCCTGTTGCCGTTCCGGTCCTCGCTTTCGGCCTGCAGTATGATGTTCCCGGATTCGGGCGAGCTCGCCTCGCAGATGAACATACCCCTGGCGTCGGTGTTCCCGCCGGCCAGGTCGGCGATTTTCCTGATCTCGGTGGTATATTCATAGGCATAGAACCCGCCGACAAGCCGCTTGCGGTGCGCGTAGCTCTTCCTCACCAGGAGCTTCACCCGCACCGGCGCGTTCCCGACCGGCCTGCCGTCCAGGTCGAGCACCGCAGCGTGAAACCTGAACTTGTCCTTCGAAAGAGCCCAGGAGTCTGGCTTTATGCCGATCATCCGTTCCGACGGCCACAGGGGCACTTTCGCCGATACGGTCTGGAGCTCGCCGTTGGGATCCCTGAACTCGATTTCGGTCAGCGCCTCGCGGGGATTTTCTGACCTGGGGATATCCGGAACCTGGACCCTGGCCCCGCCGGTTTTGTCGAGGCGCAGGTCTACGGACGATATTCTGCCACGCCTCCCGCTCTCCGTGGAATCCCCGTCATCATCCTCATCGTCGATGTCCTGGCCGCCGCGGGTGATTCCCTCACGCACCGCTCCCTTGCAGAACGCAAAATCCTCATAACCCTCGAAGGAAGGCACCTCCTTATCCCTAATCTCGCTGCGAAGCCTGACGGGCAGCTCTCCCGCCCCGCCGCCCGAAAGATACCTGATGCTGATATCGAGCGGAAATCCTGCCGCGTTGACCAGCGGCCCTGACGGCGGCTTGATCGTTCCCCTGAGAAGTGGTACGCGGAATTCTTCGACCCTGAAATCGCCCCCGAAAATCGCGTCGTCGTAGTCCCGCTCCTTGCCGGACGATCCTCTTACGAAATTCAGGAGGTACAGGCCGAGCTTCGCGTCCTTCGGGATCGCGAAAAAGGTGTGCGCCGAACCGCCCGCGTCCCATTTCAGCGGCGCATGCCATTTCTCCTCGCTTCCCGCGTGCACGATCTCGAGCGTGTCCGGGAGCTTGTTCGCCGGCGGGATCGTGAAGCCTCCCATGGTGTGGTTGCGGATGAAGTGTTTCATGTGCACGGTTTCTCCGGCTCGCAGGAGCGTGCGGTCTAACACTGTGCGCGCGACCGTCGGGTCGCTGTAATAATCCACGGGCAGCTGGAACCTCCACGGCTCGATGCCGTCGTTCCAGCTCGAGTACACGAAGGTCATGTCCTTGCCGAGTTTCGCGGTGATGAACAGCCCGCTGCCGATGGAGCTGTACCCGCACGAGGGCAGGTTGTCCGAACCCGGTATCGGCCCCTGGATCCTCGCGATCCCACGCGCGTCGGTTTTTCCCTGCCACAGGACCTTCTCGTTGCAGTCCTTTACCGCGACCTCGGCGCCTGCGACCGGGTCGCCCGTGTCGAGCGTGGTGACCCAGACAAGTGAGGACTCACGTCCCCACTTGAAGTGCGCCGAAAGGTTGGTCACGAGCGCAGCTGCGTGCACGTACATCGGCTCGTTCTTCCCGAGGAGCGAGGCGCCGAGAATGCCGCTTTCGATCTCGACGATGTACAGGCCGGGCTCTTTCAGCGGAATCCCAACGACCTCGAAGGCCTGCGCGCCCTGTTTTTTCGGTATACTGAAACCGCTCGCACCGGTGGTCATGGTCAGGATCGACTCCTCCCTGTCGGCATTGCCCACTTTTCTGAGCCATTCCTGGATGTTTTCCTTGCCCGAGGACACGCTGAAGATCTTGCCGACCACGCTCTGGATAATGCCCTTGTCGTTGCCAACCTGGAGCATGCGCGCCTTCACCTCGGGCTCGATGTTGCGCAGTGTGACGGGAAGCGCGGGGTCGGCGTTGAGTTCGAGTATCCCGAACCTGGCCGCGAACTTCGCAAGCGGCGGATATTTTTCGGTGCGCAACGCGAGGGGGAATATGTCGGCGTTGACCAGCAGCCTGCCGTCATCGTCCTTGAGGCCGCGGGGGATATCGATCGTAAAGGCGGATTTCGGCGGGAAGGGTCCGTTGAACACGACGCTGGACACGGTCTTGCGTTCGCGGTCGTCGTCGGTGAGGGCCGGCTTCCAGGTCTTGCCGTCCTTGCCTTTCAGTACGATCTTGCCGGCCTGCTCCACCGGTATATCGTTCGTGAAATAAAGGCCCATGGGAAGGATCGGTATGCAGTCCGCATCCGCGTTCTCGCGCTCGCAGCTGAAGTTCACCGAAAACGGCTCCCGTGATTTGAATCGCAGGACCTGGTCCTGGTCAGTGGCGACTCCGGATTTCGATTGAACTCCTTTGCCCCACACCAGGCTCACCTGCGCCTTTGAGGGGAAATTCTGCCTGCATTGCACGAGCACGATCTGCCGGTCGTTCTCCTTCCAGCGCCCGTACTGCGAATTCAATATATCGATGCGGTCCTTTCCCTCGATGATCCGCACGCCAGGCCTGTCCTGAATTCCCTCGACCGAAAAATACGCGTTCTTCTTCAACGACTCCATATCCGGTTCGGCGTCAAGCGTGAGGATGAACACCTGGTCCTCGGCTATTCCTGAGGAACCCTCGTAGGGCAGTGTCTGTGTCACCACGGGCCCGCCGGTCGAGAACGAAAACTCGCGCTCTCCCTTTATCTCTTTGCCCGCAAGAGTCTTGAGTCCCGGCCTGAGCCTGAACGTGCACTTCACGCCCGCCGGAAGGTCGCAATCGAAATCAAATATCCAGTTCCTGCCGTCTGCCCACCTGCCCGTGCCCTTCTCGGCGCAATCGATTTCGAAAGGCTCAGCCTGAGCCCGCGGGTCGCCGAAGGGCACCATCTGGTCCGTAAACCGGGCGGTCACCTGGCGCACGTTCTTCACCGTACCCTGGGGCGAAAAGAACTCGACACCGGGCCTGTCTTCGGTGAAAACCTGGGAAACGAAAAACAAAAGTATGATTGCGATCAAGGACCTGTACGCGAGTTTCATGTGCGCCTCCTGAGGGATAGTGATCCGGAGCCCGCCCATTATGGCCCGGCACACATCCCCGTATCAAACACTTTTTTAATGGCGGGCAGGTTAATGTTCCCCCTGTCCCCCACAGGGGGCATGAGTCCGGATTTTTATCACATTGAATATTCAACATCAAATCATCAAACCTATTTATGAAGGGCCATCAGCATTGAAACAGCGGAAAAACTTGCGAAAATATTTAAAAAACCCGTCAGCAGATTTTTATAGGGGCCTGGCTGACCTCCGTCTTAGTTCCGATTAGTCAGGACACCCGCCCCGGCTGACCAGGATACCTGACTTGATTACAAAAATTTTCTTGAAGGGGAGTGCGGGTGGATATGTTCATCTGTATACTTTAACATATCATACGATAGTACCATGAACAGTTTCATACATTCAATTGAAATACATACCTGAACAGTATTATCAATACTATTATGCCAATCAAAAATGTAGCAGCACATATTCCTAACCATTTAAAGGCTTTAGATTCAGCATGCTGACAATTTTTAGTTTCTTTAATTTTTAGAGATGTATACCCTCTTTCTTGAAGATAGTTTAAGACTTTACTAACACCTATCACCCATGGAAAAATAATAAACAATATTATTATTGCGATAGTAATATTATATGGATTCAACATAATTATCTTTCTTAATTAGTTTCCAGGAACCTATCACCCGGTGCGCAGTGCGTCAAACACTTATTCGAATCTGGTAATTCCGTTTATGCAGATCTCACATTCGGGCGCGATAAACATAAGCTTTACGAAATCGTAAACCCCACTGCCCCTCATGGGCTGGGTTCTTTTCTCAGAGAAAATATCGGCCCAATCTCTACTGCAACCAAAAATGCGGCCAGGACGGCCGCGTTGGGCGAGGCCATCAGGATGATGATCCGAGCCCTGCACTATTGATCAATGGTCAGTGACATGACGGAAGATTGCGGAAGCAGTATATTTTAATTTACCTTATGATTTCCTTGATACTGAAGTGAAGGCTCCCCGCCGTATGAGGGGCAGCCTCCGCGGCACCTGAGCGGCGGCTTTTTGCGCCTCTTTTTCGCCGGTG
>ERZ795054.1835-NODE-1835-length-18859-cov-6.406297_pt1 | contig 18859 bp, 21 predicted proteins | sample MGYA00375138_ERZ795054 | MGnify/ENA primary metagenome ERZ795054 (study PRJEB30183, sample SAMN05720215) | anaerobic digester metagenome | isolation source: active sludge of municipal wastewater-treating anaerobic digesters | place: USA | collected 2014-12-23 ... | reverse complement strand
TTTTCGCAACCCTCTTACCCTCGCAGGTGAAACAAAAAGTACCATGAAAAACCCCTTCCACATCATGATCATCCCGACGCTTGGGTGCCCCTCGAAGTGCAAATACTGCTGGAGCTCTGATGAGGGGTCGCCGGTCATGACCATCGATACCGTGAGGGAGATCGTATCGTGGCTCAAGGAATTCCGCAAGGACCGGGTAACCTTCACGTTCCACGGGGGGGAGCCGCTCCTTGCCGGCGCGGACTTTTACCGGCAGGCACTGCCCCTCCTCTCCATTGAACTTGCGGAACTCACCCCCGAGTTCGCGATGCAGACAAATCTCTGGCGGATGACGCCGGAGATTGCTGCCGTGCTCGCGCACCATAAAGTCCCCCTCGGATCGAGCATCGACGGCCCGGAGGAGATCTGCGATTCCCAGAGGGGTGAAGGGTATTTTAAGAAGTGCATGAACGGTTACGAGATTGCAAAGGCAGCCGGCCTTTCGGTGCGGTTCATCTGCACCTTCACGAACAAATCGGTGAAGCACCGGGAGGAGATCTTCAATTTCTTCAAGGAGAAGGGCTTTGTCTTGAAACTCCACCCGGCCCTCCCCTCGCTCCGCTCGGAGAACCCGAAGGAGTGGGCGCTGGAACCGGCGGAATACGGCGATCTCCTGGTATACCTCCTTGACAAATCTCTCGAGAACCTCGGGACCATGGAGGTGATGAACATCAACGACCTCTGCCGGTGCATCTTCACCCGTAGGGGGAGTGTCTGCACCTTCGTCAACTGCATGGGCAATACCTTCGCCATCGGCCCCGACGGGAGCATCTACCCATGTTATCGCTTTGTCGGATTGCCGGAATGGGTGATGGGTAACGTGCGGTACAAACCGACTATGGACCAGCTGATGCAGTCAGAGCCCGGCCGGCGCATGACCGCGTTCTCGGAATACGTGGATACCGCGTGCAAGGACTGTTCGCACATCAGGTACTGCCGGGGCGGCTGTCCCTACAACGCAATTGCACCCTCGGGGGGGTTGCTTGAAGGCGTCGATCCCCACTGTAGTGCCTACAAGCGGATCTTTGACGTGCTCAACGAGCGACTGAACCGGGAGATGTTTGAGGAGCCGGGGATGGGCTTTGGTGCGGCGGTGTCAAAAAAACCAAAGAAACCGGGCGTTATGGCTCTGATGCGGTCTGTGGTGGGAAGATAACCATGCAGAAGCCAATTTACCGATAAAGAGAGATTTCTGCCACCTCTTGTTTGTTTTTTTAGGATACGATGATCCCTTCTCTCCCCTAAAGAAGGCCGCCCGGGAGTTTTCCCTCTTGATCTCCTGGAAATATTATCTTCGCTTTTTTACCATGCAACGTGGAACTCGTGGAACTCTCCCGTTGCGGGCCCTTTATTCACCGCGATCTCCTCAACACGAATCATCAGGTCACCTTTCGCATGAGCAAGGCGGAGAAAGTTGTCAATGGCGGCCGGCGAGCTCTCACCTACGATCCCGACCGTGCCGTCCGGCAGGTTCTTCACCGAGCCGTGCACTCCGGTTGCGTGTGCACAGTCCGCAACAAAGGAGCGGTAGCCCACACGTTGCACGCGGCCTTTTGCAATAGCAGTGATCCGTTCCATACGGTACCTCCGGAACCAGAAGAGTTGAGAGATTCTTATAACCGGCTGGAATAATAAAACATTCGTGTAAAAATAGTATCATATCAACGCATCGCAGATTCGTTGCGGATTTTGGCAGGAGAGCGACCAAAATCCCGCTTTTTTTTATGGTCTTTACCGGGGGTCCTGATCCTCACCACAAAAGACCCTGCGATTCATTCCGGCCGCTGATACCACGGGGAAACCTGCCGGGTGCTTCAGACCGTGATGTGCAAGCACGTGCCTGGCTAAACCCCCTCCTGACATCCCTGACAGCCGGGTTTTTTAATTTTGGGGGGAAATAATCGGCAATGGATTTTCTGTACACACTCCTGAAATTTGTGGTCGGCGGAAGCGTTATTGTCGGGGTTACCATCCTAGCCCAGCACGTGGATCCCCGGTACGGCGGAATGCTTGCCGCAGCACCGATCATCACCACCATTGCGTTCCTCTTCACGTACTCTGAAGCGGGGCAGGAGACGACAAGGCAGCTGGTGCTTGGGGCGTTTTACTTCGCCATCCCGTCGCTCATTTTCCTGCTGGCGCTATGGTTCCTGAGTGAGCGGTACGGGTTTCTCCCGAGCCTCGGGGGGGCTTTTGGGATCTGGGGCGGGGCGCTCCTCATCATGAAACGCCTTGTACTGGGACTGTGAGGGCAGCTGTGACAGAAATGGAAGCCCATCAGGACGGCACAAATCCCTGATATCCAGAGGAGAACAATTCTTCGCTAACCTTCGGTATGGGCACGCAGCATTGGGAATTTCAGAAAAAAATAGGATCAAAAAATGCCTTGTTAAAATCCCCCATGGTGCTCCAGGATGCCAGGAAAAAAGCATGCTCATCTCCAGCATGTTTTTTAAAAAAGTTGCTACACCAGGGTCTTCTGCGGTATATTGAGATGCTTTTTTGCAATTGGGGTAACTTCCCGGCCCTGGGGTGTGCGCTTGACAAACCCGATCTGGATGAGGAACGGCTCGTACACGTCCTCGATCGTCCGCACCTCCTCCCCGACCGAGATGGCTATCGTCTTCACACCGACCGGGCCCCCGCCGAAATCATTTGCAATGATTGATAGAATGCGCCGGTCGAGCTCGTCAAGTCCGAGCCCGTCGATCTGCAGCATGGCCAGGGCATCTCCTGCAATCTCCCGCGTTATCGTGCCGTTCCCTTTGACCGTGGCATAATCCCGTACCCGCCGCAGCAGCCGGTTGACGATACGGGGAGTTCCCCGGCTCCGTTTGGCAATCTCCTCTGCACCATCCGGGGTGATCGGGATCTTCAGGATGGACGCGCTCCGGATGACAATCCGGATCAGGTCGGCCACGGAGTACAGGTCGAGCCGGCAGGTGATGCCGAACCGGTCCCGGAATGGTGCGCCAAGGAGTCCCTGCTTGGTGGTCGCGCCGATAAGAGTGAAATGTTCGAGGTTCAGCTTGATCGTACGGGCACTCGGCCCTTCTCCGATCATCACATCGATAAAAAAATCCTCCATCGCGGGATAGAGAACCTCCTCGACAACCGGGTTGATCCGGTGGATCTCATCGATAAACAGGAAATCGCCCTCCTGGAGCGGAGTGAGAAGGGCGGCAATGTCCCCGGGCTTCTCGAGCACCGGGCCGGTTGTTGACCGTATCTCTGCCCCCATTTCGCGGGCAATGATATGAGCGAGCGTGGTCTTGCCAAGGCCCGGCGGCCCGGAGAAGAGGAGGTGGTCGATGGGTTCCTTTCGTTTCTGCGCGGCTTCGATTGCTATCTTCAGGCTCTCCTTGACCTGCTCCTGCCCGATAAACTCGTCCAGCCGGTCCGGTCGGATGGTAAGATCGTCACCCTCCTCCTCCTGCGGGTCCGGGGAGATGATGCGTTCGGTCATGATCTTCACCCCTCCTTTAATGTGACCAGGGCCTTCTTGATGAGTCCCTGTACCGTTGGAGTGCCCGTCTCCCGTGCCGCTGCGTTGATAGCATCCCGCGACTCCTTCTCGGCAAACCCGAGCGAGACAAGGGCGCTGACCGCGTCCCGCGCTGCAAACGCGGCTGTCCCCGTCCCCCCGTGAGGCAGCGTCTCGCTGATCTTCTTCATCTTGTCCCGGAGCTCCAGGATCAGACGTTTTGCACTCTTTGTTCCGATACCGGAGATCCGGGTCAAGGCCTTCTCATCCTCGTTTACGATCGCGATGGCAAACTCTTCGATCCCGATCTGGGACAAAAGGTTCATGGCGATCTGCGGGCCGATGCCGGTAACGTTAATGAGTATCCTGAACATCTCCAGTTCGCTGTGGTGCAGGAACCCGTACAGCGTGATTGCATCCTCACGAACCGCCATATGGGTATGGAGGGTCACCGTCCCGCGGGTGCCAGCCAGGTGCTGAAGTGCGGGCTGGGTGACATGGACCCGGTAGCCTACTCCATGCACGTCGATGACAACCCACCGGTCACCTTTCAGCACCGGTTCACCGGAAAGGAGCGCGATCATTATACTATCTCAGGTTATGGATATGACATAAGGCAATCGAAAGGGCATCGGCCGCATCATCGGGGCGGGGAATCTCCGGGAGATGGAGGAGTCGCATGATCATCTCCTGCATCTGGCGCTTGTCGGCCCTGCCGGATCCGGTAATGGCCTGCTTGACCTGGTTCGGAGTGTATTCCGTGACCGGTATCTTCTTCTGTTCCGCGAGGAGGAGGATGACGCCCCGGGCTTCGGAAACGCTCATCGCTGAGGTGATGTTCCTCGTGAAGAACAATTTTTCCACCGCCATATGCGCCGGCGGGTACATCTCAAGGAGAGCTGCAACCTCAGTATAGATATGAACCAGCCGCCCGGATGTGCTCTGGTCCATGGAGGTCTCGATGCAGCCGCAGCAGACCGGTTCGGGTTTCCGGTTGCGGACCTCAATGACCCCGTACCCCACGCGCGCCAGCCCGGGATCTATCCCGATAACGATCATATGCCATACGCTCCTTATCAGATAGTTGTCGTTCATCTGTTTATACGCAAGGTGGTGTGCATGGTGAAAGTGAGCTGCCGATTCAGGCTCGAGCAGACTCTTCCCGGCTTCCGTTTTAAAATGCGGGCAGCAACGGACTGTGTTGCCCCCCTTCCCATTTCATCCTTGAAGATATTGACCGGCAAGTCCGCCTCCACCAGATCGGTGGCTGGAATAACCACACCCGGTTCGTATGCCGGGATTGGTTCCCTGTCCCATACTGGGTGAAACACCGGCGGGATGCCGGATCTTTCTGAAGGTATTAATAAGGGGTTCACCTAAGGTTTCCTGCCGGCACCCCGTATAATGCTGGTGCCATGAGGTGTGTAAGGTATGCAGGAAATAATCAAAAAGATGATCACGGAGGCGATGGCCGCCCAGCACGCCGACGTGAACCAGATCAAAAAAAAGCGCGGGCAGCATTTTGTCATCGATGATACCAGGGTCTATGTCGACGCGGTCAAGGGAATGAAGGCAGCCGGGGAGCAGAGCAGGGCGGTTTTTTCCCTCCATACCGACTCGGTCAATGCGCATTATTCGATCCTGAAAGGATTGACAAATACCATCCGTCCCGAGGACGATCCTTTTGTCGAACATTACCAGACTCCGGTGATCCTGGAGATGCTCTATGAGGAGGATCCGCAGTTCAGAAAGAGCGTGGACGTGTTCATCAGGGCAGTAGGTAAAGCCGAAGCCTTGATCGGCAAGGAGTCCGCCCGCCGGTACGCCGGGTTTTACGGGCCAACCTGCGTTGTGGACTTTGCGCTGATCCCGGGCAGCAGCAGCAATATTGTCAACCAGATACTCAGGACGATCGACATCCCGGTTGCCCACAAACAGACAATCCTCGCTTCGAAGTCGTGGGCTATGAACACCTCGTATGGCATCGGGGATGTCTTTGCCCATGCGGTGGAAGGGGGTACAACACTGGCTGAGGCGGTTAAGCAGGAAATTTCCATGATCCAGTCCATCTATGATACGCCGGTTGATGCGCAGGCTGATCTCATGGACAGTGTGGGCCAGTCCTCATTCGATTGCCGAAGATACATGAAGGATTACATGACCAGGATGCAGGGAGCGGTCAGGGCCTCGCTTGACGAGGGGGTCCATTATGGCAACATCGTGACCGTGCCGGCGTACTGTGTCGGAGATATTGCGCACCATATCTCCCAGTCCACGTTCAACATGTGCAAGGACGACGTCATCATGGCGGTAATCGAGTCCGTTACTGAAGTGATGGACAAGACGCTCTCTGCCGCTGCACCGATGATGAAGAACGAGCACCAGGTGCTCTCGGTTGCCACCGGCGCCTCGGCAAGTGCTGCTGAGTATATCCTTGAACTCGACGGGTTCAATGCGATCATGGTCGTAGACATGCTCACGAAACGCTACCACAACTATGTCCAGCTCTACCCGAAGCGCGGTGCAGCGATTGAGCTCCATAACTGCGATTTCATGGATATGATCTACCGGGGCTGGAAGATGGTCGACAAAGCGCGGAGAATGCAGAGCAGCGAGCCCGGTCAGGTCAGACCAAAAGTGGGTGCTTTCGAAGTCGATCTCTCGCCCGTCCTGAACAACGATGTTCTTGCAAACCCGCAAAGGTACGCCTACCCCGCTTGTGCGATGACAGTGCGGTTCTCGGCGATGATGCGCCTCTCGGATTATCCCTGCCTCCTGACGAGCGAGCCGGTAACGGCAACCCTTATGACGAATATCATCGCACTTCACAAGGAAGTTGCCGCTGCACCGGCACGAGTATGCAAGGACTGTGCATCGGCCGCCCTGATGGATTTCCGGCATTGCTCGTGCCAGTGGAAGGAAGCTGTCTGAAAAAAGAATGAAGGAATGGTGAATGAAATGAAGTGTTATATCTGTGCAAAAACGGGAACTGATAGCGATGCCGTGGCAGTCTGCAGTGCCTGCGGCATGGGAACATGCATGAAGCATACAATCCGCAGGGATGTGGATGTCTGGGAGGGGAGTTATCCTTTGCCCTCGAAAAAACTGCCTAAGAAGATGCCGCGGATGCTCTGCCCGGAATGCGATGCTGCCTACGGGGCTGGTAAGTGATGGCCTCGCTCTCCACCCGCTGCATAGCGGAGGGGGTCGGTACCCTGCTGCTGGTCTACTTCGGTGCCGGCGCGGCTGCGATGACACTGATGCTGGCTGCCGGGACAAAACCTGCAGCAGCGTTCAACGTCGGTATCGGCCAGCTCGGCGGGCTTGCAGACTGGTTTGCCATCGGAATGTCGTTTGCAATTATCATCGCGGTTGTCATTTATACCCTCGGTCGGGTATCGGGTGCCCACCTGAACCCGGCGGTAACAATAGCCCTCTTTGCAACGAAACGGTTCCCGGCAGGAGATACTGCCGGGTACATCGTTTCTCAGTGTGTTGGTGCAGCGGCAGGCAGCCTGCTTTTTTTCCTGACAGTAGGGATGGACGCAGTCACGATCGGTGGCCTCGGGGCAACAGCGCCCTTCCCCGGTATTGGTTACGGGCAGGCGATCCTTGTCGAGGCCATCGCAACGTTTGTCCTGATGCTTGCGATCATGGGTATTGCCGTTGATGAGCGTGCCCCACCCGGGTTTGCAGGGCTTATCATCGGTCTCACCGTGGGTGGGATGATCACAGCAACCGGCAATATCGCCGGCGCATCGCTCAACCCTGCCCGTACCTTTGGGCCCTACCTGATGGACTACCTTCTCGGAGGTTCGAACCTCTGGGCATTCTTCCCGATTTACATCATCGGCCCGGTTCTGGGCGCCGTACTTGCGGCGTTCTTTTATGATACGGTAACCACCGAGTAAACAGCGGGAGCAGGGAAAAATAGTTCTCCCTTTTTTTTGCTCTGGATACTACCGTATTAACGGTAAAAAGTGGGAATTACCCCATGGACTGTTCCGACCTATTTTAATTCCGCCTTCTGGTGAGAATCCCAGTTTTGACCCCATCGGATGATCCTGTGAATATCCCCCCTTTGGTTTACGAAGGTATCACTGAACCGGGAGCGGACGTCCTTGAGGAATTTATTGCCGTTCATCTGCAGCACCTGGTAATCGGGGATGATGGCGTTGTATGTTGAAATATTCTGCGAAACCAGCGCGTCCTTTGCTAACACTGCCGTAACGATGGCAAATTCCTCCTGTTTCTTCATAAGGGTTTGCCGAGTACGGGAAGCTCAGGTTTGTCATCAACATAGAAGACGTGATACCTTACATCGGCCTTGTGGTACATGCCATTATTGATAACAGCGATTCTAAAATTATATAATATATAATTTTATATTATTTAAATATCCTTAAAAGGGTTATGATAATAACCGGGAGTGTCTGTCCGGCACGCCAGTACCAGAACTCTGCCAGGGAAGATACCTGGGGGCGTTATGCCGAAAATAATCGCGAAAAATTCTCAGACGCTCACCTTTTGAGTATCTGTGTTCCTTCGTGAACAAGAAGTACCGTGATATTATCATCTGAACCGTTCCCAAGCGCCTCATGGATGAGCGCAACACATGTTTTCTCAGGATCTGTCCCCTTTTCCAGGACAAGCTCCTGTATCCGCTCTTTCCTGACAAAATCATGCAGCCCGTCGGAACTTATCAGAAGAAACGTATCGTGCAGATCGAATTCATAAAAATCCGGGATCACATCAATATCGGGATCGCCCAGTGCCTGGGTCAGGACCATCGACAGCGGATGCTGCCATATATCTTCAGGTTCCACTTCACCCCTATCAGCAAGCTGGTTCACATAGGAATGATCTTTGGTGGTTTTCACGTCATTTGCTGTGATACAATGGGCACGGCAATCGCCCACATTCACAAGCGTGCAGCTGAGCGAATCATCCACCACTGCCGCGATGAGCGTTGTCGCCATCCCCTCCTTTTCGGGAAATTTTTTGGCATGGGCAAGGATCTGGTCGCAAGCGTTATATACGGCCCCGCACAGGGTTTCTTTCAGGTCACCGTCGCAGAATTTCATTGCATTTTTCAGGCATTCTATAGCAAGAGCACTCGCCACCTCTCCCGCTGCATGGCCACCAAGACCGTCAGCAATGGCGAAAACATAATAGTCACCAATACGATCTGCACAGAACGAGTCCTCGTTGACATCACGGTCATTTTTTTCTGATAATGCACAGAAGTGAAGGATCACGTTAGAGAAGAGGGAGTGAGGGGACTTAAGGTTTTTTGGTGGAAACAAGGAAGACCACGGGAAGATGGTGAAGGGCAGTCAGTCCCTGAGTTCCTGCACAATCCGGCAGCCCCCGCATTTGTGCCACTCAAACTCCAGAGTCGAGTGCCGTATGCGGAACTTTTCCGGCCGGCGATTAATTTCTGCTTTGATCTCTTCGAACCGCCGGGCATCGGTCTCGCAGTAATAGCCATGGGCATCGAGAACGTTGATATTCGAACAGGGGGTCCAGAGATGGACATTATGGACCCCGTAAACGCCGCCCACCGATTCAATCTCCCTTTTCACTTCATCCATATCGATATCGCGGGGTGCGAACTGGAGAAGGATTAAAAAATGCGTCCCGGAGGAGCGAGAATGACGAAACCTGGACCAGGATCTCGATGACGATACTGAGGAGGGGATCAGGAAAGGTCTGGCGGTGAAGGCAATCCAGGCGCTGCAGCGATAACCGCAACAGATGAGAACGTATCGCCTTGCACATGCAGGAACACGCTCTTCACGTTCAGGTCATGACTCCCGTGGAGGACATACATCGCGGAATGGTTCGCCAAAAGCCCGACCACGGCAACCGCGATCATGAGCGTACTGTAGATCGGGCGGGGGAGGAGAACCGGGCAAGCGCTTCATAAACAATCACCCCGCTGACCCCGATAAGGAAGAACCCGTTCACGACCGCAGCCCCGATCTCCACGCGGTGGTAACCGAACGTCCGCATCGGTGTGGGCAGCCACCCGGCCATGATGATCGCTCCAAGAGAGATGATGAGTGCGACAACATCCTGCAGCACGTGTGCTGCATCGCCGAGCAGGGAGAGGGATACCGACACAAGCCCGACCACGGCAACCTCGACAAAGAAGATCACAGCAATGAGCGCGATGGCTCTCTTCAGCGACTTCTTCGGCAGGTGGTGCTCATCCTCTCCGCCAGAACCCGTCAGATAGTTGTCCAATATCAGATCGGATTTTTTTACGACATAAAAAACCGGGAAGTCCCGGGGATTTCATGACGGAAGGCATTGCCATATCTTCCTTCCGGGCCTCCGGACAAGGCAGCGTTCGTGACCCTGAAGCCTTTACCCCCCGGCCAGTGGCGGAAACATTGCAATGGTGTCACCATCTTCAAGAGGGGTGTCGAGCCCGGCCAGGAACTGGATGTTCCTGCCGTTTTTGAGAATGTTGACATAGTCCCGGAAAGTTCCCGGACCGGCAAACAACCGCTCGTCAAGGCCTTCATACCGTCCGCACAGTTCAGCGAACAGCGAGCGGATGGTTGCACCTTCCATAACCTTCATGCGGAGCTGGGCATCCATGACCTCCCGTAACGTGGCGAACGACTTGACGGTTATGGTGATGCGGTTCCCGCTCTCAGTCATGTTCTTCTGGTATCACGGGATCCTTTTTTAGTCCTTTCATTGTGGCAGGGGGATATGGCATGCTCCCACAAACGGCACACTACCCCCCTCCATAAACATCCCCGTTACATCAGTCCCAGTTCTTTTTGTTTCTCCGTTGAAGGCGTTCCTTCCCGGTCCCATCCCCGGAGGGTGTAATAGTCGTCGAGCATCTCCCCGCCCCGCCAGACCTGCCCGGCAGCCGGTCCTTCCTTTAAGGGTTCGTTCAGGAGACGGGCCGGCAGCGTGTCATCCTTCCTTCCGAACCCGCGTCGGATATTGTAGAGTTTCTGGAGGTTCCAGATCCGTTCGCCGATCATGAGCAGGCCGGCCGGGTCTGTCTTCATGCCTGTGGTCGCGGTGATAAGGTCTGCGTAGTCCTCTGCACCCAGCGCAAACGAGGTGAAGAGACACATACCTGATGCATCGATGGCTGCCGACAGGTCCTGGAATGTCCGGACCCACGGGGCTTTCCCCTTGGTGATGAGCGGGTCCAGTTTCTCGGGAGCACCAAGGATCTCGGGTGAGATCAGGTATCCGTACACGTGGTCCCCGCCGCGGACCGAGGTGGCAGTCGCAAGCCCGTATCCCTGGATTCCCCGGGGGTCATAGGCCGGCAGTTCCTGCATCTTGGAGCTCATCGAGCATTCGGGGTGGCCGTATTTCGTTGCAAACCTGAAGGAGCCTGCAGCAAGTTCATTACCGATACCTTCGCGTTTTACAATCTGCTCCAGCAGTAAGAGCATGCCCTTTGCATCACCGAAGCGGATGGGATGGGTGACATACCCTTTCTCTGCCATCTCCATCAGACAGGCTATCGTTGTCGGCGCCGAGATCGCGTCAAGACCGTACTCGTTGCAGATGTTGTTTGCCCGGGCAACAGCCTTGAGGTCGTCGATCCCGCAGTCCGGCCCGAACGCCCAGTCTGGCTCGTACTCGGGTCCTTCCCCGTGCTCACCATCGAATTCGCAGACCCGGCCACACTTCACGATGCAGGAGAAGCAGCCCTTGTTCTGCTTGAGGATGGTTGCTGCCATGGTCTCGCCGGAGACCTTCTCCGCTGCCGGGAAATGGGCGGTCTGGAAGTTCCGGGTAGGCAGGACATAGTTCTCGTTGATGATATTGACGAGCACCGCTGTGCCGTATTTCTGCAGCGCCTGCTCGATCCCGTTCTCGGTAATCTTCTTCTTCACGCGTTCTTTGACCACGTTGAGCTGTGCCTCATCCGCCGGCCTGATGGGCAGGTCTCCCCTTGCTGCAATCGCTTTGAGGTTCTTGGATCCCATGACCGCCCCAGCACCCCCGCGCCCGACAGCCCTCGTCTTCTCGTTGATTATGCAGGCATACAGTACTTTATTTTCCCCGGCCGGCCCGATGCAGGCAACGCGGACGCTCTGGTCGCCAAGATCTTTGACGATCGCGTCCGTTGTCTGCCCCGTGGTCATACCCCAGAGCGAAGACGCATCGCGGAGCTCTGCCATGCCATGATCCAAAAAGAGCCACAGCGGCCTCCTTGACCTGCCGGTGACAACAACAGCATCGAACCCCGCCTTCTTCATCTTCCAGCCAAAGACCCCCCCGCTGTTGCCGCTCATGGCAGTTCCCGAGAGCGGCGAGATGGTTGAGACCTCGTACCGGCTCCCGAGAGGGATGCCGGTGCCGGTCAGCGGTCCTGCTGCGAATACGAGAATATTCTTTTCGCCCAAGGGATCGGTCTTCGGATCCACCATGTCGGTCAGGAAGCGGATGCCAAAACCCCGCCCACCGATATACTGCTTCTTGAGTTCCGGGGGTGTGGGCTTGATCGTAACGTTCCCTGCCGAAAGATCGGCATAAGCTATCCTACCTGCATATCCGTCCATAGTCATCACTGAAAGGTTACTTCACAATCTGCATACATAAAGTTTTTTATAAAAAATGAATAATGTTAACCGGTATGGATTGTTAATGAAAATCTTATGATTCCGTCAATCTCAGCCACGTACTGGCACAGGTGACCGGTCCGGCCACGGCAATCATTTTTTGTACCGGTATCAATCATAGAATAGTGTTCATGGATCTCCTCCTCGCGTTCATCATCACCCTTGCCCTTATCACGGTGGTGAGTCTGTATTACAGGATATCCCCGTTCTTCACGCTGATCGGGGGAGCCATCCTCTTCGGCCTCCTGGCCGGCATGACCCCTGACGCGACAATCCTTGGAGTGGCAGCCGGTGTCGGAAAGGTCTTTTCCGCGTTCGGCATTATCATCCTCTGCGGCGCAGTCATTGCAAAACTCCTGCAGGATCAGCACCAGACTGAAGAGATCATTGCCGATATCCGGCGCTTCGTAAAAAACCTGCCTGTCATCGCCGGGTTCTCCGCATACCTTTTCTCCGTGCCAATCACCTGCTGCATCACGTCCTACATCATGTTAAACCCGATCCTTGACAATCTGGAAAAGGATATCGCAAAGAGAAACGTGCTCCTGTACCTTGCTGCGGCCGGAGGCATCATCTCCTATTCACTTGTCTATCCTACGCCGGTTGTCATACCGCTCTTCAATGCGTTTTCCGGGGGCATGAGCCCGCTGATCTTCGATGCCATTTCCATTCCGCTCTCCCTTGGAGTTCTTGGGGGGATCCTTTTGTTCTTCCGTTGGATCCGCCCGGATGCGGTCCTCCCGAAAAAAGGCACCCCGCCGCAAGTTACGGAACAGCCCCCTGCGCTCCGGGCTGTCCCGCAGGAGGGTCTTCACTTGCGGGCATGGGCGCCGTTCATCGCCATCCTTGCCGCCATCCCGCTCTCCTTCATCCTCCTGGGCTTGTCGCACGGAAGCATGATAAATGTCATCATGCTCGCCGGGGCAGTGACTGCCCTGGGCCTTGCCTCTCCTGATGTCCGGGCACAGGGATTATCGCAGGGCGCAAAACATGCCGGCCTGATCATCTTTGATATCTGCGGAGCCGGCGCGCTTGGTTTTGTCATCGTGGAGAGCGGGTTTGCAGAGAACACGCTGGAGCAGCTGACTCTCCTGATCCCGGTCATCCTCGTCCCGTTTATTCTCGCCGCTCTCGTCGAAACGGCGCAGGGATCCCGGGTGGTTACTGCGGTTATCACATCCAACGTTCTTGCAGGTTCGGCGATTGTCAGTGCAATCCATCCCGTACCCCTCATCCTCCTCATCAGCGCCGGTTCGTGTATCGTTTCCTACGTGACCGATCCCTTCTTCTGGCTTGTCCAGAGGACAACGGGGGATAACATTGAAACCGTGGTGAAGAATTACACGATACCCGTCGCACTTGCCGGTACGATGATCTTTATCGCCGCAGTTGCCCTAGATTACCTGGTCTTCCGGTGAAGGAGAGCATAAAGGAAGTCGTTTTGCCGGAGTCAATGAACCACCTTGTCAACTCCCCGCTTCATCCAGAGAGTGGGTCTCCCCTTCCATAAACGGATAGATCCTGCATGACGATCATGACATTTATGTCCTGCAGCAGGATCTTTCGATTCCTTTTTTGGATCAGAAGTATGCCTGGTGATGACGCGAAAGCCTCTTGAGATCTGTGGAGAAAAATTCTTCCATGAATTACACTGCAATCCCTCTGGTGCTCATCGTGGTTCCGGCTCTTTTTTTTACCGGATGCACGCTGTCATCAGGTTCCGTGCCTCTTACTACACCTGTTCCGGACACCACCATTCCAGCGCAAGGACTGGAGACGCCCGTTCCCGCGGCAGCAGAAACGAGAGCCCTTCAGGAATACGTCACGATAACCCGCTATGTTTCCCAGGTCAGGGATATCAAAGACTCAGACCTTCTTTTCACCCTTCAGGTACCCATAGAGTGGAGTGTTGCAACGTATCGGCTGACAAACTCGGATACCGCTGACTACAGGACTGACATTGGCACGGATACCGTGCTCTCCATCTATACCTATGCTGCTCCCAGAAGCCAGGAGCAGGCATACCGCGACGAGTTCAGGCACTGGTTGCCTGAACCCACCATGACAACCAAAACTATCAATGATATCACGTTCGACCGGTTTGAATCAGAATCGGAAGGAAATACCCGTGTTGCCTATGTTGTGCGCAAGGGCAGCGCGAACGAACGCGGATATGCAAGCGTGCTGGTCTTCACGGCCCGAAACAGCAACCGGTTCGAAAAAGATAATTTTGAAAAGGTGATATCTTCGTTCCGATATTTCGATAAGGAATCTGCCAGGAAAGAACCGGGCGAAGAGATCCCACTTTTTGACTCGAAGGGAAATGCAGTATCGCGTAAGGCAAGCCAAGGGGATTCCCTTGCCTGGGGTGAATGGGAGGGAGGTTCCGGAGATTCCTCGGAAGATAGTACATCGGGTGGGGATTCCTCCGGAGGAGGTTCATCAGGCAGCGGTTCATCGGGAGGTTGTGGTTGCAGTGGCTGAACGGTCATTCTGAAAACCACGGCAAGGAGCGCAGCTGCGCCATAATCACACCCTGACTATCGTACTGATGCTGACTTCATCACGAGACCGGGAATTGCGCTTGCCCGACAGGGAACGAGGAATCTGATGCCTGTTCACGTGGAACTGGACCACAAACACCTTGACCAGTATGGCTCCAGCTTTAAAACAGGAGAGTGTGCTCCGTTTGAGAAAAGTTACCGCCGTTTTTATCATTCTCGTCTTCCTCGCAGAACTATTTATGGGCGCTGTGATTGTTAAAGAACCCCGGCAGGCAGGTCCGGTCGTCTCAGGCCCGGAACTCAACATGACTGGTGTCAATGTTACAAACTATTCCATTCCCGCACGATACGGGATACAGCCAACCCGGATCGATATCGGGGTCGGAATATCCGAAGTTTCCCTGCCCGTTGCGAAAGGTGAGATGGCAGCGGGCCCGAGGTCAATCGGTTTTACTGTCGATCCCAAAACCCTCCTGTTCGGGGTTATCGCCATCATTACAGGAGCAGCCGTCATATGGTATCTGGAACGAGAGCCCCCTGAAGAGCCGGAGGATGGAGGTGAAGACCATGAAAAGAATTAATCAGCTCTCGTTTTTCCCTCTCCTGAGTCCCCACACATCTCACAAAACAACGCTCTTCTCTATCTGGCAAAAGAGCGCAGACAAAAGAGAGGGAAATTGTTCTCATGGCAGAGACCGGCCTGCCATCGGTTCCCTGTAGATAAAATACGTACAAAAATCCGGAGTTAAACAAGAGAAGAAACTGACCGGGATTTGCCCGGCAGCGGGAGTTACGCTGACAATGGTTTTGTCTGGACGTACCGGGATTATCCTGAAAAGGAACCGATCCATAGAGGAAAAAACAGGTTTCCTTCCAAGCGGGATTCACACGAAAACGCAACTCAGGCCGGGTACAAAACAACCTGACTTTCCTTAACACAAATTCACATGATTAAATAATCCCGATACAGACTCCGATAATTAATTCGGGCATGATAAAGTCGGATTTCGGGGAAATAAATTCGAAACCTTTTAATTAAGATCCTGCCAACTTTACACTAACCACAAAGAGTATGTACTCGATGTGCGTGGCATTGCATTTTGAATACTCTCGTGTATAAGCACGTAGGGAGGAGGCTAAATGGTAGCTAATATTATATTTGGCATTGGTATTACTGCATTGGCAGGAGCTCTTGCCACCGTAGCCGGTTCTTCGGAAGATACTGAATCCAACATCGGGTCCCAGGGTGACCCGAACTCACAGGTTCAGCTCGCTCCGCAGATGGGATTCCTGCACCGCATCTTCAACAAGGCGGTTGCCGGCGAACCCCCGGCATATGGTCTCTGGTGCTGTCTTGGCGCCGGACTCGCATGGGCCTTCATGGCGATGCAGATCAACCCGGTTCTTGCAATTGTTCTTGGCAGTGTTCTCGCAACATTTGTCCAGGGCGTCTATGCAACCACCGCATACGTAGGCAGGACTGCAAGTCTTGCCAAGTTCGGGCAGCCGGTGTACGTGGACATCCTTAAATCCATGACCTCGGTTACCATGGCACATGCCTTTATCGCAATTTTCTGTACCGTAACACTCTGTCATCTTATCAACACCGCACTGGGACACCCATTCCCGCTGCCGCTGCTTGGTCTGATCTGGGGTATTGCACTCGGTGCAGCAGGTTCTGCGACGGGCAACCCGTACTACGGCAAGGAACGCCAGTACCAGAACCAGAAGTTCGGTGCCGGTGTCCCGATCTCCGCATCCGGTAACATCGTCCGGTATGCCGAGGCTGGCGAGCGGAACTCACTCGACAACGGGTTCTTCACCCATAAGATCGGTGGTTCTGCGTCCGGTATCTGTTTCGGTCTTATTGTATTCCTCGAACTCTGGCGTACCATTCTCTTCGAACAGGTGGGTGCCGGCTGGGGTGCGATCATCGTCGGTGTTCTAATCATCCTCATCTTCACGGTCATTGACCGGTATATAGAGGTCTGGGCACGCAAGAACTACGGGCCCTACACGGAAGTCAAGGAGGTATCCTCATGAGCGCAGTTGCAGCAAAGCCCGCAGCTGGTGGCGCAATGAACCCGACCGCCATGGCGGTAGGTATTGTGATGCTCCTGATCCTTGTCGGGATTGGCTATATGGTTTCACCGATGGTGCTTACCTATGCACCGGCCATATCCCCGACGTTTGCCCTTATGGCACTCCTCGGTGTGATCATCGGCGGAGTCCTGATCGGCTTCGGGACCCACTTTGTGCCGGTCGGCGGTGCTCCAGCAGCAATGGGACAGGCCCCCGGTATCGCAACCGGTGTTGCCATGCTCGCAGCCGGTGCCGGACTTGCCGGTCTCTTTGGTGGCGCATGGGCAGCAGAGCTGGGTATGGTCATTGCAGTAGTGACCGGTGGTGTTGGTGGCGGCCTGATGATGGCAATCACCTGCATGATGGTGAACTTTGTCTATGTCTTCGGTATGGGCATTCCTTCAGCATCCGGTAAGGTTGCAAATGACCCGATCACCGGGGACTCCCAGGCTGAATACAAGTCCCAGGGAACGGAAGGCCACGGCCTGCCATTCATCTCGTTCGTTGGCGGTGTGATTGGCGGTATCCTTGGCGGCGCCGGCGGTACCCTCATCTACCTTGAGCTTCTCTCACTCTACGAGGAGACGCTCCCGGGTATGATGCAGATCACCCCCGCACAGGCAATGCCAATCGCAGTCTCCGCTGCGGGCATGTTCGCCGTTGGTCTCTTCCTCGTGAATGCAGTGCTCACTGCCTACAATATCACGGGTACTATCGAAGGACCCCACGACCCGAAATTCAAGCGCTGGCCCCGGGCAATCGTTGCATCCGCTGTTGCATCAGCACTCTGCGGCCTTGTAGCGATCCTGATCGTGGTACCGTTGTGAGGTGTTGAAGATGTCAGTAAAAGTTGAAGTTATTGAAGGAGGCGTTCCGCACAATAATATCCTTGCCGCGGGCCTCGTGAGCACACTCGTGTGTCTCTACCTGACGTACCTCAATGTACTCACCAGCACCCAGATGTTCTCGTTCTTCGGCGGCCTCGCAGTTGTCGCCGCGCTGGTCTGGGGTAGTCATACGATCAAGGTGCTCTGCAGTTATGGTATCGGTACCGGTGTACCGTCAGCGGGTATGATTGCATTCGGCTCGGGAGTCATTGCAATGCTGCTCGCAACCAAGTTCGGCATGCTCGCACCTGTCGTTGCTCTGGTTCTTGCAGTTGTTATCGGTCTGATCCTCGGGTATGTTTCAAACAACATCCTGAACATGAAGATTCCAGCCATGGTCCAGGCTCTCACAGAGATGGCTGTGGTCGGTGCCCTCTCCCTCATGGGATTTGCAGCACTGATGACCGGGAGTTTCACCTTCGCAGGTCTGACCAACGGGTCCACATCGGTGATGGGAATGATCCTGGCAAACCACGAAATGTCCTTCATGGTTGGCGGCCTCGCCGTTGCATTCCTGCTTGGAGCCCTTGCAATCCAGCACCCGTTCAATGCAACGCTCGGACCCGGCTGGAAGCAGGACCGTATGCTCATGCTCGCCGCTGAATGCGGATTCTTAAGCATGGTTGTGGCAGCGATCATGTCCTTTGCCCTGATCAGCACGGGTTCAGCCCTTATTTCACTGATCATTGCAATCATCGGTTGGGCATACACCTACCAGCAGTACATGGAGCTCTCCAAGCGTGACGCAGCAGCATGGCTCAATGCAAAACCAATTCCAGATGTGGAGGGACACTGATATGGCATATATACAGGTTCTTCCCGAATTCGGCCTTGTAGCCGATCCGGTGATCGGACTCATTACCTCGGCTGGAGAATCACTCTCACCCGTGATCGAAAAGGTCGCCATCCTTGAAGCAACCAGTGACGATCTCGTCAATATGCTCTCAGGAGAAGGCAACCTGCTCGCATCGTTCCCCAACAGGGAAAACGGACTTGCGATTGGTGGCACGATCACCTCCTTCTGGTACGGGCTAGCCATCGGATTATTCATTGCAGGGATCATCGCATTCCAGCTGATCAAGGGGGCCTAACATGGCAGACAAGAAATCACCAGCAAGTGGCTGGCCGCTCATCAAGGGCGACTTCATTTCCGGTGACGCAAACAGCCCGGTAGCGGTCGTTACCATGGGCTCGCACCTTGACGAAAAGGGTATCTGCGATGCAGGCGCGGCATTATGCGGTTCCTGCAAG